>JAEEGH010021628.1_pt1 | contig 13265 bp, 8 predicted proteins | sample 9134181 | NCBI WGS metagenome assembly JAEEGH01 (sample SAMN16246544, study PRJNA631951) | gut metagenome | biome: gut microbiome; feature: rumen; material: DP-attached | host: Bos | place: Iran: Karaj | collected 2018-10
GCCTGCAAGTCGGCGACAGGGGAGAGCTACACCGAGCGTGGTACCCTTTTCACGGAAACCGTAAGGAGAATGGAAAATGAGCGTCATTAGTAAAATACTGAAAGGCGACAAGGTTATCTGGATCGTAGCCTTGATTTTGGGCGTCATCTCGCTGATTGTGGTGTATAGCGCCACCAGCGCTTTGGCGGTCTCGAAATACGAAGGCAACACCGGTCGTGTGGTGATGAAGCACCTGGGCATGCTGGTTTTCGGTTTCTTGATGATGATTGCCGGTTCGCGAATCAACTACAAGCGCTATGCGAAGCTGGCCTTGCTGCTGATGATTCCTTGTCTGGCCTTGCTGCTCTACACCTTGGTGTTTGGCCGCAACATCAACGACGCCAGCCGTTCCATCAATCTTGGTGGCTTCTCGTTCCAGCCCAGTGAGATGGCCAAGATCATCCTTATCACCTACTTGGCCCGTCAGATTATCATGATGGAAGGCTCGGTCTACAAGTTCAAGGACTTCCTTATCAAGTTGGCCGCGCCCATCCTGCTGACCGCCGCCTTGATCTTCTCTGAGAACCTCTCGACCGCTGTCATCCTGATTGCCGTATGCATGGTGCTGCTCTTCATCGGAAGGGTGAAATTCCTGCATATCATGGCTTTGGTCGGTCTCTGCGTCATCGGCATGGGTGCCTATCTGGGCTTTGATGCCGTGAAGACAGGCATTCAAAACCGTAAGGGTGTCAAGGCGCAGCAGGAAGCTGTGGCTCATGGTGAGTCGGTTGAATACAAGGAGAAGCAGAACCGTATCCAGACTTGGGCCAACCGCCTGAAATCGATGGGTGAGGACAAGGAGAAGGTGGATCCCTTCGACGACAAGCACATGCAGCGCACCTATGCCGACATCGCCGTGGCTTCGAGTTCCATCTTTGGCAAGGGCCCGGGCAAGAGTGAGCAACGCAACTTCCTACCGCATCCCTATTCCGACTTCATCTATGCCATCATCGTCGAGGAATATGGGCTCATCGGCGGCATCATCGTGCTGCTGCTTTATGTCATCCTTTTCACGAGGGTGTTGCGCATCGTCATCAAGCGTCCGCTTACCTTCGGCGCCTTGATGGCCTTCGGATTGGGCTTCTTGATTATCCTGCAAGCGATGATCAACATGGGCGTTTCCATCGGCCTGCTGCCTGTCACGGGACAGCCTTTGCCCCTGGTGAGTATGGGCGGCACCTCGCTGATGGCCACGGGACTCATCATCGGCATGATCTTGAGCGTCACGCGGAGCATGGAAGACGAAGCCATGAACAAAGAACAAGAAATACAAGCCATAACGGAAACAACTGAAACTACTGAAGATGAAAGAGAACCTGAAAGTCGTGATTAGTGGTGGTGGCACGGGTGGCCACATCTTTCCCGCCATTGCCATTGCGGATGCCTTGAAGCGGAGATTTCCCAAGGCCGACATCCTCTTTATCGGTGCGCAAGGCCGCATGGAGATGGAACGTGTGCCCAAGGCGGGTTATCCTATCGAGGGCTTGTGGATCAGCGGATTCACCAAGGACCTCTCGGCACTCAGCCTGCCCTTCAAACTTGTCAGTAGCCTGAGCAAGGCACGTCGCATCTTGAAGCGTTTCCATCCCGACGTGGTCATTGGCGTGGGTGGTTTCGCCAGCGGTCCCACGCTGAAAGCCGCTAACTGGTTGGGCATTCCCACCGTCATCCAGGAACAAAACTCCTATCCTGGCAAGACCAACCGCAATGTGGGTCAGAAAGCCAAAGCCATCTGTGTGGCCTACGACCATCTTGACCAATGGTTCCCTGCCGAGAAGATCCACTTCACAGGCAATCCTTTGAGGGCCAACATCACCCTCAACGGCACCCGTGAGGAGGCCGCCGCGTTCTTCAACCTTGACGCGAATAAACCCGTTGCCTTGTTGGTGGGTGGTAGCCAAGGCGCCTTGGGTATCAACAAGGGCATCAGTGCCCAATTGGCCGCTTTCAAGGACAGCGACTTGCAGCTCATCTGGCAGACGGGCAAGACCTACATCACCCAGGCTCAAGAGGAAGTGAAAGCCTTAGGCTTGGAAGGTCAGGTGAAGCCTACCGTCTTCATCGACCGCATGGACTTGGCTTACGGCTTGGCCGACGTGGTGATCTCGCGTGCCGGCGCCATGTCGATTTCCGAGTTGGCTCTGGTGCGGAAGCCCGTCATCTTCGTGCCGCTGCCCACTGCTGCCGAGGACCATCAGACCAAGAACGCCCAGCAGCTCGTCGACGCCGACGCCGCTCTCATGGTGCGCAATGCCGATGCGGAGAAGGAACTCATCCCTGCTTTGTTCAAGTTGAAGGACGACAAGGCCTTGCAAGCCAAACTAAGTGAAAACATCGGCAAGTTTGCCCGTCCGAATGCCGCCGATGATATTGTAGATCAAATCATTAAAGCTATTAGTTAAACAGGCCCTTCGACAAGCTCAGGGTCCTGACAAGAGATATATTATGACAAACGGAGAAGGACATACAATCTATATGTTAGGCATCGGCGGCATCGGCATGAGCGCTTTGGCCCGCTATTATCACAGCCAGGGCTGCACCGTGGCTGGCTACGACCGTACGCCTTCCCCGTTGACGCGACAGTTGGAGACAGAGGGCGTGGCAATCCATTATGAAGATCAACCCGAACTATTGCCCGCCCTCATCGACTTCGTCGTTTATACCCCGGCCGTGCCTCGCGACCTCAAGGAGTTTGAGGTCCTGCGCCAACGCAACCTACCCATCATGAAACGTTCGGAGGCCTTGGGCAAGGTCACGGAGGGACATTTCACCATCGCTGTGGCTGGCACGCACGGCAAGACCACCACCACGGCCATGGTTGCCCACATTCTGAACCATTGTGGAGTGGATACCACTGCCTTCATCGGCGGCATCGCCAACAACTTTAACAGCAACCTGCTGCTCAGTGAGGTCAAGAACAGTACTTTGGTCGTCGAAGCTGATGAGTTCGACCGCTCCTTCCTGCATCTGCATCCCGAGGTCAGCATCATCAACTCCATCGATGCGGATCATCTTGACATTTACGGAGATTGGAAACATGTTGTCGCCGGCTTCAATGACTTTGCCCATCTGACACATGATCTGGTCATCGTGAAAGAAGGTCTCGACGTCGAAGTGGAAAACAGCGTGCGTTTTGGCTTCGGTGAGGCGTGCGACTATCGTGCCGAGGTCGTCAAATCGGAAAAGGGCATCACCGACTTTGTCATTTATGGCGAAGGACAAAAGACGGAAGTCAGGTTGCCCATGGCTGGCAACCATAACGTGTTGAATGCCACTGCGGCTTTCATTGCAGCTCGTCAAGCAGGATTGGCGCCTCAAGCCATCGCCGAGGCTCTTTCCTCTTTCAAAGGTGTGAAGCGCCGCTTCGACATCCGCGTGAACAACGAAAAGCATTGCTACATAGATGATTATGCTCATCATCCCGAAGAGATTCGTTCCTGCCTGACAGCGGTGAAATCCTCTTATGCTGGCAAACGCATCACTTTGGTCTTCCAACCTCATCTCTTCAGCCGCACGCGCGACTTCATGGATGAGTTTGCCTCTGTATTGGCATTGGCAGATGAGCTCATCCTCTTGGACATCTATCCCGCCCGCGAGAAGCCTATTGAAGGCATCACATCGGCGGCCTTATTGGAGAAAGTGCAGTTGGCTGACAAGAAGATCTGCTCGAAGGCGGAGTTGGTGAGCCTGATTGAAAGTGAGAAGCCAGAATTGCTCATCACCATGGGTGCCGGCGACATCGACCGTTTTGTTGAACCTCTTGAAGAAATGATAAAGACATGGTAAAGAAGATATTAAGCATATTGTTGTGGGTCGTCACGGCTGCCGCGCTCATCGCCTTGTTTGTCTTCGCGAGAGAGAACTACCTGCACACGCCTTTGAAGTCGATACAGCTGTTGCCTTCGGCCGACACGGGCTTTGTGAGGAAGACCGACTTGCGCGATGAGATCGCAAGTCTTTGCGGCACGAAAAACATCGGCACCGTAGATATGCTGGCCATACAGAAGGTGATGGACGACAACGCATGGATTGAGAGCAGCGCGTCCCATGTCGGCCTCGACGGCACGCTCAATGTGAGCTTCAAGGAGTATGAGCCGTGGTTTAGGGTGTATGGCAAGGGCAGACGATCGGTCTACGTCACCCGCGATGGCGTCGTAGTCCCGATGAGCAGCATCTACACGCCTTACGTGCTCGTGGCCAGTGGCAACTTCGACCTCAGAAGCGATACGGACACCTATCGGCTCAACGACACCCTTGACAGCGATGTCAACCTGCTCAATGCCTTGCATTGGTGCGAAGCCATTGAGGACAACGACTTTATAAGCCATTGCATCGGGCAGTTGTATTGCAACAATAAAAACCAGTTTGAGCTTACCATGAAGGGCTTCGATGGCCGAGTGATCGTGGGCGACACTTGCGATGCAGCCGACAAGCTGTGGCGTCTGGAAGTGTTTATGAAACAGCGCATCGACAGCCCTGAGACCAAGAACTTGAAAAGCATCAACTTAAATTATAAAAACCAAATAGTCTGTACAAAACGATAATGTTATGAGTGAAGGTAAAATCATCGTCGGATTAGACATCGGCACCACTAAGGTGGCATGCATCGTAGGCCAGAAATCCGACAACGGAAAAATCGAAATCCTGGGATACGGAAAGACCGTATCTACAGGTGTGCGTCGTGGCGTGGTCACCAACATCTTCGACACTGTCGAGGCCATCAAGACGGCAGTCAAACAAGCCTCCGACCAGTCGGGTGTCGAGATCAACCGCGTCAGCGTAGGCATCGCCGGTCAGCACATCAAGAGTTTGCAGCATCGCGGCGTCTTGATGCGCGACAACCACGAGACCGAGATTTCGGAGGCCGAGTTGGAGCGTCTGCGCAACGACACCTTTAAAATCAACATGACGCCTGGTGAGGAAATCATCGACGTCATCCGCCAAGACACATACGTGGATGGCGAGCTGGCAGGCAACCCAGTGGGTATGTTGGGCAGCAAGATCGAGGCCAACTTCCACGTCATCATCGGCCAGACATCGGCGGCCAAAAACATCGTCAAATGCATCCAGAGTGCTGGCTTGGACATGGACTATATGATCCTTGAACCCATTGCCTCGGCCCAGGCCGTCCTCGACGATGAGGAGAAAGACGCTGGCGTGGTCCTCGTCGACATCGGCGGCGGCACCACCGACATAGCCGTCTTCAAGGACAAGAAGATACAACACACCGCTGTGATTCCCTTTGGTGGCAACATCATCACGGAAGACATCTGCTCGGGTTGCTCCATCATCAAGCACTACGCCGAAGAGGTGAAGGTGAAGTTCGGATCGGCCTTGGCTGGCGAAAACCGCGATGACGAGGTGGTCTCCATCCCCGGTATCCGCGGCAGGGAGCCTAAGGAGATTTCGTTCAAGAATTTGGCCAACATCATCCAAGCCCGCTTGGAGGAAATCTTCGAATTGGTCAACTATGAAATCCAGAAGGCCAAGACCGACAACCAACTCATCGCCGGTATCGTGCTGACGGGTGGCGGTGCCATGATGAGGCACATCCAACAGTTGGCTGAGTTCAAGACCGGCTTGGAGGTGCGCATCGGCTATCCCAACGAGCACCTCAACCAAACTGAGATGAAGGAGATGTCGAGCCCGATGTTTTCGACAGGTATCGGTATCGTCATCGAGACCATCGCCCGCATGGAGCACGACGAGTATCTGAAAGCCTCGAAAGCGGCTGACGAGATGCGTCGTGAGCCTCAGCATCAGGACGAAATCGCCGCCGAAACTCCCGAAGTGGAGCAAGGCGACAACGAACAGGAAGAAAACGAAGGCAAAAAACCGAAGAAAAAAGGCATCGATTTGAAAAAAATCGTAACTTCGTTCACTGAATTCTTCACTCCCGACAACATTGAATAACCCATCAAAAAACCGAAACACTATGGCAGAAGATTACATGATGAACCCAAACGCACAGGACGAGTTGTTCAAGCCTGTTGACGTGGAGAAACCCAACTATATCAAAGTCATCGGTGTCGGTGGCGGTGGTGGTAATGCCGTCAACCACATGATGGAGGAAGGCATCCAAGGTGTCGACTTCGTACTCTGCAACACCGACCATCAAGCCTTGTTGAAGAGCCGTGTGAAGACCACGGTTCACCTCGGCAAGCGCGAGCTGGGTGCAGGCAACGACCCCAACATCGGCCGCGAAGCCGCTGAGATGAGCCGCGACGAGATTGAAGCACTGATGGACGACAACACCAAGATGCTGTTTGTCACCGCTGGTATGGGTGGTGGCACGGGAACAGGTGCTGCTCCTGTGGTGGCCAAGATGGCCATGGAGAAAGGCATCCTCACCGTGGGCATCGTCACCATGCCTATGGAGCGCGAAGGCCGTCGCCGTAAGCTGCAAGCTTTGGCGGGCATCGACGAACTCAAGAAATGCGTCGACACCCTCATCCTCATCAGCACCGACAAGCTGCGCGACCAATATGGCAACATGAAGCTCTCAGAGGCCTTTAAGAAGGCTGACGACGTGTTGGCCACGGCTGCAAGAGGCATCGCCGAAATCATCACCGTGCCTGGTTATGTCAACGTTGACTTCGAGGACGTGAAGACTGTCATGAAGGACAGCGGCAAGGCTATCATGGGCTCGGGTGTCGCCGAAGGCGAGAACCGTGCTGAGAAGGCCATCAAGGATGCCATCCACTCGCCCTTGCTCAACGACTCGAACATCGAAGGTGCGAAGAACATCCTGCTTTATATTACCTCGGGCACCAACGAGGTCTCGCTTGACGAAGTGGACGAGATCCTCGAAATCGCCCAAAACGCTTGTGGCAACAACTCCGACGTCATCTGGGGTAACGGCACCGACGAAAGCCTAGGTGAGGCTCTGAGTGTCACTTTGATTGCCACTGGCTTCAACCACGATGCCAAGCCTTATAGCGCTGTGATTGCCGAAAAGCAAGCTCCGGCCAGTCCCGCCCAACCCAAGAAGGTATACGACCTGAGCGGTCAAGTGAAGGATGAAAAAACTTCGGCCTCTGAGCCTGTCGAAGGGCCTGCCCAACCTGCCAATCTGGCGGTGGGTTCAGTGGCAGCCACTGAGGTGGAGACAACCTATCCCAAGGCAGAGCAGCCTGAGAAGACCGTTCATTCCTTGTTCACTCCAGTAACTGAGGACCCTGAGCCTGTCGAAGGGCCGACCGATAACAGCAATGATTTCAAGGTCCCTGAGCCCGTCGAAGGGCCGTCAAAAGAAGAGCCGACCCCAATTGAAGATCAGCAACCTATCGATGATGAGCCTCTTTTCGATCCCGTCGACGAGCCAACGCCTGCGGCACCTGCTTACGACGCACCACAGACCCCTCGTTACGACGACGAGCGTCCCGTGGTCAGGATCTTCGAAAACCCCTTCCGCTCGGGTGGTGGTGACGAAGAAGGTTTTGAAATCACTTCGCGCATCATGACCAAGGAAGAAACCCAGGCCAGAGCCGAGCAGGAGATAGCCGTGCTTGAGGCCAAGAAGGCCAAGGAAACCGACCCCAAGGAACAGTTGAAGAAGCAGCGTCTGCGCGCCTTGAGTGTGAACTTCAGGACGGCACGTGGCTTGGAAGAGCTGGAGAACCAGCCTGCCTACCTGCGTCGCAACGTTGAAATCAGCCATGACGAAGAAGGGCTGTCGGAGTATTCGGCTTCCCAAAACGGCATCAGCGGGGAGAACTCCTTCCTGCACAAAAACGTCGACTAAACGTTCGCAACCTAACTATTTGCATTATCAATACAGACTATTGGTTTTTTCGCAGAACCCGTAATGCGGGTTCTGCGATTTTTGTCTATCTTTGCGGCAAATTGCGGAAAAGCCACCAAAACCACTATGCTATGCGGAAAAAGCCACTACTCATCACATTAGCCCTCGTCATGCTGACTCTCGGCGCGTGGGCTCAGGAATGGATTGCTGCCGGCAGCTCGCAAGCTGTCGCCCCCAAGGTCAAACTGCTCTCTGACACGGAACAAGCCACAGAGGTTTGTGTCACCTTGGGTGGTTTCTTCAAGGAGGAAGTCAACACGCCTCAAGGCAAGCAGTATATCATCACCATGCCCAAGATGGCCTCCATGTTGGAAGAAGGCGCGCCCGACTTGCCGCTCTATGCCGTGCCCGTGCTCATCGACGACATGGCAGAGATGGAGGTTCGGGTTAAGGAGTCGCGTTATCAAGACTTTGAAGGCATCGAAGTGGCTCCTTCAAAAGGCAATCTCAGCCGTCTGGTTGACCCGGATGAGGTTCCGTTCCGCTATGGCGAGGTTTACACGCAAAACCGCTTTTTCCCTGGCACACAAGCAAGCCTTGATGCGCCCTATATCCTGCGTGACTTCCGTGGACAAAACATTTTGGTTTATCCTTTCGCTTACAATCCCGTTACGAAGACACTCAGGGTCTACACCCAACTGACGCTGACCCTTTGTAAGACGGGCAACAAGGGCAGCAATGTCAAGATGAGCCGCAGGTCAAGTCAGACGAAGATGGCACCTGAGGCTGAGGCTATGTATCGGCATCGTTTCGTCAACTATCGTGAGCGTGCAGCCAAATACAGTTTTATCCCCGATGAGGGCGAGATGTTGGTCATCTGTCCATCAGCCTATCTTGCTGCCATGCAGCCTTTCGTGACCTGGAAAAACGAGTCGGGTAGGCCAACGACCATGGTCAACCTCAGTGACATTGGGGGTAACAACATCGACCAAATCAAATCGTACATCCTCAGCCACTACAACAACTCCAACGAGAACTTATGCTATGTGCTGCTTGTGGGCGACTACAACGACATTACACCTAAGCTGACGAATGGCGGACGCTCCGACATCTGGCTAGGACAGCTCGAAGGCTCTGACAATTACCCCGAGGTCTTCGTGGGTCGTTTCTCCGTGGAGAGCGTGGCCGACGTGCAAAACCACGTGACCAAGATGATCTATTACGAGCGCGACATGCCGGCTAATGCCGACTGGCTCAGCAAGGGCATAGGCATAGGCTCGACAGAAGGCTCGGGCAGTGGTCACAACGGTGGCGAGTCGGACTATATCCACATGGAATACATCCGCGACACTTTGATGCATTACACCTATAGCGACGTGTCGCGGCATTACCTTGGCGTGGGTGTAGGCACCAATGCCGCCATGCTGAGCGCCGACTTCAACGCGGGTGCTGGCATCTGCAACTACTGCAACCATGGCTCGGTGACGGGATGGTATGTGGGCTCTTTCAGCAACAGCCATGTGAACGCTTTGGTGAACGACTACAAGTGGCCTTTCATTTGGTCGACGGCTTGCCTCAACGGGCAGTTCAATTCGACCTGTTTTGCCGAGGCTTGGATGCGAGCCACCAACAGCACGACGGGTGCCCCCACGGGTGCCATCGGCGGTATGTTCTCCTACATCAACCAGCCTTGGCAGCCGCCTATGACGGGACAAGACGAGATGGTGGACGTGTTGTGCGAATGGCGTTCGCCTGACCAATACCATCATACTTTTGGCGGTGCTTCGCTCAACGGTAACATGAAGATTTTGGACCTGTTTCCCAGCGATCATGGCGATACACACAACACATGGATCCTTTTCGGCGACCCTAGCCTGATGCTGCGCACCGACACGCCCACAGAGCTCAATGTCGACATACAGCCCGCAGCCATCTTTTTGGGTCAGACCGAACTCCGACTTACGGCCGATGCCGACTATGCCCTTGCCACGCTGTCCGTTGACGGCCAAGTTATCTCTTGTGCACCTATCGTTAACGGACAGGGTACGCTAACCTTTGAAAGTCCTGCTGAGGTGGGGACGGCGAAACTCGTTGTGATGGGCTTCAACAAAGTCACCGAGGTCAGAAATATTGACATTATCCCTGCCAACGGAGCTTACCTCACTTACGACAGCCATGTTGTCAACGATGCCAACGGTCAGGCCGACTATGGTGAGACGGTGGGCCTCGACGTAACCCTCAAAAACATTGGCAACCAAACAGCATCCAATGTACAGGTCGTTTTGTCCTCCGATTCTCCGAAAGTGACGATTGTCAACGGAACAGCCTCGATTCAATCTTTGGGCTCTTTGACAGCATATACCATCGCGAATGTCTTTAGGATTGCTATCGATGAAGACATCATGGATGGCGAACAAGCCAACTTTACCTTGACTTGTAACGTTGGCAACCAGACTTGGACGAGTGCGTTCCGCATGACGCTCCATGCTCCTGCTTTTGCTTTGGCGGAGTTCCGACCAGTGAATACGATCAACCCTGGTGGCAACGGCCAACTCCTCATAGGCGTTAAGAACACCGGATCGGCTGATGCTCGTGATGTGAGACTGCAATTGTACAGCAGCACCACGGACCTCGATTTCGGACAAACCAACCATGCCTTGGGTGTCGTTCCTGCTGGCCAAACTGTCACGGTGACGGTCAACTTCACCACTACGGAACAGCTTCCCAACAACTCTAGCGTTGAGGTTGAATACTACTTCGAAGCCTCCCATTATGGTTTGGATGGCTTGGAACTGCTCAATATCGGAATGGTCAAGGAGACCTTTGAGACGGGCGATTTCTCAGCCTTTGCGTGGGAGACATTAGGTGGCAGCCAATGGTATGTGGATAACACCACCTCAAACACTGGAACCTATAGTGCCCGTTCGGGTGCCATCACCCATTCCAACCTGACTACGCTGCAAATCAGTATGGAGATTGAAGAAAATGGCTGGATCAGCTTCTCCAAGAAGATTTGCACCGAAGCCGATAAGGACAAACTTACGTTCTATATCGACAATACGGCCCAAGGCGTTTGGTCGGGCGAGGTGGATTGGAGCCGAGAGGCCTTCCCGGTGACGGCTGGAACGCATAAGTTCAAATGGATTTACGTGAAAGATAGTTACAATAGTTATGGTGACGACTGCTGCTGGATTGACGACGTGCAGTTCCCATCGGCTTCGGTCATTTCTTTCCTGCCTGAGTTACAGGTGCAGGCACAGGTCAACTTGAGCCGTGTGACGCTGACTTGGCAAGGTATGCCTGATGCGGTGAACTATCTGATTCGCCGCGACGGTGAGATGGTCGCCTTGCAGACGGAGAACACATTCACGCAGTATACGGAAATTGGCAACTATGTCTATAGCGTCACGGCTATCGATGTCGAGCATCTCACTTCGTTGCCCGCCTTTGTCGAGGTGGAGGTCACAACCATGGGTCTTGACGGACCTGTCGGCGACGAGGTTAGGGTTTATCCCAATCCCGTCGGCGATTGGCTCCATGTCGACATGGAACAAGCCTTCGACTATGTCCTGTTCAATGCAATGGGGCAGCAAGTGATGCAAGGCGAGAGCGGTGGGAAGGCACAACTTCGTTGTGGCGACTTGCCCCAAGGCTTGTATTTCCTTCAAATCGCCACCGCGACGCAGGTCGTGGTGAAGAAAGTCGTTGTGAAATAACCTATCGGCATGACCTACCTGAAATCCAACGATTTGTTTGGCGAACTCAATCCAGAGGCTTTGTTTGAGCATGTGCCGCGTCCCATGGTCATTGCCGACCATCTTATGACCCCGGATAACATCGGTGCCATGATTCGTCTGGCCGACAACATCGGCGCCAGTGAGGTCTGCTTTTTGGGTAACGAAGACGAGCATCGCCTCGGCAAGGTGCGTCGTGCTGCCGCTTCCAGCCGCGACAACATCCGTTGGTATTTCAGCGATGAGAGCAACCTGCGTAAGCTTGTTCCCGAAGGTAAGAAAATCGTTGCCATCGAGACTGCCGACAACGCCACATGTATTTACGACACCCCGCTTCCCGAAGATGTGGCCTTCATCGTGGGCAGCGAACGCAACGGATTGAGTGAGGAACTATTGGCCCAATGCGATTTGGTGGTCTATATCCCCGTTCCTGGCCCCACACGTTCGCTTAACGTCAGCCATGCAGCTGCTGTTGCCCTCTTTGAATGGCAACGCCAAATGAAATGCAGAATGCAGATGGAACCCCATCATTCATCATTGACTTCGTCGAATACTTCGTATTTCAGCATTCAGCATTCAGCATTAAAGAAGTACCGGCATATCTTTTTCGATTTGGACCGCACCTTGTGGGACTTCGACGCTGCTGCTGAGGTGGCCTTTGAGCGCATCTATGAGAAATACGGCTTGAAAAGCCTCGGCATTCCTAGTGCCCATGAGTTTCATGAGGTCTATCATCCTTTGAACGAACAGCTGTGGGTACTGTATCGCGCCGACAAAATCACCAAGGCCGAACTGAACCGTACCCGTTTTCTGAAGCCCTTGGAGCATTATGGCATCCATGACATGGCCTTGGCCGACCATCTCAGCGAGGACTATGTGTATTGGTCGCCGCGCATCGTCAGGTTGGTACCCGGCACGATGGAACTGCTGGACTATCTGAAGCCGAAATACCATTTGCACCTGATTACCAATGGATTCCAGGAGGTGCAACACATCAAGTTGAGCGGTTCGGGCTTGGAACCTTATTTTGAGACCTTGACCGTTTCGGAGGAAGTGGGCGTGAAGAAGCCCAATCCCGAAATCTTCTACTATGCCTTAAGCAAGGCTAATGCCACTGCGGAAGAAAGCCTTATGATTGGCGATGAGATGGCTGTCGACATCGACGGTGCACGTGCCGCTGGGATGGATACGCTTTTGTTTCATCCTACTGAGAATAGGGTAGAGGGTGAACGCACATACGAAGTGAGGTGTTTGAAGGAAATAATAGACCTGCTTTAACGAATGTTTCGTATCTTTGCAAAAATTATAGAAATCAAGATGCATCGAAGAATATCTTTATTGTTTGTTTGTCTTTTAGGTCTGACATTCAATGTGTTTGCCCAGCAATTTGGACAAGTCACGGGTGTTATCAAAGACGCTGAGTCCAATAGTACCTTGATCGGTGTTTCCCTTTATGAGGAGCACTTGCAGATGGGCACCACGACCGATGAGAAAGGTCGCTACGAACTGAGGCTACCCATAGGTGAGCATTCGCTCCGCATTTCATACATCGGCTATACCACGGTGTATAAAAAGGTGAGCATTGGCACTAAGCCTTTGACGCTCAACATCAAGTTGGAACCTGAGTCGGAGAAACTCTCCGAGGTGCAGGTCACCAGCGAACGCAAGGACCGCAACGTGACGGCCATGGCGATGAGTGTGCAGACCCTCGACATGATCACCATCAAGAAGATTCCCGCTTTGATGGG
>JAEEGH010021630.1_pt1 | contig 13265 bp, 12 predicted proteins | sample 9134181 | NCBI WGS metagenome assembly JAEEGH01 (sample SAMN16246544, study PRJNA631951) | gut metagenome | biome: gut microbiome; feature: rumen; material: DP-attached | host: Bos | place: Iran: Karaj | collected 2018-10
ACGAGTTCATCGCCATGGTCAAGGCCAACCCCGATCTGGCAGCCGTCCGCGTCCACAAGCAGCGTTTCGGCTACATGGTCAACGGCACCATCTGCGAGGTGGGCAACGTCCTGATCAACGGTGCAAAAGTCGTCACCATCAACTCCGAATCCACGGAAATCGAGGACATCAAGAAGACGGTCAAGGACTGCGGCCTCGAGGGCGTTGAGAACATCAACTACCTGCAGGCCATCAAGCGCGTGATCGGCATGTCCGACAAACCCCTTGCAAACGAATAGCACCATGGCACAGGAAATTGAAAAGAAATTCCTCGTAAAGGGTGACTTCAAGGGCGAAGCCTTCAAGGCAACCCGCATCACCCAGGGCTACCTCTGCAGCGTTCCGGAGCGCACCGTGCGCATCCGCGTCAAGGGCGACAAGGGTTTCATCACCATCAAGGGCATCGGAAACGCCTCCGGCGCAGCCCGCTTCGAGTGGGAGAAGGAAATCCCGGTGGATGAGGTCAAACAGCTTCTGGAACTCGCTGAACCGGGTGTGATCGACAAGACCCGCTATCTCGTGAAAAACACGGACGGCAAGCACACCTGGGAAGTCGATGAATTCTACGGCGACAACGACGGCCTGACCGTCGCGGAAGTCGAACTCACCGACGAGAACGAACCCTTCGACAAGCCCGCCTGGCTGGGCGAAGAGGTCACCGGCGACCCGAAGTACTTCAACTCCATGTTGATGAAGAACCCCTACAAAAACTGGAAATAATGTTTTACAAACATTGTGTCCTCTTCCTTCTTACGGTATCGTCCCTGAGCGCCTGTCTCAGGGATGATCCCGTAAATGGAGGAGAATCCCCTGAATACAAAGCCTATACAATGGGCACCCCCTCCTCTTTTGAGACCAAGGATTTGGACGGGCTTTCCGCCATCTGCCTGAACGAGACCGGCGACGGCCTGCTCGTGGCAAATGACAACGGCATAATTCACGAATTTGGCCTGGACGGAAGTCTCAAGAAATCCTATACAATTCCCAAGCCGGACGGCCGCAGCAAGGTGGACCTCGAAGGCATCGCCCTTTCCGCAGACGGCAAGCTGTATGTCTGCGAGGAGCGCTACCGCGAAGTGTACCAGCTGGGCGCCGACCACAAGACCCTGACCCTACTCTCCACCGGCCCCACGGAGCCCAACGCGGAGGACAACCAGGGCTATGAGGGCATTGCTGCCGGAAACGGCGTGCTGTACATCGCCAACCAGAGCAAGCCCAAGCGCGTCTATACCTATTCCCTGTCCACCAAAGAGTGGAAAACCGCCTTCGATGCCGAGTGGGCCACCAGCCTTTCCGACATCTACTTTGACAAGGAAGACGGCACCCTGTGGATTACAGACGCAAAAACCCAAAAACTGACACACCTGAAAACCGACGGAACGGTGCTCTATACCTATGACATCTCCTTCATGAAGAAGCCGGAAGGAATCTGCAAGGACGCAGCGGGCAAGAAGTTCTGGTTCGTCTGCGATCAGACAAGCCGACTCACCTCCGTCAGTTACCAATAAAGACTTAACCTATGGCAGAAGCAAAGAAAGCAGCGGCCTTCGATCCGCTGGATATGAACAACTACAAGATTGAGAAGCTGCCCAAGATGCAGAAATCCAAGTTCGAGATCTGGATGGCGCGCCTGGGCGGTCCGCTGGCCGCGATCGCGTTCGTCTGGATCTGCTGGTTCTGCCATATCGGTTTTATCGACAACCTCGATCCCACCGGGCTCGCCGCCACTGCCCAGAAGCGGCTCGGCGTGCTTGGAATCGATGCCTTCATCCGCGCCAACTACGCCATGCTGGCCATCTTTGCGGCCAGTCTGATTCTCTGGATGACGGAGGCCATTCCCAACTACCTGACCTCCCTCCTGCTCATCCTGGGCATCGTTTTATTCAATGTCACCACCCAGAAGGAGGCGCTCGCCCAGCTCGGTCATCCGGTCATGTGGCTGAACATTCTCTCGTTCGTACTCGCCTCGATGCTGGTCAAGACGCAGTTCGCCAAGCGGCTCGCGCTGGCCTTCGTCATCAAATTCGGCAAGAGCGCCAAGGGCGTGCTCTGGAGCTTCCTGCTGATCAACCTGGTGCTCTCGGCCTTCATTTCCGCCACTACGGTCAAGGCCACCATCATGCTGCCGATCTTCATGGTGGTCTGCGCCATCTACGGGGCCTCCGACGGCCACCGCAACAACTTCGGCCGCAACCTCGTCATCCAGAACCTCTTCCAGGTCAATATCGGCGCTAATGCCTTCTACACGGGCTCCGGCGCACACCTGCTGGCCATTTCCCTGATCGCCGGCTTCGTGGGCAGCTGTGACTTCGGCTATGCCGACTGGCTCGTGGCCGTGGGCCCGATGAGCGTCATCATCCTCATCGTGGGCCTGCTGCTGGGCATGTACGTCTTCTTCCCCATGAAGAAAGAGGAGCAGCGGCCGCAGATCGAAGGCGGTATCGAACGGCTCCGCGAAGAGCTCAAGGCCATGGGCAAGATGAGCGGCCAGGAGTGGCGCGCCGTAGGCATCTTCCTGCTGGTTCTCTTCCTCTGGGTCACCAAGGGGACTTTCCACAATATCGACGAGACCATCGTCGCCCTGATCGGCGCCGTGCTGGCCCTGATTCCGGGCATCGGCGTGGTCAAGTGGAACGACGTGGACATTCCCTGGCACCTGATGCTCTTCTCGGCCGGTGCCTATACCCTCGGCAGCGGCCTGAACGCCACCGACTTGCCCAATACGATGGTCAACGCGGCCTTCGACGCCATGGGCATCACGGCCAACACGCCGTTCTGGGTGCTCTACGTCATCATCACCTTCCTGATGATGTACTCGGGCCTCATTTTCCAGAGCAAGACCATCCGTACGATGGTTTTCGTGCCCATCGCGCTCGGCGTGGAATCGCGTTTCCACTTCCCGCCGATGAGCCTCGCCCTCCCCACCTCGATGCTGATCGAGCACTGCTACGTACTGCCGTTCAACAGCAAGCCCGCCGCCCTGCTCTACAATACCAACCAGTACAGCCAGACCGACGCCTTCAAGTTCGGCATCACCATGATGACCTTCTCCTGGCTGCTCATCCTGATCTTCGGCGAGACCGTGCTCAAGTGGCTGCACATCACGCCGGGACTCTTCATTTAAGCTGACTCTCCGCCATGATTGATATCAAGACCAAAATCCACGACCGTTTCTCCATCGAATTCAAGGTGGGATTCGTAGCGCGCCGCAAGATGCGCAAGAACGATTTTACCGTCGGTGTCTGGCTCTTTGTACCCAGCAGTCTGGATATCAACCCCGCCACCTATACCAAACACGATTTCTACAAGGACGTCAAGTCCAACATCCGCCTCATCACGCCGCACTTCCTGCTGCGCGACATCGTGGGCGGCGAGGCCGTTCCCTTCCGCAAACTCACCGAAGCGGCCGGCGCCATGGCTTCCGACCCCACCCGCACCCATATCGCGGCCTGGGAGTACCACGTCAAGCTGTTTGCCGCCATCGTCAAGAGCGCGCTGCGCGATGAAACGGAATACGCCCTCTCCCGCCCCACCGCCGTGGAAACCGCCCGCCTGGCGAACCGTTTCGCCGGGACCCTGCGTGAGGTCATCCAGGGGTACTACTCCCTCCACGAGGTCATCAACACCCCCACCGCACAGGTTTCCGACGCGCTGCGGATGTTCGAGTACTGCGGGGAGTTCATCTGCAAGAACGGACTGCGCTACGCCATGAAGTTCATCTCCGTGATTGACCGTGACGGAATCGGCGACGTGGAGCACTGCCGCGAGAGCATCGTGCAGATCGTACACGAGATCCAGGCCATCTGCGCCGAGCGCGACTATGCCCCGCTCAAGGAGGGCGACGGCCGGACCAACGCCTCCTATATCCACCGCCACCGCACGCTCAAGCGCCTGGTGGAGAGCCAGCTGTTCCTCCGCTTCCCCAAGCGGCGCGACGGCGTGGTGGCCGAGCAGGCCTGGTACAGCGTGGCCGCCGGCGTCGCCATGCTCTTTGCCACGGTGATCGCCTGGGCCTTCCAACGCACCTTCGGCAACCTCACCTGGCCGCTGTTCATCGCGCTGATCATCAGCTACATGATGAAAGACCGCATCAAGGAACTGATGCGTTTCTGGTTCGCGCACCGCGTAGGCACCAAGTACTACGACAACAAGGCCAAAGTCTCCTTCGACGGCAAGCAGATCGGCTGGCTCAAGGAAGGAATGGACTTCATCGCGCAGGACAAGGTTCCGGCGGAGGTCACGGCCATCCGCTCCTCCGGTCCGCTATTCGAGGCCGATCCGCGGGTCCGCAACGAGAATGTGATTCTCTACCGCAAACGCGTCCATATCGACCGCGAAAAGATGGAAGAGGGTGTCGGCTATGGTTTTAACGGCATCAACGACATCTTCCGCCTCCAGGTGCAGTCGTTCCTCCGGATGATGGACAACCCCGAGGAGGTCATCCCCTATCTCGATGCCGACGGCTCCGTCCGCTCGGTCGTCTGCCCCAAGGAGTACCACCTCCACTGCGTCCTGCAGTACAACCACGCCGGCGAAACCGACTACAAGCACTTCCGCATCGTCCTCCGCCGCGACGGCATCCAGTCCATCCGCGAGGTGGACTAACCGTCCTAACTGTTCCCGCCAACGGCCGTCCCCACCAACGGCCATCCCCGCGGCCAGTCGTGCCGCCAACGGCCGTCCCCAGCAGCAACCATCTCCGCAGATAGTCGTACCCACCGACGACCTTAGCCGCGACAGCCATCCCCACAGCAGCCATCCCCGCGGCCGGTCGTGCCGCCAACGGCCATCCTAACCCTCCCAGGCCTTCACCTCCCTCCCGCCTCCGTTCCGCCGCCCTTTCGCCAAAACCGTGCAGGCTTACCCCCTCTACAGGGCTCTCTATCGAGGGTTCGCGTGAACGGGTGGCCGAAATCGGGGTGCCGTGCAGACCTATATGCCCTACAGGCCCCTGAAACGTGGGTTGACGTGCACGGCTATGGCGGAAAACACGATAACGGCACTTCCGCATCGGTTACACCCATCCTCGTACAGTTTCGCCAAAGTCGCGGAGGCTCACCTACTCTACAGGCGTCTCAATCGGTGGTTGCCCTCCGCGAGGAGCCGATATCGGGGTGTCGCGGAGGTCGATATGCCCTACAGACCTCTGGAACGAGAGTCGGTCTCCGCGACTTTGGCGAAACGGACGGCTAACGTTTGTCAATGACGGTGGCGTCGGGGTAGTCGGCGGGGTTGAAGGTGACCTGGGCTTCGGAGATGCCAAAGCGGATGTCGTGCATGGTCATTTTGACGCCGGAAATTTTGGCGGTGAAGGTCTCCGGCAAGAAGTTTACCTTGGAAACGGTGAGTTCGAAGGTCTTCGGGGCTTTCTTGGTATCGTTGGTTTTCAGGCGTTTACCGGTGATCACCCAGTGGGTTTCCGTCTCGGCTGTGACCGTCAGCTCGTAGCCTTCGCTCAGCCCGCCCAGCATGGAGAGTTCACTGCTCTCTTCCTTGGACTTCCGGTCCGACGACATCTCCTTGTCCGCGCCCTTGACCTTCTTCTCTAACAGACTAATTGTCAACTCATTGTTTTTTGAATTGTACTCCCATTCCGTGGTTTCATCATACCAGTTGATGACGGTCACGCCCATCATCGTCATCTCCATCCGGGCCTTCTCTCCCCGCATCCAACTCTTGCTGTGCATCGTTCCCATCACCGGCACCTTGGCATCCAGCGCCATAAAAACGCCCTCGCTTTCGTGGCCGTTCATCTCCTGTTCCATCCGGGTAAGAATCTCCTGGGGCGTCTGCGCCGCCAGACTCAACGTCCCCACCAGCGCAACCAACAAGCATACAATCCGTTTCATCGTTCAACATGTGTTTTGACTACAAATATAGAAATAATCATGCCGTAGCGATAGAATGTGAGAATGCAGTAATGTGAGAATGCAGTCCCGGGCAGCCCATCTCGCCGTGGCAGATAAATGCCTGATAGTCAATGAAAAGAAGGGAATCGGTCAGCGATTTTGACTGACCGATTTCTACGATTTCGCTGAGAGACAACGAGTTATCTGCCACGGGCTATCGAACGGCGAAGGCTCGGAGGCCTAGGGAAACGTTGCCGACAGCGCCTACCCGGAGGCCCAGGGAAAACCCTACCGGCGGCGCTTGACCCGGAGACCGAGGCAGAGGGAGAGCGGGCGGAAGGAGATGCGCTCGGCGAGGCGGGCGACAAGGACCGGAAGGTAGAGGCCAGCCAGGACGCACAGCAGCCAGACCAGCGCATACGGGAACGACGCCAGCGCATGCCGGTACAAGATCTTGACGAAGATCTGGGCGAAGATGCCCATCAGGAAGATCTGATAGGTGTAGTCCCTGAATGAGAAGAAGATACGGGGTACGAAGCGGTCCGCCAGGAGGGCGATTCCAAAGGAGAACAGGATTCCGCCGAGAATCGCCAGGAGCGTCCCGACGGACAAGCATACCGGGGCCCAACCAGACGCGACACCAGCCGCGAGCCCTGAGGACGCAACGCCAGCAGTGAGACCATCGGGCAAGAGACTCTCCGCGAGACCCGAGGCGGAAGCTGCTGCGCCAGCGCCAGCGGAGATACCGGCGAGATATTCCAAGTAGAGCCCCAGCAGATAGATTGCGGCACCGGCAAGGAGCGGCAGCCAGAGGCGCGGAGCCAGGCAGCGGGCGGCGAAATCCTCCTTCGAGACGACCATCCCGAGGTAGAACCACAGCGCGTGGGTGCAGACCTTGTCCAGGCAGAGCAGGCCGGTGCGCAGCGGGAAGAACCAGAGCCCCACCAGGAGCGCGAGGACAAGCCACTGCGACCAAGGCCGAAGCAAAACCACCCGCCAGAGGGGCGTCAGGGCAAACATCCAGAAGAGCGTGACCAGGAACCAAAGCTCCCGCAGCGCGTTGTCATACGGATAGAGATAGGTATGCAGGATAGCGCCGGCGGAAAGCGACACCTGCCGCTCCATCTCGCCCGGGAATGCGACCTTGAGCGCCAGCGCGACCAGACTGAAAACCAGTCCCGGCAGCAGTATCCGCAGCACCTTGTCGCGTAGCACCGCGCCATACGTCCAAGAGCGCGGAGAAGCCGTCGCCCCGACTGTATCGTCCTCACGCGCTGAAGTATTAGAAACAGCCTTTAATGATGTCCTCGCCGGCGAATTCCAGCCGTCGAGAGTTCGCCCATCACCCATCCGTTTCCATGAGTCTGCCAGCCGCGTCCGATAGAACAACCAGCCGGAAACCAGCATAAAAAGCGGCATGTGGAAAGAGTAAGCAATCCGATAAAGCGCTGTCTCCCAGGCCGGACCGGCACCAGGATCGCCCAGCGGCGCATGGCCGATCACCACCCAGAGCATCGCCCACCCCTGCAAAATCAGCAGCCAGTTAATCCGTTTATCTCCGCCTGCCATACCCTATTCCTTAAGCCGGGAATCGATGATAATCGTCACCGGGCCGTCGTTGATCAAAGAGACCTGCATGTCGGCGCCGAAAATGCCGCGGGCCACGGGACGACCTGCAGCCTCGGCAAGCAGCTCGCAGTAGCGGCCGTAAAGCGGAACGGCCAGTTCGTGACCGGCGGCGCGGTAGTACGAGGGACGGTTGCCCTTGCGTGTGGAAGCCGTGAGGGTGAACTGGGAAACGGCCAGCAGGGCGCCGCCGGCCTCCACTACACTGCGGTTCATCACGCCCGCCTCGTCGTCAAAAATGCGCAGCGCCGCGGTCTTGGCCGCCAGCCAACGCGCATCCTCCTCGGTGTCACCGCTCTCCACACCCACCAGGATCATCAAGCCCGGGCCGATCCCCGCAACCTGCTCTCCGTCAACGCGAACAGCAGCCTCACGAACTCTTTGGATCACGATTCTCATAGCTTTTTCAGTTCTTCATAGACCCGGTGCACCGGCAACCCCATCACATTGAAGTAAGAGCCGCGCAGCGCCGTGATGCAGGCGTGGCCGAACCATTCCTGCACGCCATAGGCCCCGGCCTTGTCATAAGGCCGATAATGGTCCACATAATAGGCGATCTCCGTGCGGGTGAGCGGAGCCACGTCCACCTCGGTAACGTCGGTAAAAGAGACGATTTTGCGGCCTGTACGCAGCGTCACGCCGGTCAGCACCACATGCGTCCGGCCGGAAAGGCGCCGAAGCATGCCGATGGCATCCTCCCGGTCGATCGGCTTGCCGAGAATCTCAGCCCGCGCCAGCGGATCGAAGCCCGCAGAAGCCTGTGGACGAACCTCCGGCAACATCACCAGCGTATCCGCCGTCAGCAGGACCTCCCCGGAGGCCAGCGTCCGATGAAAGGCCAGCGACTTGCCGCGGGAGAGAAACTCCGGCACTGCACCGTGCGGCATCGCCTCATCGTAGCGCTCGGGAGCGTCCGGTCCGACCTCAATCGTAAAGGGCACGTCCAGCGCCGCGAGCAGCTCGCGACGGCGGGGCGAATGGGACGAGAGGACGACGCGGTAATTCTTCATAATCACTTATGCGCCAAAAGATTCCAGCGCCGCGAGCCGGGCAGCGGCCGCCTCGGCGGAATCCGCATGAACGCCGTAATAGTACTTGATCTTGGGCTCCGTGCCGGAAGGCCGCACGGAAACCACGCCGCTCTCCGTAAAGAACTGCAGCACGTTGGAAGAAGGCAGCCCGGTCTTCTCGGGCTCCAGGTAGTCCACCACGCGGAGCACCTTCTCCCCGCCGATCTCAGCCGGCGGCGTAGCGCGATACCCGGCCATCAGCGCCTGAATAGCCGCCACGCCGTCCTTGCCCTTCATCGTGACCGAGCGCAGCGACTCGCGGTAGAAGCCGTACGTCCGGTAAATCTCCTGCAGATAGCCCCAGAGGGTCTTTCCCTGGTCGGCCAGCCAGGCTGCGCACTCAGCCAGCAGCGAGCAGGTCACCACGGCATCCTTGTCGCGGACAAACTCGCCCGCATTGAAGCCGTAACTCTCCTCGCCGCCGCAGATGAAGGTCCCCTTCCCTTCATTCCAGCGCACCACCTCGGCGATATACTTGAAACCGGTCAGCACCTCGTGGCACTTGACGCCATAGTGGCGGCAGATGTCGGCAATCAGCCCGGTGGTGACGATGGTCTTGATGCAGTAGGTGGTATCATTCAAGGCCCCGGCACTTTGCCAGCGATCCAGCAGGTAGGCGGTCAGAATCGAGGCCGTCTGGTTGCCGTTGAGCTGCACCAGCGCGCCGGAAGCATCGCGGACGGCGGCGCCCACGCGGTCGGCATCCGGATCGGAGGCCATCACCAGCTCAGCGCCGACCTCTTCCGCACGGGCCATTGCGAGGGCCATGGCCGCCTTTTCTTCGGGATTCGGGGAGGCGACGGTCGGGAAGTCACCGTCGGAGATATCCTGCTCGGGCACATTATACACCTGCTTGAAACCCAGCCGCCTGAGCGCAGCGGGAATCAGCCGCACGCCTGTGCCGTGCAGCGGTGTGTAAACCATCTTGAGGTCGGCATGGCGCGCCACGCTTTCGGGCGAGCGCATCAGCGACAGAATGGCGGAGAGATACGCCTCATCCACCTCTGCGCCAATTCCTTCCGGGTGAACCGATTCGTCCAGCAGCACCTCGGCGGGCGAAGCGATCTTGCCCACCTCGGCGATGATATTCTTGTCGTGCGGCGGGGTGATCTGCGCCCCGTCGGCCCAGAAGACCTTGTAGCCGTTGTACTCCTTGGGATTGTGCGAAGCGGTCACCATGATGCCCGCCTGGCAGCCCAGAAAGCGGATGGCGAACGACAGTTCCGGCGTGGGGCGGATATTGTCAAAGATATAGGCGCGGATCCCGTTGGACAGCAGCACTTTGGCTGATATCATCGCGAATTCGCGGCTGTAGTGGCGGCTGTCGTAGGAGATGGCCACCGACGCCCCTTCGGGGAACTGCTGCTTCAGGTAGTTGGCCAGCCCCTGCGTGGCCATCGACACGGTATAGCGGTTCATCCGGTTGGTACCGGCGCCCAGGATGCCGCGCAGGCCGCCCGTACCGAACTCGAGCGTGCGGTAGAACCGGTCTTCCAGCTCTTTCTCGTTTCCCTGGAAGAGGTCGAACACCTCTTTGCGGGTCTCCTCGTCAAAGGGTTCCGCCAGCCACTGGGCGGCGACGGCGCGATAATCTTTCTCCATCGTTATTTCTTCTTGTAGGTAAAGTAGTTAACCAAGGTTTCAGGCAGTTCGGCATCCAGCAGGTAACGGTACCAGAACTTGTAGTCCTGCATGTCGCTGTGGAACTTCTGTTTCATCCGGTAGCCGTGCAGCGCCTGCGGATAGAGCATCAGCTCGAAGTCCTTGCACTGCTTCTGCAGCGTATCGATCAGGTGCAGCGTGCTCTGGTAGTGGACGTTGTCGTCCGCCGTGCCGTGCGTGATGCGTAACATATTGGTTTTATCACCTTTATAGTTGGCGGTCCGGTCTGTTACACGGGTCTTGGCGTAGCCTTCCGGGTTGTCCTGCGGGGTATCCATATAGCGCTCGGTGTAGTGCGAATCGTAGAGCGCCCAGTCATAGACGCCGCCGCCGGCAATGCCGTATTTGAAGTAGTCGCTCCCCTCCATCACACAGAGCGCCGTCATGGTGCCGCCGAAGGAGAAGCCCTCCACGCCAATCTTGTCCGGATTGACATAGGGCAGCGCACGGAAATAGGAGATGCCGTCGATGAAGTCGCGGATCTCCACATCGCCCAGGTGGCGATAGATCTGCTCGAGCCCCTTCTTGCCCAGGTGGCCGCTGCCGCGGTTATCCAGAACCACCTGAATCACACCGTGGTTGGCCCACCACTGGTTGCCGCCGTTGCCCCAGGCGTCACGCACGCGCGGCGTGTCCGGGCCGCCGTAGATGAAGGCCTTGACCGGATATTTCCGGAGAGCCGTCGTATCGAGATCCACCGGCCAGACGACCAGCGCCGGAAGTTTCACGCCGTCACGCATGGTCAGTTCGATGACATCCGCCGTGGCGTAGTCATACTTGTCATAGGCCTCGGTGCGAGTCTCTTCAATCACGCGGCGGGTGGCCTGCAGGAGGCTGCCGTTATGCGGGATGCCCACGGCACGCAGCTGCGGCGGGGTTTTGGTATTGGAGGCGATGGCCACCACATCGCAGTCATCGTCGGAAATCATCACGTTGGAATAGCTCAGATCGCCCCAGGAGATGCGGTCGAGCGCCTTGTTCTTGAGCGTCAGGCGGTAGATATCCACCCGCGTGGAGGATTCCCGCTTGGCGGTGAAGAAGAGGTATTTCTTGCTGACCTTGAGCAGGTTGATGGTCCAGTTGGGGCCTTCGGTGAGCTGCTCGAACTTCTTGCCGTCGTACGAGAGGAAGTAAATCTGCTGCCAGCCGGAGAAATCGCGCACGATATAGATACCCTCCCGCGAGAAGAGCATCTCCTCCATCCAGTCAATCCAGCAGTCCTGATGTTCCTTATAGACAGAGACTTTTGAGCCGTCGTAGGGATCCACGCTGAAGAGTTCCAGGTCGTCCTGCGAACGCGGCATCCAGGCCACCATGAAGCGCTGGCCGTCGCTGCTCCAGAAGGGAATGCCGAAGTACTGGTCGGCTGCCGGGTCGAAGTCGGCCCAGACGGTCTCCCCGCCCCGCACCGACACGAATCCGATCTTGACGGCCGGGTTCGGATCGCCGGCGGCCGGGTAGCGCGTCTGGTTCAGGAAGCCGTGCTGCCCATTGGCATGATAGATGGGGAACATCGGCACGCGGCTGTTGTCGAACCGGTAGTAAGCCAGCAGCTTGCTGTCCGGCGACCACCAGAAGGCGCGGTAGCGCGACGGGCGGCCGAAGATCTCCTCGAAATAGACCCAGGAGGCGTATCCGTTGAGAATCAGGTCACTGCCGTCCCAGGTATGGCGCGTGATGCGGCCCGTAGCCACCTCAATCGAATAGAGGTCGTTGTTCAGCGTATAGGCAATCCGCGTGGAGTCGGGAGACCAGGTCGGGTTGACCCAGCCGGCCACGGGATGCGCAAAGTCCTCCATCTTCTTGGGCGGCGTGTAGAGGCACGCAAAGCGGGTCTGCTGATAGAGGTTGTAGCGCACATAACGTCCCTTCCCTTCGGAGAGGACGATATTGCCCCGCCCCTCCATCTTGACGGGGACGGACAGACGGGCGATAGTGCCCTGCGGCAGCCCGCGGAGCTGTTCTTCTTCACTCAGGCGGACCTTGGCGGGACGGGCGGCGAAAACGGTCGTGGCGGCCAGCAAGAGCGCGGCGGCAAGAAATAGGCGTTTCATGGTCAGTTGCGTCTTCCGGAGGTGAATATCATCAGATAATAAATGAGGGTAGCCAGCGAGCTGAGCGCGCCCACCACATAGGTATAAGCCGCTGCCCGCAAGGTGCTTACCGCTTCGGAATGGTTGGTGCCGTCGGTCAGTTTGGCCTGGGCGAGCCACTCGGTGGCGCGGCGGCTTGCGTTGATCTCCACCGGCAACGTCACGAACGAGAAGAGGGTCGTCGTGGCAAAGAGGGCGATGCCGATCAGCATCAGGTTGGGGAAGACATTGATCAGCAGCATCCCGGCCAGAAGCACCCAGGTGACCGCTTTCGAGGCGAAGTTCACCACGGGAACGAGGGCCGAGCGGAGCCGCAGCGGGGCATAGCCCCGTGCATGCTGCACGGCGTGGCCGCACTCGTGCGCGGCCACGGCTGCGGCGGCGACGGAACGCTGGCCATAGACGCTTTCACTGAGGTTCAGCGTCTTGTTGGTGGGGTTATAATGGTCGGTGAGCGAGCCGGGAATCGAAACGACCTTGACATCATGGATTCCGTTGTCGCTGAGCATCTTCATGGCCACTTCAGCGCCGGTCATCCCGCTGCGCAGGCCAATCCGGGAGGCCTTCTTGAAGCGCGCCTGCAGGAGCGCCTGCACGATATAGCTCAGGATGGCTACGCCGATAAACAAGATCCAGTACAAGGCATTCGGCCCGATGGCCATATTGCCCAGGCCGGTACTGATTCCGTAAACGTCTTCTACTTGTAAAAACATGATCTATTCCTTGCTAAAAAATGAATCCTTAAAGTTAACAAAATATACCTTTTGTACGCCACGCGTGATGGCGGTATAGAGCCATTTCAAGTCCTGCGGCTCCAATTCCTTCCAGAAGGGATTGTCGATAAAGACGCAGTCCCACTGCCCGCCCTGCGACTTGTGGCCGGTGATGGCCGTGGCGTATTTCAGCTGCAACGCATTGTAGTAGAG
>JAEEGH010021631.1_pt1 | contig 13264 bp, 13 predicted proteins | sample 9134181 | NCBI WGS metagenome assembly JAEEGH01 (sample SAMN16246544, study PRJNA631951) | gut metagenome | biome: gut microbiome; feature: rumen; material: DP-attached | host: Bos | place: Iran: Karaj | collected 2018-10
AAGTTGGTGTATAATCATATTTGCAGAGTAAAAATACGTTTCCGTAGCTCAGCAGGATAGAGCAGCCGCCTCCTAAGCGGCAGGTCGGGTGTTCGAATCACCTCGGGAACGCCAAACGCCCCCGAAAACTATGTTTTCGGGGGGTTTTTTAAGTAATAAGTAAGAGTGAATAGTGAAGAAGTATGGTGCAAAACCGCAGATTATCGGACAAAAAACCCGAAAACTTACGTTTTCGGGTTTTTATTATTTGAAATTCAATAATTTTCCGCGTTAACTTCAAAATAGCTCTGCGGATGTGCGCAAACGGGGCAAACCTCGGGGGCTTTCGTTCCTATTGCTATATGTCCGCAGTTGCGGCATTCCCAAATTTTGACTTCGCTCTTTTCGAACACCTTTGCCGTCTCTACGTTATTGAGAAGCGCACGATAGCGTTCCTCGTGGTGCTTTTCGATTGCGGCAACGCCGCGGAATTTTGCGGCAAGCTCCGGGAAGCCTTCTTCTTCGGCGGTCTTTGCAAATCCTTCATACATATCCGTCCACTCGAAGTTCTCGCCTTCTGCCGCGTGGAGCAGGTTTTCTGCCGTTCCGCCGATTCCTGCAAGTTCCTTTAACCACATTTTTGCGTGTTCCTTTTCGTTTTCGGCGGTCTTCAAAAACAGAGCCGAAATCTGCTCGTATCCTTCCTTTTTGGCAACGGAAGCGAAATACGTATATTTGTTTCTCGCCTGGCTTTCGCCCGCAAACGCCGCTTCAAGATTTTTTTCGGTTTTTGTTCCTGCGTACTTGTTCATTGATTTGTTCTCCTTTATTTCCTCTAATTTTTCACCTTTCGATTTGCAGAGCGGGCACACCGGCTCTTCGCCGTCCGGCACTTCAAAAATCTGTCCGCAAACCAGACATTTGTATTTTTTCATTGCTGTTTTTCTCCTTTAAAAATTATTCCTGCGCTTCAAATTCGCTTTTGGGTTCGCCGCACAGCGGGCATACCCACGTATCCGGAAGTTCTTCGAACTTTACGCCTTCTTCGGCTTCGTCGTAAACGTATCCGCACGTCTTGCATACGTATTTCATAAGTTTTCCTCCTTGATTTTACTCTTTTGTCTTATAATAGAGCATGCAGTGGCAGAAGCCTTCGAAATCCGGGTCGGCTATCTGCTCTCTGAATTCCTTACACATACATTTATAGTCTTCCGTGCGCTCCCTGCGGCAGGGGCAGTAGCCGCCCGTCCGTTTTAAGCCCTCTTTTACGGTATCGACTATCGCTTTATCGGGATTAAGCTTTACCATATCTTCACCTTATTTTTTCCAGAGACTATGTAAATTGCAGTATGCGTACACCGCTTCAACCTCGTCGCCGTCGCATATTGAAAAACATACTTCCGGCGCGTCTCCGGGTTTAAGCGCTTTTCTCTGGTTTCCGCCCGTCGTCTGAACGGACACCCATTCTATATAGTGTTCTTCCGTCATGGGATGGGGAATTTCGCCTATTTTTACAATCAGTTTCCCGTCTTTTTTCTCATATACGGGAATATGCTTTTCAGCCGCCGCGTCAGTCGTTCCGGGAATTATTTCCTTCATCGGCTGTCCGCAGCAAACGAGCGGTGAGCCTGTCTTCTTTACGATTGCGACGATCTGGCCGCATATTTCGCAGCGATAAAATTTCATTTCCATGTTTTTTCCTCCGTAATATATTTTTATTTTATTGGTTCAAAATCGGACGCGCCGTGCTTGCACAGCGGACATACAAAGTCCTCGGGCAGTTCGTCGCCCTCATAAATATATCCGCACACCTTGCAAACCCAGCCTTTTTTGCCGTTGGTTTCGGGCTTCGGCTTTACGTTTTCCTGATAATAGGTATACGTCATGGTGGGTTCGTCGGAAATCACTCTTGCTTCGGTTACCGAGCATATAAACATTCCGTGAGTGTCAAGGTCCAGATACTGTTCGACTTTAAGCGACATGAACGCGTTTATATATTTGGGCAGGAACAAAAGTCCGTTATCCGACCTCGGAAAGTCCTCCGACTCAAATTTGTTTACGTTTCTGCCGCTCCTGAAACCGTAGTTTTCAAACACCGAAAACGGCGCCTGCGTCGACAGGCAGTTCACGTTCATTATTCCCGTATTTTTAATTATATGATGCGAGTAGTTCTCTTTATTTATGCATACCGCAACCCTGTTCGGCGTGTTTGTTACCTGTGTTACGGTGTTAACTATCAGTCCGTTGTCCTTTTTGCCGTCGTTTGACGTTACGACGTACAGTCCGTAGCCTATGTTGAACAGCGCCTTCATATTATTTTTATCAGCTTTGCTGCCATCGGACGCGATATATTCCATGCACAGCTCGTCGGACAGCGCTTCTGTCTGAGCTTTGCTCTCGTCAGACAGTGCGGACATGATTTTAACGGTATTTTCGCAGTACGTAATATCCTTACACGTCTCGAGCATGGATTTCATAACCTTTGCCGCCTGCGGCGCCCACGAGCCGTTTTCGATAAAGGCGACTTTCTTATTTCTGAAGCCCCTTTCGGCAAGGTGCGTTAAAAACTCCCTCATGAACGGGAAAATTTCGGCGTTGTAAGTAGTTGTCGCGAACACGATTTTATTGTATCTGAACGCGTCCTCGACCGCTTCCGCCATGTCGCATCTCGCAAGGTCGTTCACTACAACCTTCGGGCAGCCCTTTGACTTCAGCTTTTCGGCGAGCAGCTCGACCGCCTTCTTTGTGTTTCCGTAAACCGACGTATACGCGATTACCACGCCTTCGCTTTCCGTTTCGTAGCTCGACCACGTATTATAAAGACCGATATAATAGCCTAAATTTTCACTCAGCACGGGTCCGTGCAGCGGGCAGATTATTTCTATATCGAGGGACGACGCTTTTTTGAGCAGATTCTGCACCTGCGCGCCGTATTTTCCGACGATTCCGAAATAATATCTTCTCGCCTCGCACGCCCATTCCCCGTCCGTGTCGAGCGCGCCGAATTTTCCGAACGCGTCCGCCGAAAACAGCACTTTATCCGTGCTGTCGTAGGTTACCGTAACCTCGGGCCAGTGAACCATCGGTGCGGAAATGAAATGAAGAACGTGCTTTCCCAGGGAAAGCGTATCGCCCTCTTTTATTATCATTCTGCGGTCTTCAAATTCGGTGCCGAAGAAGTTTTTCATCATTTTGAACGCCTTGTCGGAAGAAACTATCACGGCGTTCGGGTACGCCTTCATGAAGTTTACGATATTTGCCGAATGGTCGGGCTCCATGTGCTGAACGACGAGAAAATCTGGCGTTCTGCCCGCAAGAGCCGCCGATAGATTATCCAGCCACTCGTGCGTGAAATTTTTATCCACCGTATCCATTACGGCGATTTTTTCGTCGGTTATGACGTAGGAATTGTACGCCATGCCGTCCGGCACGCCGTACTGCCCCTCGAACAGGTCGATTTTGCGGTCATTTACTCCAATGTAAACGATATCTTTCGTTATGAACATAAATTTTCCTTCCGTGAAAGCTTTTTTCCTTTATTTATTATATTTTACCATATTTATTATGAAAATTCAACCGTTTTTTCGTCGTTTTTTTCAAAAATCGGCACAAAAAAACAGCCTTGCGATAAAGCGCAAGGCTGTTTTGCGTTAATGTCAGCCTCTTAAATTTTTAACCATTCTCGTTGCGATTGCAAGCGCCTGCTCGCGCGTTGCCTGCGCATATCCTATCGCAGCTTCCGCGTCGGTCGTCGCTTTCGGAGCGAAAAGTCCGTCGCCGATGCCGTTTATAATGCCGTTTGCCGCCATGAAATACACGCTCGGCTTCGCCCAGTCGGAAATCTTATCGTCGTCGGCAAAGGGCTCCGGCATAGTGAACAGCGCGTTGAATTCATCCGCAAATTCCGCGTCCTTACTCATTTCCCAGCCGCTTATCCAATATTTCTTATACACCCTCGTAAGCATCGTCGCCGCCTGTTCTCTGTTGAGAAGCGCGTCGGGCTCGAAGGTCGTCGCGCTCGTGCCCGTCGTAATGCCTAAATTATACGCTTTGAGCACTTCGGCGTCGTTTGTGTCGGTAAACGGATTATTGTCTGCCGGTGATGACTTTAACGTCGTGAGCGCCTCAAACGCCTTTACGCTCACCGCCGCAAATTCCGCGCGCGTTATCGGCTGCGTGAGGTCAACGCCTTTTAAGCTGTCGGGGATAAGTCCGAGTTTATTTGCCTGTGCAAGCTCCGCCTGCGCCCACTCGGACGCCTGCAGGTTCAGAAAATCAAAATTCGTGCGGATTCTCATATTTGAGCCGGTCGTATGGCGTTCCATATAAAACATATCGAAATCAACTATATCGCCGACCTTTATTCCGAGCTCGGACGCGATTTCGTCGAGGTAAACTTCCGCGTACTGTTCGCCGTGCACGCCGCCGAGGTCGATTACGAGCTTATTGTTGAAGAACACCCACACGTCGTCGTCGCCGCTGAACAAAAACGCACCGTTCTGCACGTATTTGAATTTCGTATGTATCTCAACCGAAAAATGGAAGTTATGTCCGTCATCCCACGTTTCGCCGTCGTACATATAAGGGTTGCCGAAAAGCTCGTTATCTATCGGAAAATAGCCGTCAAGCTCGTTTCCGTTTTCATCGATGCTCGAATCTATCTCGAAATAGCCCTCGTAGCCCTCTTCCGCACACGGACGGAGCGTCAGCGTTTTTGTCGTCGTCATGTTTTTGCCGGGCACGTCGTTGAAAAACGCGTACAAATCGTCCTGCGTTACGCTTTCTCCGAACATTTCACGCCAGAGTTCAAGGTTATATACCGGCTTTTTGTCCGCGCCGAGCGTTTCCGAAACAAGTCCTTCTCCGCTCACGATGCCTCCTTCAAAAAGCACCTCGTCCGCGTTGAAGTCCCTTACCGTTACGTCAAGATCGACGTTTTCGTCCGCCGATACGGAAACGCACATAAGCGTAAGTACCGCAAACAGCGCAATAACAACCGCAAAAAACTTTCTTTTCATAAAAATTCCTCCTTAATATGCATATATTTTTATGTTTTCTTTTTTGACGGGATATTCGCAATAAAAATTCCTGCCATCATCACGGCGCAGCCGGCGTAGGCGATTGCGGTAAGGCGTTCGTGAAGAAGCAGCGCGCCTCCGAGAGCCGCAAACATGCTCTCGGTCGAGAGAATTATCGCCGACACCGTCGGATGCACGCCTCTCTGACCTATTATCTGCAAGGTATACGCGACGGCGGTGGACATGAGTCCGCTGTAAAGTATCGGCACAAGCGCCGTATTTTTCAGGTCCTCAAACGATATGCTCTCGGTAAACAGTGCGATGATAAGGCTTATTACGCCGCAGGTTATGAACTGCGCCGAGGAAAACCGCACCGGGCTTATTTTCGGGTTGAAATAATCTATGAAAACGATATGAAACGCAAACGCAAGTCCGCATAAAATAAGCACGACGTCGCCGAATCCCATCGAAAAACCGATTTCGTGAGTTTTACCGAACAGCGAAAAGTTTATCGCCGTGTCAAAAAACGGAGCTTCGTTCGAGCTCATGTTTCCCGAAAGTATCATAAACAGCCCCGCAAGCGCGATAAACGCTCCGAGATACGAGTTTTTCGACGTCTTCTTTTTTAAGAAAATTCTCGCGATTACCGGCACGAAAACCGTATAAAGCGCCGTCAGAAATCCGCCTTTTCCGGGGCTTTCGGTAATATTAAGCCCCAACTGCTGAAGATTTGACGCGACAAACATTATAATACCCGCCGCAATTCCCGCAAAAAGCGACGTTCTTCCGTTTTTCACGTTTTTCTCGAACAGGAGAATCACGGGAATCAGCGCAAATCCGCCGAGCAGGTATCTTATTCCGTTAAAATAAAAAATTCCGATTTTTCCGCCGACGACCTGGGCCGTAAAAGCAAAGCCCCATATCATCGCCGTCAGAAACAGTATTGCAACCGACGCCGGTTTATTTCTCATACTTTTTTATATCTCCGATTTGTTTATCCTACAAGTTCTTTTACGTATTCCCGCGCATTTTTGTCCGCCTCGATTATTCCGTCGAGCGTAAGCTCATTTCCGCCTTTTCCGAATTTGACGCACGCGCTGTCTATAAGTGTGAAAATGTCGGTATATTTGATTTTTCTTTGCAGAAACATGTCGACGCACGTCTCGTTTGACGCGTTATACACGCACGGGTTTATTCCGCCCGTTCTTACCGCACGCCTTGCCATATTTACCGACGGAAAAACTTCGTTGTCTATATTATAAAAGTTCAGCGTTCCGACCGACGCAAGGTCGAGCGGTTTCGTAAGACCCTCAAGCCTTGCGGGATACGTCAGCGCGTACTGTATGCAAAGTCTCATGTCGGGCGTTGCAAGCTGTGCAAGCACCGAGCCGTCCACAAATTCCACGAGCGAATGAATTATGCTCTGTCTGTTGATTATGACGTCTATTTTATCCTCGGGAACGTCGAAAAGCCTCATTGCTTCTATGAGTTCAAGCCCCTTGTTGACAAGCGTCGAGCTGTAAACGGTAATTCCCTTTCCCATACTCCAGTTGGGGTGTTTAAGCGCCATTTCGGGCGTTACATCCTGTAACTGTTCCCTCGTATATCCGAAAAACGGGCCGCCGGAGCCGGTTATAATGAGTTTTCTTATCTCCCTTTTTTCCGCGCCGCGAAGACACTCGTGTATTGCGCAGTGCTCACTGTCTATCGGGAGGACGCTCACGTTTTTTTCTCTTGCGAGCGGCATTACGATTTCTCCCGCCGCAACGAGCGTTTCCTTATTCGCTATTGCGATATTCTTTCCGCTTTCTATCGCCTTTATGGTCGGAACGAGTCCCGAAAATCCGATTATGGCGTTGACGAGCGTGTCGGACGGGCAAAAGGCGGCAAGCTCGCTTGCCGCGTCCTTTCCGGCAAGGATTTTGACGTCGAGGTCGGAAATCCTTGTTTTAAGGTCGAGCGCCGCCTTTTCGTCGGCGACGGCGCACGTTTTCGCGCCCGAAAGGCGCAGCTGTTCTTCGAGAAGCGAAATATTCGAGTTTGCACTCAGAGCGTCGATTTTAAGTCCCAGGTGGCGTGCCGTCTGTATTGTCTGCGTGCCTATGGAGCCTGTCGAGCCCAGCACGGTTATACTCTTTTTTTCGGACATTTTATCAGTTCTCCGTTTCCGTTTTTTGCTTTATTCGGGTATTTCAAGCGTAATTCTTCCGATTTTTCCGCTTCTGAACTCGTCGAGCAGCATGCGGGCGCATCTGAGCGTATCCACTTCGCCTTTCGACATCAGAAAGCCTCTGTTTCTGCCGATTTTTTCAAAGATTTCGAACGGCATTTTGTCTTCCAAATCGTTTTCTTCGAGTTTATATCTGTTTTTGAGAAGTTTCGGGTATTTTTCTGCAAGAATTCTGCACAAAATCACCGCAATCTCCTCGATATCGAGTATTTCGTCATTTATCGCTCCCGTAAACGCAAGGTTAAGCCCCACGTTTTCGTCATTGAATTTCGGCCACAGAATTCCGGGCGTGTCGAGAAGTTCGACGCTTCCCTCAACCGTTACCCACTGCTGTGTTCTCGTTACTCCCGCCCTGTCTTCCGCCTTTGCCTTTTTCGAGCCGCAAAGCCTGTTTATAAGCGTGGATTTTCCCGAGTTCGTAACGCCGAGTATCATCGCTCTCGGCAGTCTTTTCATTCCTTTTTTTTCATAGGCGTCAAGCTTTTCCTTAAGCTCTCTTTTTATTGCGGGCACGATTTCGTTTATCCCCGCGCCCGTTTGGCAGTCGGTGAAAATGACCGTCTTTTCCTCGTTGTCGTAGTATTTTTTCCAAAGCGCCGTTTTTTCGGGGTCGGCGAGCGCCGATTTATTCATAACCGTAATATACGGCTTTGCACCGAGAATTTTCGATATATTCGGGTTTCTGCTCGACGTGGGGATTCTCGCGTCGCACAGTTCTATTGCGATATCCACGTAAGAAAGGCTTTCGTTTATATCGCGTATGGCTTTTGTCATGTGCCCCGGAAACCATTGTATCGCCTTTGCAAGCTCCGACGGGGCAGAAACCTTTTTTTCATCTTTTTTCTTTTTCGGGCGGCGGGCGTCGGAAAGCTTCTCTCCCGTCGCGCTGTCGGAGAGAATTTTACGTTTTCTGAACGGCTTTGCGGTTTGCTTTGCAAATCCGTATTTTTTTTCGGGTTTTTTATATTTCTTTTCTGCCAAAATATCAACCTTTTTCCGTTTTATTTGTTGTTTCCGTTTTCAAACAGACTCTCGTTCTGCGACGGGCGGTTTTCCCTGTCCTTATTTTCGGGATATTCAATTCCGAGATGCTCGTACGCTCCGCGCGTTGCGCATCTGCCGCGCGGCGTTCTGTTTATATAGCCGAGCTGCATCAGATACGGCTCATACACTTCCTCAAGCGTAATCGACTCCTCGCCTATTGCCGCCGCAAGCGTATCGAGACCTACCGGACCGCCTCCGAAAAAGTTGATTATCGCTGAAAGCATCTTTCTGTCGGTCGTGTCAAGTCCGAGCTCGTCAACCTCCAGCATATCAAGCGCTTCTACCGCCGTTTTTTCGGTTATGATTCCGTCGCCCTTTACCTGAGCGTAATCTCTTACCCTCTTTAACAGTCTGTTTGCGATTCTCGGTGTTCCCCTCGAGCGTCTCGCAATTTCAAGTGCTCCGTCAGGCTTTGTATTCACACCGAGAATATCGGCGCTGCGGCAAATTATGTCCGCAAGCTCTTCGTTATCGTACATTTCGAGTCTGTAAACGCTTCCGAATCTGCCCCGCAGCGGCGACGAAAGCTGTCCCGCCCTAGTTGTTGCGCCGATAAGCGTAAAAGGCGGAAGCGGAAGTCTTATATTCCTTGCAGACGGGCCTTTTCCCATTATTATATCGAGATTGTAGTCTTCCATCGCGGGATAGAGTATTTCTTCAACCGGTCTCGGAAGGCGGTGTATTTCGTCGATAAACAGTATATCCATGGGCTTTAAGTTTGTAAGGAGCGCGGCGAGAACGCCCTGCTTTTCAATGGCGGGACCCGACGTTACCCTTATATTTACGCCCATTTCGGCGGCGATTATCGTCGCAAGCGTGGTTTTTCCGAGTCCGGGCGGGCCGTGAAGGAGTATGTGGTCAAGCGATTCCCCTCTCATTTTCGCCGCTTCCATGGATATTATAAGCTTTTCCTTTACCTTCTCCTGTCCGACGTAGTCGGCAAGGGTTTTCGGGCGCAGAGAAAGCTCCTGCTCGCAGTCTTCGGCCGTTTCCGATGAAGTAACTATTCTGTTTTCAAAATCGAATTCGTTCTCTTCTTCTCTGTTTCTGTTGCTTTTAATCATTATTTTTTCTTTCTCCGTTTTTTACATCATAAGCGCAAGCGCGTTTCTTATTACTTCCTCAAGCGTTGCTCCGCCGGCGTTCCTTACGGCCCTCATCGCCTCGGCCTTTGTATATCCCAAAACCGTAAGCGCGTTTATCGCTTCCTTGGTTATTTCCGAGGACGGAACGTTTACGCCGTCCGAAACCGCTTCGTCATAAACGTTTTCATACGCCGAAAGCTTGTCCTTGAGTTCGAGTATGATTTTCTGAGACGCTTTCGGGCCTATTCCCTGCGCAAACGAAATCGCCGCCGCGTCCTTTGCGAGAACCGCTTTTACAAAATCGTCCGCTTCAAGTGCGGAAAGCACCGATATTGCGGCTTTCGGTCCTATGCCCGACACGCCTATGAGAAGTTTGAATATCGTCCTTTCCTTTTCGCTGTAAAATCCGTAAAGCTCAGATGAATACTCGCTCGTATTATAATACGTATACAGTTTTACGGGTATTTCGGAAAGCGTGCCGTCCGCCATATATGCGTCCGACGCGAGTTTGTCGTACGTCTTCTGCGCTATCGTCATAATATATCCGACCCCGCCGCAGTCTATCACCGCCTTGTCGGGTTCGAGCAGCGAGAGCGTTCCGGAAAGGTAATAAAACATATTTGTTCTCCGTTTCATTTTAATATATTTTTCCAATATTATTTTATATCACAAAAGGTAAATTGTCAACCGCAAAGGGAAATCTCCTCGGTTGACTTTTTAATATTTTTGGGTTACAATTATATTGAGTTATGGTGATTTACATAATTTTTCAAACGAAAGGATTTTGTATGAAAAAACTGTCGGTTTTTGCCGCCGTATTTGCTCTTTTATGCACGTTTTCGGTGTGCTTTGCCTATGATGAGGCTTCGCTTTCCGCGGCAAAAGAGCTTTACGATCTGGGACTTCTTCGCGGAAACGCTTCGAGCTTCAGTGCAGACGCAATGGAGCTTGACAGATGCGCCACACGCGCGGAAATCGCAATTACGGTTACGAGAATGCTCGGTAAAGAGCAAAAGGCAATATATCAGAAAAACGCCCATCCGTTTACGGACGTTCCGGACTGGGCGGGCGACTGCATCGGCTGGTTATACGAAAACTACCTTGTAAACGGCGTTTCCGACACGCTTTTCGGCTCCGGCGAAAACGCTTCCGTTCAGCAGTTCTGCACGATGATGCTGCGTGTTCTCGGATATTCCGACAAAAAAGGCGATTTTTCATACGATTACGCCGTGAGCACCGCCCTTGACGCCGGGATCGTAAACGAGGAAATCGCGTCGCGCACAGACCTTCTGCGAAGCGACATGGTAATAATATGCCGAAAAGCCTTGAACGCTCATCTGCGAAATTCGTCCAAAACCCTCTCGTACAAGCTTTATGCCGACAGGGTTATCACAAAGCAGCAGTACGAATATTTAAACGGCGGTACGCAGAATACGCTCGATTCGTTTTTCGCTTCATACGAAAAAAACGGCGTCGTCGGAAAGGCGTATTACGAAAACGGCAATATTCTTCTTCAAATGGAAAAGGACGTCGGAGACTACGGTTTAAGGGTATTTTACGCGTCTGACGGCAGTTCTTTCCCCGTATCGCTTGCCATAAATTCACAAAACGGCTTTACGAGAAGCCTTGTAAAAAGTCCTTTTAAGTGGAACGAGTATGTAACTCTGTTTACGATTCACAACGCAAAAAAGGAAAACGCCTCGCTGAAAGTTGCCTACACGTCGAGCGAGGGCGATTTATACGACGTTTATTCGGTTTCCCCGACGATAAAAGTCGAGGAATATTCGCCCTATGAAGTAAGCCTTGAAGACTATTTTTCCGACTGCCGCATAACGCTTCCCGCGGGGCGCGCATACTACGGCAGCGACGGCATTTCAATAAAACTTTCCGACAAGATTTCAAACTACGGCGTACGCGTGGTATACACGTCCGACATACAGACGTACCCTTGCGAGCTTGCAATCGAAAGCTCCTCTTTTGGATTTGTAAAGGGGGACGTCGACTGGACGAGCGGAAACGGGCTTATAGACGAAATTACGGTGCACGGGCTTGAAAATCACAAAAATATTAAATTCGTCGTAATTTCTTCCACGAGCGAGGGGGAATTATTCTCCACAAACGGTGTATCGCCGGTAATATCGACATTTCAGGAGGTAAATTATGAAAATAACTAAAATATTTATCTCTTTGCTTATCATATCGTCTTTTTCCGTGTTTGCGCGTGCAATAAACCCCGTTCTTAAGTATTCGAACGCGGGAACGCTCGGTTTATGGACGGAGGAAAGCTATTACTGCTCGCCCGCAGTCGCGGATATCGACGCAGACGGGGCGTATGAAATAATTTTCTCGAACTATTCGATTACCGTGCTCGACGCGCTGACGGGAAATCTTAAATTCCGCGTCAATTCCGGGCACGACATAGACGACGAATTTGCGGAATTTGGCGCAAGCGTCGGATACACGTGGGCTTCCGCATGCGTTGAGGACATCGACTCGGACGGATACAAGGAAATTATTACGGTACACGGAAACGGTCTTATTTCGGTGCTCGACTGCACCGGACATTTCAAGGAAGGCTGGCCGCAGACTCCGATTGACGCTCCTGCGAGAAGCGTTAAGGTGAGCGACCTTGATAAAGACGGAAAATATGAAATAATCGTCGGTTACGGCGTATCCGCCGCCGCAGGCGAAAGCGTATACGTCTACTCGTACGACGGAAAAATAAGGGCCGGCTGGCCGCAGCTTTCAAGAAGCCTTCAGGGGCTTTCCGGCTGGGGAGACGGCATATATATGAACGGAATATGCGTAAGCGACCTCGACGGCGACGGATATGAGGAAATAATCGTTCCGACGGACAATCCGTACGTTTCGGTTTACCGCCACGACGGAAGTTTGTTCGGCACAAATTCATCTGTTTTCGGCTCCCGGCACTGGGCGCAAATAGCGTATTACGAAGACGGCTTTACCGAAATCGAGGGCGCAAACATGGGCTGGGGAAATCCTATTTCCGGAAATGAAAAAAGAGAAGAGCTGATGCGCGCCGAGTTCGGAAGCTCGGTAGCAAGAGCCTACGACGTGGACGGCGACGGCAAAAAAGAAATTCTGGTATCCGCAATTATGGCGGAACGCATAAGCGGCGCGGTATACACCGAAACGTGCTACACCACGCTTGCGCTGCTTAATTCCGACCGCACAAGATTTATAAATCCCGCGTTTGACGCCGACTGGACCGTTCCGCCGTTTGACGTGGGAGAGCCTCTGGTGCAGAATCCGAATTTTCTCGCGTCTTACGTCGAATCGACGCCCGTGGTATGCGACCTTGACGGCGATATGGTAAACGAAATACTTCTCAACACCTACGACGGAAAACTGCACTGCTTTTCGCTGAATAAGACCGAGCCTTTTGCGTGGCCGTACAGCCTTACAAAGCGCACAAGTCCGATGTTTGAGTACGCAAGCCCCGCGGTGTGCTTCGATTTTGACGGCGACGGAAGAAAAGAAGTCGTTTTCACGTCGTTTTACGACCCGACGCAGGAGGGGCTGACGAACGAAAACGTCGGAAGTCTTTACATTCTCAATTATGAGGGCAGACTGATTTCAAAAACCGTTCTTCCGCCCGCAAAAGAGCATCATCTCCACAACAACGGCGCAATGTCCGCCCCCGCACTCTTCGACCTCAACGCCGACGGCGTTCCCGAAATAATAATAAATACCCTCCACGGAGCAATATGCGTATACGAAATAGAAATATGATTTTTAACGGAACACCCACGCACGAAAATCGTGCGTGGGTGTTTTTATTTTATGTACTTTTTTGAAAAAAGTACAAGAAAGGGTTTTCCCTCTTTCTTGAAAGAAAGAGGGGCAAAGAACTTCCAATTTTATGTTTGCGTTTTAGGTGAGGTTTT
>JAEEGH010021640.1_pt1 | contig 13262 bp, 14 predicted proteins | sample 9134181 | NCBI WGS metagenome assembly JAEEGH01 (sample SAMN16246544, study PRJNA631951) | gut metagenome | biome: gut microbiome; feature: rumen; material: DP-attached | host: Bos | place: Iran: Karaj | collected 2018-10
CGACCTGTACGGTTGAAATTATTCTTATTTTTCCAATTTCTTTTGGTCACTTTTGCTATTTCAGTCAACCGTTCAGGTCGAAACAGTTTGAAAACATCTGTTTCCATCTGTTTCCATCTGCTTCACTGTTAAGCAGCTGACTGACAACGTATTGCAAGTACAAAACAGATGAAACAGATGTTTTGCAAACTTTTTTCAAGTAGTGTGTATTATGTCTGCTGATGAAGTCTGCAAACAGCCTTCACCATCATTAATAGTTCACTTCATACCGTAGGCTAGATCACATTGAGTTTTAGGCTATATCATGCAATGATTTAGGCTATATCATGCAATGATTTAGGCTATATCATGTTATGATTTAGGCTATATCATGTTGTGATTTAAGCTAAAATGCATCGTTATTTTGAATGATTCATAAGAATGTATATCCTACGAACGTGCCCCATCTATGCAACAGTGTCAAGATGATTGACACTTTTACCTATATTCTTCGTATTTCTAACAGTACTCATACTTTCACGGCATATCCCCAGACCAGCCATGTCCTAAATCCCAGTGCTCGTCATAAACGAACTCGAAGTAGGGCAGCGAGAACTCCTGCTCTAATAGTTCTGTCAGTTCATCCTGAATGGGCTCGGCCCAATGGCCTACGAGCACGATGAACTTGTCGATGTTCCAAGCCACACGACCACGAGGAATCTGCGTGTAGTCACCCTTGAATTTCGTTTCCTCATGTTTCGCCTGAGCGCGGAAAAACTCCTTGGCCCATATCTGGCGATGAAGTTTGGGATAGTTGATGAAGGGGAGGCCCTTCTCAGCTGCATTCTCTACCATCTTTGGTGTCAGTTCTTGTTTGCAGACACCAAAGAAGTTATGCTCCTCTGCATCGTACCAAAAGATTCCTATGCAAGGCATTTGCTCGTCGTACTGAGCCATATCTGCCATCTGTGCATTATGCTCTGATTCCGTTAGTTGCGTCATTGTGCAATATTATTAACGTTAGCATTTTTAATACAACCGCAAATATACAAACTATTTTTCAAACGGCCTAAAAATGGTGTTTTTTTCTATCAAAAACGCTTTGTCAGAATGATTGACACTTATTGCTTGGGGGGTATTGGACAATGTCGTACCTTTGGAGCGAAAAAAAGTTGAACCAGTAAAACATTTACGATTAACTGCTCAGGCGGATTTGACGCCCGAGCACGTGTAATTTTGTAATTCGTAGTAAAGAGCCCTCCTCCCATAGAAAGAATTCGAATGTACTAAAATCACCCTGTTACTTCCACACTATCTCTTACTAAATGTTAAATATCAGCTTCTAAAGCAAAATATTTACGATATAATTTGGTTTATATTATAAACTACTCTATATTTGCACCGTGAACCGGACACGATTGGACTTTGATGTGCTTTCTGCAGGAGCACGGATAAGGCCAGAGAGTAGTAAACCAAAAGTAGAACATCATTAAAAAATGAAACAACAATGGAAGAAAAGAATAACATGACTGCCGAGCGCAGTCTGGAGATCATCAGGGAATCTATTGAGCGAAGCCAGCGTACTATCAACAAGAACTCAGCAATACCACTCATTTGGTGGGGAGTTTGCGTTGTCTTATTCTCGTTAATTATCGCTTACCTGTGGAATAATCATGGTGGACCAGTATGGAATATGCTATGGGCTGTATTGTGGCTGATAGGATATGCAGGCAACTGGATGATAGACAAACGAAGAGAAAGCGTTCCAACTACTTTTGTCGGAAAGGTCTTCGGACATGTGTGGGCAACTTTTGGAGTGTTCTGCTGTGGCGTGGGCATGCTTTTCGGTTTTATCGGTAGCGGAATGCTACCTATGGAATTAATTATGCCTAAGGTGTATATCTTCGGCTGCATCACAAGCATTATCTCGCTCTGTTTTGGAATGGGCACAACAATCACTGGTCTCGTCATCAGCAATCGCATCATTCAAGTATGTGGACTCATAGCGGGTATCGGTGGATTCTTTGGTGCATTGCATTTTCCTGGCCATACGCAACTCTACGTGATGGCAGGCGTGGCAATTATTGGATTGATCGTACCTGGATTGGCAATTCTCATACAAAATCAAAAATAAGGAGGAACAATCATGTTCAAACCATTAGACCCATTGCTCCACTCCGAGTTGCGACTGGCTGTGATGTCACTGCTTATCAGTGCTGAAGAAGCCGAGTTCCCCTACATCAAAGAACAGACAGGAGCTACAGCGGGCAATCTGAGTGTGCAGATAGACAAGCTCTCGGCAGCGGGATACATTGAGGTGGAGAAGACTTTCAAAGGTAAGAAGCCTTGCACCCTCTGCCGTATCACCCCTGCTGGTCTGAAAGCTTTTGAGGAGTATGTTGAATCATTAAAGAGTTATCTGAAATTATGAAAAAACTGCTTTTATTGTTTATACTTTGTATCACCACTATTGCAACTAAAGGACAAAGTGGCGAAGCAAAGGTGAGTGGTCAGGACAGCTGAATGTATTTGGCCAGAAACTCACACTCGTGTTCCATCTAAACGATGAAAACTGTACATTAGACTCACCAGACCAAGGCATCAAGGGCGTTCCTGCTAAATTGGAGCGCACAGAAACAGGTATCAAAGTTTCCGTTTCCTCAATCAATGCCAGCTACGAAGGTATAAATAAAGTTGACTCCATCACAGGAATATTTAAACAGCGTGGGGTGTCATTTCCACTGACCCTAAAACCTGGAACGATGAAACGCAAGCGTCCACAAACGCCAGTAGCCCCCTTTCCCTACCAGACACAGGAGGTGAGTTTCAAGAATGGTGACGCGGTACTGAAAGGGACGCTTGTTCTGCCAGAGAACCACACACAGAAAACGCCAGTGGTACTAATGGTGACAGGCAGTGGACTTCAAAACAGAGACGAAGAGATCTTTGAGCACAAACCCTTTGCGGTCATTGCCGACGCTCTGGCCAGACAAGGCATCGCCACACTCCGCTATGATGACCGCGGTTTCGGGGAATCAACAGGCGACTTGGTGAATGTCACCACCGAAGATCTTAAGAACGATGCACTGGCAGGAGTGAAACTATTGCGCAAGCAGTTTAGGAAAGTTGGAGTCCTCGGACATAGTGAGGGAGGTACCATCGGCCTCATGCTGGCATCAGAAGGCAAGGTGGATTTTGTGGTAAGCCTGGCAGGAGGTGCCATATCGTTTGAGAAGACATTATTGGAGCAAAACCGATGGACACTACAGCAGGCAGGATATTCGAAGGATGTGACAGACCGTTATTGTACAGCGCTTAAAGCTCTGTTCAACGAACTGAAGGTAGGCGGAAATCCAGAACCAGCCAACCACAATCTGCCTTCGCCACTGGAGCAGAACCTCAAGATGGTACAAGCACAGAGTAGCACACCCTATATGCGCTATTTCCTAGGACTGGATTTAACCGATAGCTTAGGGAAAATCACCTGTCCTGTACTGGCCCTGAACGGCACAAAAGACCGACAAGTGAACTGTGAAGAGAACTTGAACGCCCTCCGAAACAGAATTGCAGGTCAGAAAGATATTAAGGCCTTAGATGGACTAAACCACATGTTCCAGCACTGCAACACGGGCGACCCGAGCGAATATAAGGACATCGAAGAAACATTTGCACCCGAAGCTCTTGACATCATCACGACATGGCTGAAGAAGTTTAAATAATCTCACCATTAGCATAAAGCGGCGTATACTTGAACATCTTTCTCATTCCACTGCCCAGTTCCTCAACGATACCCATTTGAGAAAACACATTGGCTATCTTTGGATTCTTACGATGTGGACGCATTGTCTGGAGGTCGATGTGACCATAGACGTATGGAATATTCCAATTCTCTGTGACGATGCGGTCGCGATAAATCGTAAACGTCGTTGGATAAGCACTACTGTACTCGCGATGGATGATGAGGTTTAGGGCAACCTCTCTCAGTATCCTGTCACGCAGACTGAATCTCTGTATTCCCTCAATGTAGGGTTGTTCTGGCAGATGCTTCTTGATAAAGTCCATCATTATTGGATAGGCTTTCAACAGATTGCAACTCAACAATTCCCTGTCATCATATAACTCTGTGTCGTTTACTCGGCACAAGAGATCTATTCTGTATGTTGGCAAAGCTGTGGCAATAGCATGACTGTCACCAAACAACAAGATTGCTGCCAGTGTCAGTCCCTCTTTGCCTGTCTCAGGATCAATGGCAATTAGCTCACCTGAACGTATGATTTCCTCGTTTGACAGATTTAGCCAAGAATGTTTCGAGTTCTCAATACGGATACCTTTTCTCAGTTCCTCGAAGGCTTCTTCATCGAGATCCTGCATTCCTATCATCGGATATACCCTATCCTCGGTCTTCATCTTGCTCTTACGGATAAAAAGATTGGCAATCTGCTCAGTACTACGCAGTTCAAAGTCACCATCCTGATTACGGTCATAATAGATTCCCTTATAGCTATGAGCCTGGTTACTCTCAGGGACATAGAAATAGATAACCATCTTCCCGTCTATTTCCATCGGCTCATAAGTCAGATAGTAGGTGGGCTTAAACAACTGAGGATTATTCATGTCCTTGGCCAACTGATCCAACTGTTCTTGGACTTTGGCTGGGTTGATGCCGACGATATTACCATCGTTGTCTGCGCCCAAAACCACATGACCACCTCTGCGATTCAAAAACGCACAGATAGATTCATATACAGAGCGAGCCAAACTGTCTTGCGACTTCTTGAACTCGATCTCTGTACCCTCTTTCTGGGCTATTATCGTCTTTAACTTATCTGGAGTCATTACTATATCAATAAATTTGGTTGCAAAATTACACAATAATTCTGAGAATGAGTTAGAAAAGTTCCAATTTCGTCAAATCGTCATTCAACTTGTTCAATTCAGAGGATAGGGTCTCTGGCAGGAAGCGAGCATACACCTTCTCTGTTATATCAGTACTACTATGTCCTAACAAGCGACTGACAACAGACATAGACAATCCCTTGTTCAAAGCCAAGACTGCAAAAGAGTGCCTTGCCACATGCATAGAGAGATTAAAAGAGAGTCCGATTTGCTCTCCAGCGACTACTATTGACTGATTAATGCATTTAGTGGCATTGTTTCGAGCTTTATATAATGCATCTGCATCATCAAGATCAAGGCTGTCTTTGACCAAATCAAACACATAGCGACACCCTACCCGCTTTTCACGCCACTTCCTTAGTATTTGCAACGCAGGCTCTGACAGGGGTATAATATGCCGTTTACCTGTCTTTATCATAACCTTTCTCAATTCTTTCTTCTCCAAATTGACATGCCCCCATTGCAATGTCATTACATCCACAATTCTAAGGCCACAGGCATGAAAAGCGAAGAAAAACATTTCTAAGAATTCCTTTCTACGAGGTTCTTTGCAGTTCCTGTAATACTGAAGGAGAGCATCCATCTGCTCTTCGCTCAGACTCTTCCCGTCAAACTCTTCCTCTTCATCAGCAGACAAAGATGGTTTGGTGACAATACGCATATCCTGAATACGGGCATTGATAGTAGGCTCAATCATACCCAATTCAGCAGCATAGGCACAAGCCTTCTGTATCGGTGTCAATGCATGGTTTATGGTTTCATCTCCATTCTGCTTAATGTCCCTACGCCATTCAATATAGCTGTCTACCAGTTCGGGAGTAATATCGCCAACATATATCTTGTCAGTATCATAAGTACCTTGTTTAGTGGAACGTAAGAATATCGTAAACACATTCATGCAGCACTTACCATTCATGTATCGGCTTCTGCCAATCCTATTCCTGGAGTAATCAGAATCTAAGCGAGCTATAGTAAATTCTACGAAGTCTTTTCCCTGATCCTTGCGGGTAAGAGGCTTGTCAGCCAAAAAACCATTGATTATTTCTGCAGTAATCTGTAACTACTCAGTCCCTGAGCATGGTTGTTTAGGAGAGGCAGAAAGTTTCTCTCCTAAACAATATAGTTGTCGATGAATGTAGCGTCAGGCGCTTCCTCTGTTATCAACAGATATAGAGTATTGAACTTTGACTTGCCATTTTTCTTTGCAGTATCCGTTATAGAATGGAACACCGCATATTCGTCCGCACCGTCTTGCGTTCTGAAACCTCCTGATACTTTGGTCTTGACTTTCAATATTCTGACGGCAGCCTCACTTGCATTATTGTGGTGTGGTACACCCTCATGATCAAGGAAGGTAAAGAGGAAGTCCCGGCACTTGATGATTCCGTTCTGCAGCTGCCTGAAGTCCTTTCCATAGTGGCCGACATCCTCGTCGAGCAGTTTGTCAAGCCTTTCCTCGTACTTGTTTCTGGCCTCTTTGCCAGGCGGAGCCTCTGCATTGTTACTTTCATGTATGGCATCACGGAAGAGCTGCTGCATGTCACTTGACCATTTCTGCGACGAGTTGATGTCGCTAAGGTACTGCAGGTTTCTTATCAGGTGTACGAGGCAGAACTGATGGGTGAGCACGTCAAGGTTGAAATAGGTGCTGTGACGGTCGGTGCAGAGCACGAGGTTTGCCAGATGCTCCAGTATTCCGTGCTTCTTCAGAGCCTCAATACCGCGCGAGGGGTCGGCAAACACGAAGGTGAACCGCGAGCATTGCAGGCACCAGAACCAGCACAGGGCTTTGTTGATGTACACGCCCGTCTCGTCCATGCCGGCGCACTTCTCCTTGGCGATGTATGAGAGCAGAGCCATGTAGACAACCTTGGCCTTGTTGGCATTCCTCGAAAGGATGTTCTTCACCGTACCCTGGGAGAAACTTTCCAAGCCGAACACGTCCCTCATCATCTCGGCAATCCTGCCATAGGGGATTGACTGTACGACGAACAGATACACCACTATCGTCTGCACCTTTGGTCCGTATGATGTCTTGGTGCTGTTCCCTGTGGGCAGCTTCCCGTGGACTTTCCTGTGGCAGTGGGGACACACGGCGGTAAGCCTCTTGTGCTCCGTCACTACGGGAGCCTCCATGACACCGCCAATCTCTATCATCTGTGTCGTCAGGGTGCATACCTGCTGGGTATCCTCGCCAATGACGGCTCCACAATGGGGGCACACCTTTGCCTTGTGTTCTTCCGTACTGGAGGGAGAGTCCGTCTTAGCCAGCTCATGTCCCTCATGCCCCTGCTGTCCGCCGCTCGTCCTGCCGGAAGGCTCACGAAGCGAGCGGGTGCGAAGTGCCACCTGTGCCGCAATGGATTGCTGAGAGGGCGGGATGCTGGAGTTTGTACTGTCCTTCTCAACTTGCTTGCCGCCAAGTTTTTCTATCTCGGACTCCAACTGCCTGACCAGTTTTTCAAGCTTGGTGTTGTCGGCTAGCAAACGGGAGTTGATGCGGTTGAGTCTGGACACCTCGCTTTGGCACGCAGACAGCTCGGACTCCAAGGCCGAAGTCTTTTCACTGAGTGCCTTGATGGCATCTGTTATGTCGGTTATGGAAGTGATGTTGTCCAAACTCATGCCGCAAAGTTAACACTTTGACAGCACATAGACAAATCTCTAAACCAAGTTTAACAATCTCATAACCAGTCGATTAGGCCATATGAAAAAGCCAAGGTCGGCCAACGTACCCCCCTATATCCCCCATCCTTGCAGGCAGGCTTATTTGCTCGCAAATAGCAATGCAAGCACCTGACAGCCAGGTCGTTGAATAGATTTCCATATCTTCCTTGGAGGATTTTCCCGTCTCCGTCGCGAGCGGTAGTTACGCATTTTTAACGGTAAGAAATGTTTATAGACTTTCATGTGCTATTCACAAGAGAGCGAGGACTGAGTAGTTACGATAATAGTAGCCTGAATATAAAAAATGCAAAAATAAAACATTTTTTCAGACTAAATGCTCGAAATATGGAAATAAATTTGTAATCTCACGGCCGAAAAATAAGTAATAAATAATACACGAGTTAAGGATCAAGAGCTTCCTAGCGTAGAAAAATGTAGAGAATGAAAGTTTATGAATGCCAGATACTATATAGACGAGCGTGATAAGATACTTGAGTTGTCACAACACCTGTCTGAAATTGATTGGAAAAAGGCAGGGCAACGATTCACGAAATCTTTCTGGGAAGTGCAATATTATCTTGCCGATTCATCATGCTTTGATTATAAACTTGGTTCAAATATAAAAGAAGAGGTTGTGGCATGTCTACTTGGTGGCTATGGTTTCAAAGCAGAGTTAGGCCTTTTGGCTTTCCACCGAATTAAGAATATGAGATTAATACGAGGTGACACAAGATTGGAAGAATTAGAGAACGCCATTAGTGCTCCTTTTAGGTGGAATGGAAAAGAAGTGCATTATCGATTCTCTCATCAAAAGTCGAAATATATCTACTGGTTTCTACAGAGAAATGATATTGATGAGTTGGAATATCTTAGAGGTATTAGGTTGAGAGAGAAACTGATGACGATAAAAGGTATAGGTCTTAAGACGGCATCTTGGATAGCCAGAAATTATGGAAACTGTGAAGATGTAGCAATAGTTGATATCCACATATATAGAGCTGGACGATTGGCTGGTTTCATAAATCCTAAATGGGATATGCAGAAAGATTACTATAAGATAGAAGAGAGTTTCCTTGATTTCTGTCATTCTATTAATGCGCTTCCATCAAAAATGGATTCCATTATGTGGAATCAAATGAAGGAATCAAACAGAAGAGCAATAGAATTGTTAAACATAAAAATATAATTATTATGTCAGGAATGTCAGGTGACCACTATGGAATAGGTGGTGGAGAAATGCCTCGCCCAATGAAAGATGAAGGTGATGCATGTTTGAGTCTGGTTATTATTACTAATTTGGCATCAGTAGATGTTGACGTATTGAATAAAACACAAGTAAAGGATATGCTGCCCGTCGAAGCACAGAGTGTAGATGGCCCTATAGTAGTACTGAAAGATGGTAATGTACTTGGAACTGTTCTAAGTAGCCACCTTGTGCAACTATTGAATTGCATGAACGATGGAACAGTGTATATGGCTGAGGTTATAAAGATCGAGGACGCTATATGTCAGGTGAAGATAACTGCCGCGAAGTAAGTATAGTGGGCGGGACTTATAATGAGACCTGCTACTGGCCTGTATGGGAAGAACTGTATGGCTCTGGATGGAGAGCGGTACGAATTTTTCGTGCTTTTAGTCCAGAAGCGACCATTTCTTTTCATACTGTAGGAGACAACCAAGTTGAGAGAACATTGAAGATTTTTGCTGGGACGGAAAAACTATCGTATCAACTGACAAAGACTACTTCAACTATTGGCTTTTATTATAATCATCCCTTGGCATGTCCTAAAATTTACGGATATACTACTGATAAAAAGATATCGTTGAAGGCAAGTGGACGCTTCATAATAGGTTTTGGAATGATTGAAGCTGATACACAAATAGAAGGAGAGTGGGTGGTATATGACCCACAGTCACCAAGACATCCTCGGTCGTTCAGAGAACAAGGCGGCAAGGCTGGACATTTGGCACTTGTACTGAATGAATCAGAAGCCAAAATACTTTCAGGAGAAACAGAATTGTCTCAAATCAAAGGGGCATTATTTGATCATGAGGAATGTGAATGCCTAATTTTGAAATGTGGAGCGAAAGGAGCTTTGATCTTTACCTCAAAAGATGATGAAGGTACGATGGTAGCAGTTTATAAAACGTCACATGTATTTCCAATAGGAAGTGGAGACGTTTTTACAACAGTATTCTCTTTCTTCTGGTTCAGTGGAAGTGAACCTATAGATGCCGCCATGAATGCCAGCATGGCCGCGGCAGCATATTGCGAAGCAAAAGGTACGGTAGATTCAATCCCCAATATGCTTTTAAGTGATGCGTATGAAAAGTTCGTGTCAAATAAGAAAGGACTTGTATATCTTGCTGGACCTTTTTTCACTTTGAACGCAAAACTTTTTGTTTCTGAATGCAGAAATATACTACAGGCCATGGAGGTGCAGGTATTCTCTCCGTATCATGATGTGGGCGAGGGAAAGGCAGAAGATGTCGCACCAAAGGATATTGAAAAATTGAAAGATTGTTCTTGTGTTTTTGCAATTGTTGACGGTTTGGATTCTGGGACATTGTTTGAAGTAGGATATGCTGTAGCTTTGGGCAAGAAAGTAGTAGCCTATGTTGAGAACGAGACAGAAGGGGCCTTGAAGATGCTAACGGGTACAGGCTGTGATATTGAGAAAGATTTTACAACTGCTATATATAAAACGTGTTGGTATGCAGCGGAATAAGAAAGCCATATTATTGTCTGGAGGCATGGATTCGATAGCTTTGGCCTATTGGCTGAGACCAGAGATCGCTATTACATTGGATTACGGCCAAAGAGCAGCCAAGGCAGAGATTGCAGCTGCTTCGAAAGTTGCAAAACTATTACGCATAGAGCATTATGTGCTACGAATTGATTGTTCAAGTTTAGGGAGTGGAGATTTGGTGGGTTCTAAACCAATCAGCGAGGCTCCTGTTACGGAGTGGTGGCCATATCGGAACCAGATGCTGGTGACACTGGCATTAATGAAGGCCATACAATTGGATGTAAGTGAACTAATGGTAGGATCAGTGAAAACCGATGCACAACATGCAGATGGAACACCTGAGTTTTATGAACAGCTGTCGAAACTGGTATCTATTCAGGAAGGTAGTATCAAGGTGACGGCACCAGCAATAGGAATGACGACGGTAGAGTTGGTAAAGGAGTGTGGAATACCTGAGAATATATTAATGTATGCCCATTCTTGCCATACAGCAAATCATCCTTGTGGCAAATGCCATGGATGCACGAAGTACATGTTTGTGAAAGAACAATTGGGAATACTTTAAAAATGAGCGGACCTTCAATATTGGATAAACCGTTTACGTTCGAACCATATAGGTATAAGGGTATGGACGTGATAAAACTGCCTGAGGTAAAAACAAATGAACAGCAGGCGGATTTCCTTGATGTCTTTTCACAGAGAAGATCAATAAAGATTTTGGGAGCATGTTCAATAGATGCATTATCGCAAATATTGTATTATGCGGTGAAACCATATTGTATCAGTAAAGACGACTATGGGGTTACTGTATACCGTTCTGCAGCCCCTTCAGCAGGGGGAAGGCATCCGATAGATATACTTGTAGGATTAAAAAAACAAAACGGAAGGCAATTATATCTGTATCAGCCTTTAAGTCATACGTTGAAACGCCTGACGGTTACAGAAAAGTTGCAGAAAGATTTTTATAAAGATATTGAACAAACGCTCCCTATTGGAGAAAGCTTGTTATTGTGGTTCTCGGTGCAGTATATGCGTACAGCATCAAAATATACAGATTATATGAGCCTGGTATGGAGGGATGTAGGTGCGCAATTGTGTTGTTTGCAACAGGTAGCAAGATATGTAGGAATGGATTCATGTCCAATAGGATATTTAGCAGAAGAGACATTTCAAAATATGTTTCAATCAAATATGTTAATATCTGGCGGTGGAATGATTATTGGTAATAAATTATAGATACAATGGCTTCTCAAAACTTTTTTTCTTTTAATAGGATCAGAAACTCAAAAACAGACGAACGCAGAATAATTGGCGATTTGAAAAACGACCTTAGGTCTCCCATTGAGAGTGACTATGGTCGCTTGGTATTCAGTTCTGCTTTCAGAAGATTACATGATAAGACCCAAGTATTTCCATTGACCACTAATGACAATATTCATTCCCGTTTGACACATTCAATGGAAGTGGCAAGTGTTGGTCGGTCCTTTGCATTAAAAGTGTGTGGGGATAAAGAGATCGCCAGTAAACTCAATTTCAAAACCAATGATGTTGGCTTTTGGAAAAATGTAACTTCACTATTGGAGGTAATTTGTTTAGCTCATGATATTGGCAATCCACCGTTAGGCCATTTCGGAGAAACAGCTATACAGAATTATTTTACTGATCTTTTTTCGTTGCTGAAAAAGGATTTGAAAAATAATAATACAGCCAATCCAATCATTAGAAGCGAAATGGAAAGAGCAGGATTAACGAAAGATGACAAAATACCTCAGACCATCCTCGATGATATTTATAACTTTGTGGATGGAAATAACAAAACCTATTACGACTATACCCAGTTTGATGGCAATGCAGAGGGTTTCCGCATCTTGACAAAGCTACAATTCCTAAATGATTTATATGGGCTGAATCTAACCTCAGCATCGCTTGCTGCCAGCCTAAAATATCCCAATGTGGCAAAGAAAATTAAAAAGAAAGAGGAAGGATATCGCATATCGTTAGGAAAACATGGTGTTTTTTTCACAGAAAGGGACTATTTGGACATTGTTATGAATGACTGTGGAATCGAAAAGATTGGTGATTTCGCGTATTGTCGTCATCCTTTGTCCTTTCTTATGGAGGCTGCAGATACAATTTGCTATTTGTTGATGGACTTAGAGGATGCCATCAGTAAAGGGTGGTTGACCTATTATGATGTAACCTCAATGCTAAAACGTACTAAGCAAGGAGAGGATGTTGTGAGGCGAGCAGGAAACCATTTTAATGAAAATGATCCAGAGAAAAAGAAGGTAGTACAGCTAAGAACGGAGCTGATGGCTACTTTGGTGAATGATTCTTTTGAAATATTCAAAAAACATTTTGATGATATTGTAGGAGGATGCCACAACGAAGAATTGGTCTTTGACAAAAAATCAACCCTTGGCGAGCTTCTACAAACATTTAGCCGAGCCAAGGTATATAGTCATACTGAAATAGAAGCCTTAGAACTTACCGGGAGTTCCGTTATAACAGGATTGTTTGATTACTATGTGAAATACCTTTTCCACCGAGAGGAGTCATATCGAATGCATGCTAAGCACACATTGTCAAAAGCAGTGTTTATGACAACACTCCAAGAGCATCTGCTATATATGAAAAGTAGTAAGCCTGCATGGGATGTTTATGATGATTATGACCCGAAGGATTTGGCTTTTGAAGAGAAGCTGAGAATAATAAGAGACCATGTAGCGTGTATGACTGACAAATATGCGGTGGAACAATATAGGAAGCTAAGTGGTCAAAGCATCTGAAAAAAGTGCAATACAGAGATTATAGTTCAAACAGGAAAAATATTCAAGCACAAGCGGCATCGTTTGGTTTGTTTGTTGACGGTATTCTTGCTGAGAATAAAGCCAAAGAATTAATCAATTGCGTGTCGAATCAGGTACCATTATATATTTTCAGCGGAATTATTAGGAATTTTTTGTTAGG
>JAEEGH010021641.1_pt1 | contig 13262 bp, 15 predicted proteins | sample 9134181 | NCBI WGS metagenome assembly JAEEGH01 (sample SAMN16246544, study PRJNA631951) | gut metagenome | biome: gut microbiome; feature: rumen; material: DP-attached | host: Bos | place: Iran: Karaj | collected 2018-10
AGTCATCAATAAATTCTTTCGGAGATATGGCAATGGCAGGTAATGCCGCAGCCCAGAACATCGAGGGCTATGTTTATGTGGCCATGAATGCTTTTCATCATACAACACTTTCATTCACCAGCCAGAACTACGGCGGCGGGAAATATGACCGCATTTTAAAGGTCATGAGGAACGGGCTCATTTTTGTTACCGTTGTGGGTCTTGCTCTCGGAAGTCTTGCATTCCTGCTGAAAGAGCCGCTTTTGGACCTTTTCGTCGACCATAAACCTGACACGCCGAGGGATGTGATCATCGGCTACGGTATCATCCGTATGACGGTCATAATGTTCACCTACTTTACCTGCGGAACTATGGATGTGCTGGTGGGCGGCCTCCGCGGCCTCGGAAAGTCCATCCCCCCCATGTTCATTACTCTGGCATTTGTCTGCGGCATGAGGATCCTGTGGATCTTTACCGTGTTCACACAGGTCCGCACCCTTGAGTGCCTCTACATTTCCTATCCCGTTTCCTGGAGCCTTGCCACCATCGTCCAGGGCATCTACTTCATCGTGGTCTATCGCAACACCATGAAGCGCGTTCGCGCAAAATGACCCTTTGGGGACGGGAGGAATACCTAAAAGGTTATGGTGTCATTACAGGCCTTGAGTAATTTTTAAAATATACATAGCATTGACACATATAAAAAGCTGTTATATAATTTGAATAGTATCTTGGAGGAGAGAATGACTGATAATAAAAATGATACAGGACATTCATTTGCCGCATATTTTAAACGGGCAACAAGCCCGCTTGTAGTGTTGAGTTTGCTGAAAAAGCAGCCAATGTACGGTTATGAAATCTCAGCTGAGATGGATAGAATAAGCAACGGAAGATACACTATTGCTGTTTTGTATCCTGTTTTGTACAGGCTGCAGGAACAGGGGTACATAGATTCTTCAGCAAGCGAGATAGTGGATGGACGTGCTAGAACTTATTATAGTATTACAAGTGAGGGATCAGAGTACTTGGAATGCACTGTAGATGAATACCATAAGATAACAGAGGTATTTGAGGGTTTTATAAGAGGGAAAAAATAATATGAGAAAAAGTGAAATTGATAAGTATTGCAAGATAGTTGGAAATAAACTTGTCTGCTCGTCTCAGACCAGAAGAAAAATGCTCGATGGAATCAGAGAGGAGATTGATAATCTTTCGAGGGACGGAAAAAAGAGCTTTAGCGAACTTGAGGATATTTTGGGAAGTACTTCGGATATGGCTGAAGCCCTTCAATGTGAGATTTTTGTTGAGGAAAAGAATGAAGTGGTGCGTAAACGTAAGATTATTGTTTTGGTAGCTTCATGCGCTACTCTTGCATTGTTTGTTTTAGGTATTTTTTCGTATATGCACTTTTGGAAAAAGAATAATATGTGGCATATAGATTCGGTAATCGTATATGGAAATGAAGAAGAAGCAATAATAGATGATGACTTGAGCAATGTCAAATGGTTTGAAGAGTGAATTCAAGGAGAAGAATGAGCGGTTATGAATTTGTTTAGGAAAATAACAGATTTCTTTATAATTATTGTCTTGGTAATAGCATGTGTACCTGAAGCGTCAATTAAGGCTTCTGAAAAGGACTTTCATGACAGAAATATTGTATGGTTTGAGGATGGTAGTTATTGCATCTCAGATATTGTTGTTGAAAATGCTGTAACAATTAATGGTAATAGGCATGTTGTACGATCTGCGACAAAAACAAGAACTGCTACTAAATATAATAAGTACTATAACGCAGATGATGAACTGCAATTTATTGTTGGTGTCACTGCGAGATTTAAATATGATGGACAATCTGCTGTCGCCCAAAACTCCAGTTATGGCTATGATGTGATCAATACTAGGTGGACGTTTTTATCCGGTGAATCTTATTGTGATGGAGCATCAGCATCAGCTAATTGTTCTTTTGGCACTCCTTCAGAAACAAAAAGAATATCTGTTACCATTGTTTGTTCTCCTGATGGAAGAATAAATTAGTAATAATCTGATTAGGTGGTGATTGAGCCACCTAAAAAAATACTGACATATATAGCAAAACTATATATAGTGCGATGGAAAGGAGCGATGAGATATTTGAACAGGGACAGCCCATTTTAGAAAAAATACATGTTGCATTGAAAACTTATAAAACGGAGAAAATGAAATGAAAAAAGTAAAAGTACTTATCCTAATTGTCTTAATACTTATTTCTACGACTATTTGCACAGATACAAATAATGTGTGTGCAAAAAATAATTATTTTCCTGATAATTATACTGGATACAGATATCCGCTTGTTCCTGGAACGGACGAATGGGATATGTTGCCAGATCATCAGACAATGTGTGATGCTTGTCAGATTCCAGAAAATGTTTTAAAATCATTAACAACGGAACAGTTGGTTGAAACGATATTGTATTACCCATTATTATGCGATATGTATGCATATGACACATTTACTGATGGTGTGAATGAGATGACAAGCCATTTTAATGGGATTTTAGAATTGCTCGATAGAACAGATTACGCAAATGAGGCTTCAAACATATTATATGGAGAAAAAACAGCGAAGAAGGATTTATCCACCCAGAGAAATAATGGAGCCGACATAGCAAGCATATTGCAGGACAACTTGCAAAAAGAAGATCGACTTAGTTATATTCAAAAGAGGTTTTTGCAAGTGTTATTGTTTCAAAAGAAAGCTTTAATGAATAATTCTGATGAGATTATTGACAACGTGAGTGTATTTCGTTCTGGTCAGCGTATTGATGAAAATTGTTTTTTGAAGAAAAGTGACGCTGTTAAGTCAAGGATGGAAGTAGCAGGTGAGCTGAGTTATATTTATTCAGAGATGGCACCGGGAACGGTAAAAAAATTGAAAATCAAGGATGTACAAATTGAAGCATATTATGATTCAACGATAAATGAAATTTGGATATCTCCGGAAGGCAATTTATATATTTTTAACATACCTGACGTGAGTGAAGAAGAGAAAGGGGAAGTTAGAAAAAAATATAGTAAAGTGTATGGAGTTGAACCCATTAGGGAGGGAACTGCAAAATATAATTGTCATTCATATGCGTGGTATAGTAATAGTAAGAAGAATAAGTATTGGATAGATAGTCCTGAAAAAATAATAGAGGAATCATCAAAAGTGCAGGAAGTAAGTAAACTTGAAACGCAGAAAAATGATATATATGTCTACTATAAATCGTCTGGTGAAATGTATAATGGTATTAATCATAGTGCAGTTATAACTAGTTTTAAGAATCTGCCCAAATCTAAAAGAACATTTACGTTGACGTCAAAATGGGGTAGAGCAGGTTTATACGAGCATTCAGAAGACAAGTGTCCGTACTATTATTGGCGCAATGAAGATACTAATGAAGATTATCGAGTACCTCGTGACGTTAAGTATTTTCATCTACAGTGAGGTCACCATTATGAAACGTAAACTTCTTATTGCATCAGCATCACTTTTGACCGTGGTACTCATGGTTCTTTGCTTCGTTTTAGGAGAAAAGTGCCTGAAAGCAACAGTTGCTGAGCCGACATTGCTGCCACCCCATTCTCTTGTGATCAATATTGATGATAATACTGCAGAGTATGTTATTGGTGAAACAAGGATAAAACTTCCGTTGACGGAATGCGAGCTCGATAACGATGAAACCGTCAGGATAAAGGCCTTTAATGCTTTTAAGGATGGTGTTGTTTATGATTGGGCTCCAAGGTTCACGGTCAAGGTTAAAGGAAGTAACATTCCGAAAAATGTTGAATATAGGGTATGCAGATTCGATGAGAACGGTGATAAGGCATCCGGCGACATTCAGTATCCCACAGGGAAGATCGACCTGACAAACGGAGAGGGAGAAATGAATCTCGGTCTCATGGATGTGTTGACTTCCAATCTGTCGGGCAAAAGATATCTTGGTATCTGGATCTCTTATGAGATAAGCGGAAATAGATACGAAGTGGTAATGGCTCAGGACCCCAACATAATGGTCACGATAAAATGACCCTTTGGGGACGAGGTTTGATGTCATTTCCTTAAAAATGAATCTGGTGTAACAGGTTACGTACAGTAATTGAAAACTACAGGTCTTGAAGGCATATGCTTTCAAGGCTTGTTTTGTTTTGTTCTTTGTTGTATAATTTCTTGGGCATTGAACGCAAAAAGTAAATATGCTCGGGATTACTGACATCCCTGTATTACATTTATGTGAGGCTATTATGAAAAAGATAATTCTGACCGGCGGAGGCACTGCCGGTCATGTTACGCCAAATCTGGCACTTCTCCCCGAACTTAAGAAAATGGGTTTTGAAGTAAAATATATAGGTTCCTACAACGGCATCGAAAAGGGGCTGATCGAAGCAGAAGGCATAGAATACTTCGGGATCTCCTCAGGTAAGCTCCGCCGTTACTTTGACTGGAAGAATTTCTCGGATCCTTTTAAGGTGCTGAAGGGCTATTTTGAAGCAAAGAAGATCCTTAAGAAAGAAAAGCCCGACATCATTTTCTCAAAAGGCGGATTTGTGGCTGTTCCCGTGGTTTACGCTGCGGCAGGAAAGCACATCCCCGCCATCATACATGAATCGGACATCACACCGGGACTTGCAAACAGGCTGTGCATGAAAAAAGCCACTTACATCTGTGCAAATTTCCCGGAAACCATAAAGTACCTGCCGGAAGGAAAGGCTGTACTGTCAGGGTCGCCCATAAGGCAGCAGCTTTTTGAGGGAGATAATGAAAAGGGATTTGAATTTACCGGGCTTAAAAACGGAAAGCCCGTTATCCTTATAATAGGCGGAAGTACCGGAGCTGCCCACGTGAATGACGCTGTTCGGGACATACTTCCCACACTCCTCAGGGACTGGCAGGTAGTGCATCTCTGCGGAGCAGGGAAAACAGATCCTGCATTTGACAATGTGGAGGGGTATCGCCAGTACGAGTACGTGAGCAAAGAACTGCCTGATGTGTTCGCGGCTGCAGATCTTGTGATCTCGAGAGCCGGGGCAAATTCCATCTGTGAGCTTCTGGCACTTAAAAAGCCCAACATTCTGATACCGCTTTCTGCTGAAGCCAGCCGCGGCGATCAGATCCTGAACGCGGATTCATTTGAAAAACAGGGATTTTCCTATGTGCTTCGTGAAGAAGAACTCACAAATGAAACGCTTCTCACCGCGATCCGCACGGTTTCCGAAAACCGCGACAGGTACATTTCAGCGATGGAAGGAAGTGCGCAGAACAACGCTGTTAAGACGATCACAGAACTCATTTTAAAAACACTGTCCAAGTGATGATGCTGAAGAGACGGGGATTGTAAGATCTCCTCGACATAAGAAAGGCAAAAAATGGCATATACCGCACTTTACAGAAAATTCCGGCCCCAGACCTTCGATGATGTCAAGGGTCAGGATCATATAGTGACGACGCTACGCAACCAGATCGTGTCGGGGCGCATCGGTCATGCGTTTCTGTTCACGGGGACCAGAGGAGTCGGAAAGACAACCGCTGCGAAGCTCCTTGCAAGAGCCGTGAACTGCGAGCATCCCGTAAACGGCGATCCCTGCGGCGAATGCCCCATGTGCAGGGCGATCCTTGCGGGGACTTCCATGAACGTGATCGAGATCGACGCAGCGTCCAACAACGGTGTGGACAACATCCGTGAGATCGTGGATGAGGTACAGTACTCGCCCACGGAAGGAAAGTACAAGGTCTACATCATAGACGAGGTCCATATGCTTTCAACGGGCGCTTTCAACGCACTCCTGAAAACACTTGAAGAGCCCCCGTCCTATGTGATCTTCATCCTTGCAACCACCGAGGTCCACAAGATCCCCATCACCATCCTTTCGCGCTGCCAGCGCTACGATTTCCGCCGAGCCACCATCGATGAGGTTGCGGCGAGACTGAGAACACTGGTGGACACTGAGGGTGTGAAGGCAGAGGACAAGGCGCTCCGCTACATCGCGACTGCAGCGGACGGATCCTTCCGAGACGGCATTTCGCTTTTGGACCAGTGCATTTCCTTTTACCTCGGGCAGGAGCTGACCTACGACAATGTCCTTGAAGTCCTCGGAACAGTTGATGTTTCCACATTCAGCGGACTTCTTAAGGCCATCCGTAACGAGGACGTGAATGCCGCGCTTTCAATCCTTGAAGACGTGGTTGCCAAGGGCCGTGAACTCACCCAGTTCACTGTGGATTTCACCTGGTATCTTCGGAACCTGTTGGTGGCAAAGGCAGCGGGCGACATGGCAGAGATCAACGACATCCCCACGGACTACATCCCGCAGTTCATGGAAGAAGTAAACGCGAATTCCGAAGAGACTCTGAGCCGTTACATCCGTATCGTCTCGAATCTCACGAATGACATAAAGTTTTCAAACTCCAAGCGTGTTTTAACGGAAGTCGCTCTCATCAAGCTCTGTAAGCCCCAGACGGAAAGCGGAGCGGAAAGCCTTGCGCAAAGACTTGAATTCCTCGAAAAACAGCTTGAGAGCGGAGCCTACACAGTTACTGCAGCACCCGGACCGAATGGCGGCTCGGATGGAAAGAGTGCCGCGAATGCATATGCAGGCGGGACAGGCACCGAGAAACAGAACGTGCAGGAGGAGGCAACACTTACAAGAGCGCTGCCTGAAGAGATCCAAGAGATCGCAGGCAAATGGGGCAAGATCTGTCAGAAATTCAAAGGACCTTACCGGGAAGTACAGATGGCGCGACTCAGCGTGACTGACGATAATAAGCTGCTCTTGGTTTTCTCCGACAGCTTTGCCTTTGGGTATGTGAACATGGACGGTAACGGAGCGGAGTACATCCAAAAAGTGATCGCGGACGAAACCGGAAAACTGGTGGATGTGGAACTGAAGCTGGTTGAGGGACAAAGGGAAGTCAAGAATTTCCCTGATCTCAAGAAATTATTTGCAAACAAAAACATCACTGTGGAATTCACAGACTGATATAAGAAAGGACAAAAAAATGGCAAAAAGAGGCGGATTTCCGGGTGGAGCAATGCCCGGCAACATGAACAATCTTATGAAGCAGGCTCAGAGAATGCAGCGTCAGCTTGAGGAAAAGCAGGCTGAGGCCGAGAGTAAGAGAGCAGAGCTTGAAGCAAAGGAATTTAAGGCTTCCGCAGGAGGCGGAGCGGTTGAGGTTACAGTAAACGGTAAGAGTGAAGTCGTTTCCGTAGCACTTTCACAGGAGGCAGTGGATCCCGACGACATCGAAACATTGCAGGATATGATCGTTGCAGCAACAAATGAAGCATTGAAGCAGGTAAAGGCAGCCGAGGAAGAGATCAACGAAGCCGCAAGCGCAGGCCTTCCCAATCTTGGGGGATTTGGATTCTAAATGGATTACTACAGCGGTCAGATCAACAAGTTAATAGAAGCGTTGGGAAGTCTCCCGGGCATAGGCGCCAAGACCGCACAGCGGCTGGCATTCCACATCGTGAATATGCCTGAGGAGGACGTAAAACGGCTGGCATCCGCCATGACGGAAGCAAAATCCGGCGTAAGATACTGCAAGTGCTGCTGTACGCTTACGGACGATGAGCTGTGCCCCATCTGCAAGAGCCCCGCGAGAGACAAAAAGACCATCATGGTGGTGGAAAATTCCAGAGATCTGGCGGCTTACGAAAAGACCGGAAAGTACAACGGAGTCTACCATGTGCTCCATGGCGCCATTTCTCCCATGCTGGGCATTTCCCCGGCGGATCTTAAGATCAAGGAGCTTCTGGAGCGCCTTAAGGATGATGTGAACGAGATCATCATCGCCACGAACTCGAGCATAGAGGGTGAGGCTACCGCCATGTACCTGAGCAAGCTGATAAAACCCATCGGCATCAAGACCACCCGCATCGCCAGCGGTGTCCCCGTTGGCGGCGATCTGGAGTACATTGACGAAGTGACGCTTCTTCGCGCTCTGGACGGACGCACCGAACTTTGAACCAAAGTAGGCTCCGGTGACCGGGTTAGGGGTTCATTAAAAAATGAACCCCTAACCCGGTCACCGGAGCCTACTTTTTTGTTTTCACAACTTCATCACAATCTAAACCGAATTTCTACATTCTTTCATCGAAAATCGAACACAATTCCCTTTTAAAATGAAGCACATAAACCGCACAAGCGGTGAACAAAGATCAACCCCGAAAAGTTCGAACGGGCAGCCTGACGAGGTCATCCGCTCGAACAGCATTAAAGAAAACTCTTCATTTTATATAAGGTTCGATGGAAGGAAGGTACGAATTATGAAAAAAGATTTTTTGGCGGTAGCATTGGCGATGGCACTCGTTTCTTCAATGGCAGCCTGCGGAGTCGCAGAAAATGAGGCGGCTTTGGCAAGTACAGCAGTTAATGAAACTCTTGTTCTCGCATCAACTGAATTAAAGGCAGCGGCGGGCACAGCATCGGAAAGCGCAACAGCGGCTGTTGTTACGGCAGAAACTGCGGTGAACGATGCAGCTGAGGCTGAAGATGTGACCTACGTTACACTTTCCGGTTCGACAGCGACTTCCGAAGGAAACGGCAAGGTAAAGGTTGACGAGGACGGAACCGTGAAGCTTAAAACAGCCGGTACCTACGTGATCAGCGGAGAACTTAAGGGGCAGCTCATCGCAAGCGTGGACGACGGCGATGTGACGCTGGTACTTAACGGAGTGACGATCACCTCCGAGACATCCGCTGCACTCTATGTAAAGAACGTTACAAACTGTACCGTCATTCTGGCTGAGGGCACAAAGAATGTTTTGACGGATGCGGGCAAGTACGTTTACGAGCTGAATGAGGACGGAACACTTGAGGATGATCCCAATGCGTGCATTCACGTAAAGGGCAACCTCGTTATCGGCGGTACGGGCAGTCTTACGGTCAATGCAAATCAGGCAGACGGCATTAAGAGCAAGCTCGCGATGACAGTGATCGGAGGCAACATTACGGTAATCTCTGCTGAAGATGCCATCCAGTGCAACACAGATCTTGTGATCGCAGGCGGTACTTTAAATATTACATCGGGCGGCGGAACAACTGCGGCTAAATCGTCTCAAAACAGCATGAATTTCGGATGGGGCAGAAATATGACCGCAAGCACGACAAGTTCCGAAGACGACGTCAGCACCAAGGGCATTAAGGGCGAGAATTCCGTTACGATCACAGGCGGTGAGATCAATGTAAATGCCTGTGACGACGCGATCCATTCCAACGGGACCGTAGCGGTTTACGGCGGCGAAATGACATTGGCAACCGGCGACGACGGCCTGCATGCAGATACTGCGGTCATCATCGAAGACGGTGAGATCAACATTACAAAGAGCTACGAAGGCATAGAGGCAGCGGACATTGTGATCAACGGCGGAAACGTAAATGTTACCGCATCCGATGACGGGCTTAATGCGGCCGACGGCTCAGGGACTGAAACCATGGGCGGAGGCAGGATGTTCGGCGGATTCGGAAGCACTGCATCCTATGATTTTTCCGTAACGGTTACGGGCGGAACCCTTTACGTAAATGCGGGCGGCGACGGACTTGATTCCAACGGGACTCTTGTGATCTCCGGCGGAAATGTCTTCGTTGACGGTCCCGTTGACAACGGAAACACGGCGGTGGACTCCGAAGCATCCGCGGTGATCAACGGAGGAAACCTTGTGGCAGTGGGATCCTCGGGAATGCTTGAGACACCTTCGTCAGGCTCTTCACAGAATGTGCTCGTTGTAATGTTCAATGAGACAAAGCAGGCGGGAACGGAGATCACCGTAAAGGATGCATCCGGAAAAGTGCTCCTTACACACACGACAGCAAAATCAGCAGTTTGCGCTATACTTTCATCCGAAGCTTTTGAAAGCAACGGAAAGTACACAGTCACTGTCGGAAACAACAGTTTTGAAGTGACGCTCACATCTTCCGTGATGACCGTTAACACCTCCGGAACCGCCGTAAATGCCGGCGGTTTCGGCATGGGAGGACAGATGGGAGGACAGCAGGGCGGCTTCGGAGGCCGTATGAACGGACAAATGCCCGAAATGAACGGCGAACAGGGCCGCATGAACGGTCAGATGCCCGAAATGCCCGAAGGTGGCTTTAACGGTCAGGCTCCTGAAATGCCCGAAGGTGGCTTTAACGGTCAGGCTCCTGACATGAACGGCGAAGGATTCGGGAAAAACGGCCGTATGCCGTGGATGAGGGACGGACAGATGCCGGAGGGACAAGTGCCTGAAGGAACGCCCGAACAGTGATCGATATTTCTTCCCAAAATAAAGCATAAATGGTATAATGAACGGCGTGGGGCTTCTCGCGCCGCTTTTTTTCGGCGGGGATCCCGGGAAAACGACACAGACGGTTCCCTTCGATGCAGCCCCTAAATTTCATGGTTTCGGAGCAGGACCTTGGGAAACAGCATTTTAAAAACATTTAAATATGTGCTTTTGATCGGTGTCCTCATCGTGATCGTCACCGTGGTTCTGATCCGCGTAAGGCAAAAGAACTACGGGAGTTACTCGGGACTTTCCTATGGTGCGGAGGTCAGCATTTCCGATATGGCTGACATCTACAACAGCGACGGAAAACTCTTCGTCACCACCCTGAACGGCACCAGGGGCTACGACAGTGACTGCGGTCTGGTGATGGATGTGGCCTTTGAGCTGGATCACCCCATGACGGTGAGCTGCGGAGGTTACGCTGCCATTGCTGACATAGGCGGAACAAAGGTTTACGTGATAGCACCCAACGGCATCCCTCACAGCTACAAGACCGACAGCCCAATAGTAAAGCTTTGCGTGGGCTCCGACGGCACCACGGCCGTGCTTTTGGACAACGACAGCAGGGACATGATAAGGATCTATTCCCCCGAGGGCGAGCTTCGGGTGGAGATCGGGACAAAGACGGGTGTTGACGGCTTTCCCGTGGACATCGCTCTTTCCGAGGACGGCAAAAAACTGGCCACTCTCTATCTTTCCTTTGAGGGCGACGACATCATGACCAAGATCACCTTCTACAACACCGGTGATGTCGGTAAGAATTTTATCGAAAACATAGTGGGACAGAAGATATATGCCCGGGAAATGGCCTATTCGGTGCATTTCATGGGTAACGATCACGTGGCTGCCGTATTTGGAAACGGCTTTTCGCTTTTTGCCATGGAGGAGATCCCTTCCGTGACGCTGGACGAGCGCCGGGAGGAGAAGCTTCTTGACGTGCAGGTCTGTGACGAGTGCATCGCCGTGATGGCTGAAGAGCCTTCGGGCAATGTCCTCAGCTTTTACAACACAAAGGGTACGGCATGCGGCAGGATCACAGGCATCGGCGAGTACGAGACTCTGACTGTCGGAAACGGCGAAGCAATGCTGGTGGGGCTCGACAGAGCATGCATATACAGAATGAACGGAACAGTCAAAGTCGAATGTGCTTTGGAAGGCGGCTGCGACAGGATCTACTCCGGCGGCGGAAACAGGTACTTTATCGCCGATATGGGTAAGATCCGGGGTGCGAGCCTTGTGAAATAGATGATTGGAGGAAATATGGAAGAAACGATTCAGGTCGCGCAGGAATCTGCCGGCCTTTTGGAAAAATTCGGCCTTAACTGGCTTGTGCTGGCGGTGCTGGCTGTCTTTGTGATCGGCATCATCGTGGGAGCGGTGAAGGGAGCATTCAAGATGATCTTTGCGGTGATAGCCATTGTGCTTGCGATAACGCTCACCATCCTGCTTTCGCCGGTAACAAAGTCACTTTTCATGAGAAATGCAAAGATCTACAACTTCTTTTATCAAAGGACGGAGTCTCTCGCCGAAAAGAACGGCTGGGTGGGAATGCTGGCCAGGATGGCGCCCGCTGCTTCTGAGGATGACGTGGAAACAAGCGGAGCAGACAGCCTTAAGATCCTGAGCGACCTTCTGGATCTCTTCGGAGTTCCCGAAAAGTTCAAGCAGTCCATCCTTGGGGATGAAAGCGTCATTGCCACCATGGAGACAAACTCCGATGCAACTGCCAATGATGCCCTCGAAAAGATCGAGATCGGGGCCTACACCGGCATTACGAACGTAGTGATCAAGGCTCTGGCTTTCATTACCACTCTTTTGGTCGTCGGTCTGATCCTTGCGCTCATCAGCGGTCTTTTCAGTCTTTTGGGTAAGATCCCGGGCATAGACAAAGCGAACGCCATTGCAGGCGGTATCGCAGGAGGGTTCATCTCTCTTATGATCATATGGGTGATATTCGCAATATTCACAATGTTGGGGAACACCACTTTCGGACAGAATATGCTTGCTCTGATCGGTGAAAACAAGATACTTTCATTCATATACAACCACAATTTCATCTCCTCACGAATTCTGTCTTGAAATAGTGAATGAAACAAAGTATAATTCCTGCGAAGAGAATTATTGACCTCAGATGAGGCCTTACATAAAAAGGAGAAAAAAATGAACGAGATCATCAATCAATTTTCGAAGCTTGGCATTATCCCCGTTGTTGCCATCAATGATGCAAAGGACGCTGTTCCGCTTGCAAAGGCACTTTGCGAAGGCGGACTTCCCGTTGCGGAAGTAACATTCAGAACAGATGCGGCTGAAGAAGCCATCCGTCAGATGTGCAATGCATTCCCCGATATGCTTGTGGGTGCAGGAACAGTACTCACCACAGAGCAGGTTGACCGTGCTGTGGGCGCAGGTGCAAAGTTCATCGTAAGCCCCGGACTCAATCCCAAGGTTGTAAAGTACTGTCAGGAAAAGAATGTTCCCATCACACCCGGAACATCCAGCCCTACAGACATCGAAGCAGCCCTTGAACTCGGACTTGACGTTGTTAAGTTCTTCCCTGCAGAGCAGTCCGGCGGTATCGCAAAGATCAAAGCCATGGCAGCACCTTACACAGGCGTTAAGTTCATGCCTACAGGCGGCATCAACGCAAACAACTTAAAGGACTACCTTGACTTCCCCAAGATCGTTGCCTGCGGCGGAAGCTGGATGGTAAAGAGCGACATGATCGCAAACGGTCAGTTTGATGAGATCAGAAAGCTCACACAGGAAGCAGTAAGAACAATGCTCGGCTTCGAATTCAAGCACATCGGCATCAACTGCGAGAACGAGACAAAGGCTATGGCTCTTGCGGAGATGTTCGGAAAGTTCTTCGGTTTCGAAGTAAAGCCCGGCAATTCATCCATCTTTGCAAGCTCCTCCATCGAAGTGAACAAGTCCATGGGACCCGGCAAGCTTGGCCACATCGCCATCGGAACCAACTACATCGAGAGAGCG
>JAEEGH010021643.1_pt1 | contig 13261 bp, 11 predicted proteins | sample 9134181 | NCBI WGS metagenome assembly JAEEGH01 (sample SAMN16246544, study PRJNA631951) | gut metagenome | biome: gut microbiome; feature: rumen; material: DP-attached | host: Bos | place: Iran: Karaj | collected 2018-10
AATTAATTATAGATAAATCAGAAAAAGAAAAAGAGTGGCCGCCAATAAAACCAGCCACTCCCAATCTATGTTTTAATTAACTTATTTATTAATCAAATCTTCTACTTTTTCACCCGTCATGTCGTGAATAAAAAGTGCTACCGGAAGTCTTTCAAGTCTAGGTTTTTCATCTAAGACTTTGTATGCTATATCTAATCCAATTTTTCCAAACTGTTGAACAGAACTAACATAATGCTTTCTAAGAGCATCAATATCCTCATCTCCATAAACACTTATAATTTTTGGAATAACAACTTCTGGATGAATTCCTAATCTTCCCAAAGACTCGGAAGCAAAATATTTAAAATCACGTCTATCAGAATTTAAAAGTTCTAACATACTCGGATAAGCCTTTTCTGCTAATGGCATTCCAATACTATTTATTGCTCTAAGAGAATTACTAACACATTCAATATCCTCTTGATGTAATGCGTCTATATAAACCTTCATAACATCTTCATTGGTGGAACCAGTTCTGCTTAATTCCCATAATATTTGATTTTTTCTTCTTTCATCTTGTATAGAAAAATATTCTTCTATCTTAAAACTAGCCAGTTCTTTAATATATCTTTTTTCAAAATTAGAACTTTCAATAGTAGTAAAGGTTTCATTATTTATTTCACGTTCTAAATTTCTAATATCTACTTTATCATTTGATTTAGCAGAAGATTTATCCTTACTAGATTTTTGTTTTGATTCAGCTTTTGCTTTTTTAGCCTGTTCTTTTTCTAATTCTTTTTTTCGCTTTTCTTCTCTTTCAGCTATTTCATAATCTTTTTGCTGATTATTTGCTTCAGCCAATTTTTTAAAATATTCATTTTCCATTTTTTGAATGGTTAAAGGCTTCTTCGAATCTTCATCTCTAAACTTTTTTATATATTTGTATGCATCTGATATTTCACCTTCAAAATACTTAAAAATAGCATAAAAAAGTTTTGAATATTCTGCTTCATCCTCTACTTTTAACTTATAATAAACGACACCTCTGCGAATAAAGTTTTTATCGTTACCGAGCATTTTTACATCATATTCAACAGCTTGAATAAATGTTCTAAAAGCTTTTTCTTCTTTTTTATCTCTGCGAAGAGAATCTGCTTCTTCTAACAGCCATTGAGCTTTTTCTTCATTAGTTTTAAAATCTTTTATCTGAGCTTCATCAATATTAGAAATAGCTTTTTTAAGGTTATTTATACGAATTTTTAGATTATTTGCATCAGGATTAATTTCAAAAGCTTTTTCATAAGCTTCCAAAGCTTTATTTAATTGTTTGGTTCTTTGTCGAGCCAACCCAATGTAAAGCCAATAATTAAAATTATCTTTGTTAGAGTCGATGTTTGCTTCAAGCATATCTAAAGCAGGCAGATACTGATCAAATTTGAACATATCAAGAGCTAAAGGTAAAACATCACCAGACTCTTCCTCTGCCAATAATGTATTATTATAAGGCAATAACAAAACAAATATTGCTAAGAAAAACAATAATAAAGACTTAGTATGACTCATAACAACTCGACTTTCTTTTATGATTAAAAAAGAACTTTCTTTTATTATTTTAAAAGAAAGTTCTTAAAAAAAACAATTTATTTTTTTAACCTTGAAATAGTTTCATCACGACCAAGCACATCTAGAATTCCAACCAGTTCAGGGCCATGACAAGAACCAGTAATCTTCACTCTTATAGGCATAAACAAATCTTTGCCTTTTACTTCAGCTATTTTACCAGCAGCCTTTATAGCAGCATTATATCCTTCTCTAACCCACTCACATTTTTCAAATTCAGAAGCTAAGGCTTCGAAAAGCTTTTTAGACTTTTCAGTTTCTATCATTGCTCTAGCTTCGTCATTTTCAGGTTCACTAGCTTCAAAGAAAGTCTTAGCTACTTCTGGAGCATCTGTTAGAAGAGTCATTTTTACCTGAATGAGTTCTACTAACTTATGCATAATGACTGGGTCATCAAGACGCTTATCATCTGGCATAGCTTTTTTCAGTAATGGAGCGACCAATGGAATCAGTTCGTCAACAGGCATTGCACGCAAATGCTGGCCATTCATCCAAACTAATTTGTCTTTATCAAAAACGCCAGGAGATTTGCTTATATGACTTAATTCAAAGCACTGAATCAACTCTTTTACAGAGTAGATTTCGCGGTCATTGCCTTCGTTCCAGCCCAAAAGAGCTAAGAAATTAATCATAGCTTCCGGTAAGAAACCTTCTTCTGCGTATTGGCCAACAGAAGTTGCTCCGTGGCGTTTAGAAAGTTTAGACTTGTCTGGGCCTAAGATCAAAGAAGCATGACTGAATCTAGGAGGCTTCATTCCCAATGCTTCATAAAGAATAAGCTGACGATGTGTATTGGTAAGATGTTCTTCAGCTCTTACTACATGAGTAATACCCATAAGAGCGTCATCAACAACAACACAGAAGTTATAAACAGGCATACCGCTTGAACGAAGAATAATGAAATCACCTAATGTGCCGGCTTTCCATTCTACTCGACCACGAACTTCGTCTTCCAGAACGTAATCTTTTTGTGGAACTCTTACTCTGATTGTATAAGGTTCACCAGCATCTATTCTTCTTTGAGCTTCTTCTTTACTCAAATTGCGGCAGGTTCCATCATAATGGACACTTCTATGTTCTTCTTCAGCTTTTTTTCTTTTTTCTTCAAGTTCTTCATCAGTGCAGAAACATGGATAAGCAATTCCTTTATCCATAAGTTCATGAGCTATTTTCTGATAGATTTCCAAACGTTGAGACTGAAAATAAGGGCCCTTATCGCCTTTTTGCTGTTTATAAGGGTCTATACCTTCGCCATATTCAGGACCTTCATCCCAATCCAAACCAAGCCATTTCAAATCATGAAGCATACCATTCACAGATTCAACCGTTGAACGGGCTTCATCTGTGTCTTCAATACGTAAAACGAACTTTCCACCGGTTTTTCTTGCCCAAAGCCAGTTAAAAAGAGCTGTTCTAGCTCCGCCAACATGCAAATAACCTGTTGGAGATGGTGCAAAACGAACACGAATTTCTTCAGACATATTAAATTATATTGCTCCCCATAAAAATTTGCTCATTTCCATTTGAAAGAGCATGACCACAACGGCCAAAAGCAGCAACAGCGATACGACCTTCGCCTCGAACTATTGCAACCTTAAAACCGCCACCCAAACCTGGGTTAATAATATAACATTGATTGTAAATATCTCTTACAGCCATACTTACAGCATATTTTTCTCTTGTATCTTCGCGAATTACTGAACGGGCTATTGCGGCAACAATAGCAGCTTCTCTCAATTTAACAGGCAATTTTTCAGAAGTAGCCCCAACTTGAGTTATTGCTGCCCGAAAACCTTTGTTAGACACCTTTTGAAGCCAATATTCTTCCTGTTCTGAATCTTTTGTCATAGAAAGGTATATTACAGCACTTTCTGGAGTCAGAACATCTTCATGGTCTTCCACCAAATCTTTAACTATATCTTTATAAGTAACAACTCCAACAAGTTCATCATTATTATCAACTACAGGGAGAGCTTCTAATCCACTAGCAGAAAGCAGTGCAGCAGCTTCTCTGACTGACATATTGGAATTAACCCGTTTAAATTCTTTTTCCATCAAGCTGGAAATCTTATCATCACTATCAAACTCACCAACTGATGCCAATTGAATATTTGTCAAAATACCAACAAGCTTTTTTTCTTTATTAGTTACAAGAATACAGTCAGGCTGTCTTAAAATAATGATTTCGCGTATCCCAAAAATAGAACAATCTTCTGCAACTACAATGGGATTGCTGTCCATTATTTCTTTAACCTGTAAACCCATATGAACTCCTAATCAGATATTATTAATCTTTCTTTTCACCAATGCGACAGAATACTATTCTGCCAGCACCAGTCTGTAATATATTGTTGACCTTTGTTTTAACAACTTCTCCGACATGATCACCGCCGTCTTCAATAACAACCATAGTGCCGTCAGACATAAAGCCAACACCCTGATAAGGCTCTTTTCCTCTTTTAACAATCTGTATTTCAACATCTTCACCACTGACAAAAATTGGTTTTAATGCATTTGAAAGATCGTTCAAATTAAGAACCTTTATATTTTCAAGTTCAGCCAGTTTTTTTGTATTAAAATCCTGAGTAATTAAAGAAGCCTTTAGTTCGGTAGAAAGCTTGACCAGTTTTCCATTTACTTCGTTTATATCTTCATAATCATTATTAATAATTACAAAATTATCAGGGAAAGATTTTTTAAGTTTTTCTATTGTTTCCAAGCCTTTCTGACCGCGGTTCTTTTTGTTTAAATCGTTTGAATTAGCAAGAAACATCAATTCGTTTACTATAAAATTTGGAACAAGAATATTTCCTTCTATAAACCCTAGCTTAAACAAATCAGCAAAACGACCATCAACTATTGCGCTTGAATCTAATATTTTTGAAGAAACTTTAACTTCTTCACCTTTAGCCATATTCTGATACTTCTTGTATCTAAGCAGTATCTTCACACCAAGATAAGCAAACAAGAGATTGAACAATACTGGAAATACAAGATAAAACATAGAAATCAAAGAATTTAGATACTGATCTTGTAAATCAAATTTACCAACACCCTTAAACATTAATATATAAACGGGTATAAATAACAAATTAGCAACTATAGTTCCTAAAGTAAAACCTAATGCGCTCCAGGTTAAATTGTAAACATTGGTCTCTTCAATACGCTTTTCCAGCCATTCATTTAAACCACGGCCTATCATAGAACAAATTAAATAACCAATGAAACCAAGTAAGCCTGCCAAAATAAAATGAGGATTTTCCAAAGGAACTAATTCATTTACTGCTTGAGGATACTTATCAATCAATGAATATGCTATTGAAACCCCGGTGATTGTTCCTGCCAAAATTAATATTGATTTTAATATCTGAAATATCATATTTTTTATTCTCCAAGGGTACAAAATACCATTATTCAGTGATAAATTCAAGATTTGCTTAGTATATACTCATGGAAAAAGCTTACTTTTTAGTTATTAGAATATTATTAAGATACTTTTCTTTTCTTAAAAAGAGAAAACAAAATAGTTAACAAATAAACAACTCCGGCAATAACAATGGTTACAGCACCAGATGGCAGATTCGGTTCATAACTGACCATAAGCCCGGTACTAGTAAATATCATGCCTAATATAGTCGCACCTAGCATTATTTTCCAAACTCTGTTGAAAAACTTTGAAGAAATAGCAACAGGAAGTGTCAGCAAAGCAATAACCATAATAATTCCAACAACATTAACTGTTAAAACAACAGTTAAAGCAGTCATACAAAGCATTAGAAGATAATAAAACTCGACGTTAACACCTCTTGTGCGTGCATATTCCTCGTCAAAGCACACAGCAACAGTCTGTTTATAAAAAACAGAAGTAAGAATAATTGTCAGAACATCTAATCCGGCAATAAGGTAAAGCTCTTCAGAAGAAACCATGAGAATGTTTCCAAAGAGATAATTCATCAAATCTTCGTTATAACCAGGAGTCTTATAAATGAATAAAACCCCCATAGACATACCAACAGCCCAAAGAGCGCTTATGATACTGTCTTCGCGTTCTTTTGCCTTCAAGCTTATCCAGCCTATTATCAAGGCAGAAAGCAATGCTGTTATTACAGCACCATAAACAGGTTTAAGCCAAGGCAGATTATAAACCACAGAAAAATATCTGGCTGCACCTAGTCCACCTAAAACACAGTGAGAAATGGCCGCTGCAATATAAGTTATTCTTCTTAAAACAACGTAAGTACCGACTATGCCGCTGCCAATACTGCATAAAATGCCTGCTAAAACAGCATTCTGCAAAAAAGGTAATTCTAATAAATCTTTTATGAATGTAGACATGAGTGCCCCTTTTCACCACAACTATGATCATGCCTTATCATATTAATATCAAGACCATATATATGCTGTAAAGATTCTCCAGTAAGTTCTGAAACAGGATGAATCTGTAAATTCTTTCTGACACATATAACTCTCTTTACGTGTGTAGAAACGAAACCAATGTCATGAGAAACAATCAATATTGTAAACTTCTTGTTCATTTCAGCAAAGAGTTTATAAAACTGTTCTGTGCCGTGAACGTCAACGCTTGCCGTCGGTTCATCAAGAAGCAATAAATCAGGCTGAGACATAACAGCTCTGGCAATCAGAGCTCTCTGTTTCTGCCCACCAGATAAATCGGCAAAACTTCTGTGAATAAAATCCTTCAAACCAACCGTTTCAAGAGCTTCTTCAGCATCATGAATCTGCTTTTTAGAATAATTTCCCCACCAGAAAGAGCGACTCAAACACCCCATTAAAACAACATCTAAGACACTAACAGGAAAATTTGAATCAAATTTAGAAAACTGAGGAACATAACCTATTCTATGACGCTGCTGTTCTGGTGATTGTCCAAAAATTAAAACTTCACCCCTTAAAGGTTTATTTAAACCCAGGATAAGTCTCAGAAGAGTAGTTTTACCACCGCCATTAGGGCCAACAACGCAGGCAAAATCGCCTTTTTCTACATTTAGATTAATATTTTCCAAAACTAAATCTTCACTACCATCGTAGGAAAAATCAACATTTTTTAAGCAAATAATATAATCTTCTGGCTGCATCTTAATTCTTAGAGTCAGCAACAGACTCTGCTATTGTTCTGAGATTATTTAAATAATCTTCAGACAAAGGGTCTATTGCAACAACACTACCTCCAATTGATGCAGCAATTGTTTTTGCTGTAGAAACCGGGAATTGTTTCTGAACAAAAATAACCTTAATTCCCTCGTTGCGGCAATTTCTGATTAACTCTCCAAGCTGTCTTGGAGCTGGTTCTTTACCTTCAATTTCTACTGCTTTCTGTATCATTCCATATTTATTAGCAAAATAACCAAAAGCAGGATGAAACACCAACAAAGTCTGGCCCTTAAAAGGCAGAAGCTTTTGAGTGAGTTCAGAATCAAGCTTATTTATATCTGATTTAATTACTTCTAAATTACCATTTATTTTTTCTTTTAACTCTGGTCTTTTAGAAATAATTGCTTTAGCCATATTTTCAGCCATAACCAAAGTTCTTACGGGGTCAAGCCAAAAATGAGGATCTAAGCCAGATTCATCTTCATCATGGTGTTCGTGGCCTTCATGGTCATGATGTTCGTTCATTGGGATTTTAACTATATTTTCATCTGTATGAACAATAAGCAAATTCGGACAAAGATTTTTAATTCTGGAAATAATAACCTTTTCAAAAGGAATACCTACAGTGAAGAACAAATCCGACCGCGACAGCTTTCCCATCTGCTGTGGCAAAGGTTCAAAGGTATGAGGAGACATACCTGGACCTATAAGAACTTCAACGGTTCCGTTATTCTCTAAAAGTCTTTCAGCAAAATATTTTTGAGGAAGTATGCTTACAAAAACCTTCAGTTGTTCATTTTCTGCAAATAAAGAAGAACATGAAACAAACATGAATATTGCTGCAATTATTAATTTTAACGTTAACCTTTTCATAATCAATCAAAAATACTAATAATTAATTTCGGGTAAGTATACAAATAAAAATCCTTGTTGTCATCAACTAAGATTTTTTGATTATTATTATATCACTTTAGTCAAATATGGCTCTAATAGCGTCTCTAAGAGTTCTTACACGAACAATTCCTTTTTCTTCGTTTAAGTCTGTGCCTTCTGCGACAACAAAGCGTTTAAAGCCAAATCTTTTTCCTTCTGCAATTCTGCGGCTAATTTGTGCAACAGGTCTGATTTCACCAGCCAATGTTATTTCACCAATGGGCATAATATCTGATGGAACAGGCCTATCGTGAAAACTAGCAACCAAAGCGGCCGCCAAAGCCAAACCTCCACCAGGTTCGCTAAGTTTCATTCCGCCAGCTACATTAGTAAAAACATCACGATTATAGAATTTCATTCCAGCATGTTTTTCTAAAACAGCTAAAATAAGGCTTAATTTATTAAAATCAACCCCAGCAACCACTCGTCTGGGAACTTCTAGAAAAGACTGAGTAACAAGAGCCTGAAGTTCTGTTAGAATACACCGAGAACCCTGCATTACAGGAGCTATAATAACTCCAGAGGTTTCTGAACGATTCTGGCTGACAAATAAATCAGACGGATTAACAACAGGCGACAGACCTTTTTCCGTCATATTAAAAACAGCAACCTCGCCAGTAGCACCATAGCGGTTCTTAAATACGCGCAATATTCTGAAATTGGAATTTACTTCGCCTTCAAAATAGAGAACAGTATCAACAATGTGTTCAAGTATCTTTGGGCCGGCAATAGAACCTTCTTTGGTAACGTGACCAACAATAAATACAGGTAAACCGCGGTCTTTTCCATATTTAGTTATTATTGCCGCGCATTCTCTGATTTGTGAAACAGAACCAGGAGTTGCATCTAACTGAGGTGTATAAACAGTTTGTATAGAATCTATTACAAGCATTCTAGGCAAATATGACGCCAAGCCATTTAGAGCTGAGTCTAAATTTTGTTCAGAAACAAGAATTATATCATTGCCGTTACCTATGCGAAGTCTTTCTGCTCGAAGCTTTATCTGGGTTGCAGATTCTTCTCCGGAAACATAAGCAACAGGCTTAATGTTTACACCTAATCTTGAAATGAGCTGAAGCATGAAGGTTGATTTTCCAACACCCGGCTCACCGCCAATGAGAGTAATTCCACCAGGAACCAAACCTCCGCCTATCAACTCGTCAAAAACATCTATACCCGTAGGCCACCTTTTGGTATGTTCAACAGCAATATCATCAAGAGTTTGAATAACAGACATACTTCCTGTTGTTTGAACAGGAATACGTTTCTGAGCAGGCTGTTCAACTTCCAGTTCAAGAGTATTCCATTCTCCACATCCAGAACACTGCCCCTGCCATTTTGGGAAACTTTGACCGCATTTCTGACAAACATATTTACTTTTTGGCTTAGCCATACTTATTTTCCTATCTATTAATTAACGCTTGATGCATCTTTGTTTGTATTAGAACGAATCTTTAGGCTTAATTTTCTTTGGATATTTTTTCTTTATCTTCTTAATTGGTTCTGGTTCCGGCTCAGGCATCGGGCAGCGAGGGAATTGATTTGGAATGTACATTCCTTTAAAAATCTGTATCCTGCCATTTCCTGTGTCTAAAACATATAAATCACCATTTGGTCCGAAACGAACATCATGAGGTTTTATAAATTTACCAAATTCAGTACCGAATCCACCTATTATTTGTCTAAGTTCGCGGCGTTCATCCAATACAAGGACTTTATGATTACCAGTATCAGCTATTGCCATCCAACCATTTTTGGCCACATCAAAAGAGTGGGGGTAACGCATAGTGTAGCCTTCCCACTTTATTATTTCCTCTTTCTTCTGCATATTGTTTTCAAAAACAAGAATTCGGTGATTTCCATTGTCAGCCACATAAATATCGCCGTTCTGGTCTACCCATACTCGTGTAAGGTTTTTAAACTGTTTATAATCCCGACCGCTCATATGGTGCATATGACCTAAGCGTTTAGAAGGTTTTAAATCAGTATCGAAAATCTGTATACGATTTCCCTGAACCCTCATTCTTTGCCCCCAGTCTAACGGAAAATCTCTAAGATAGTTTCCTCTGGGCTCAGCGACGTATATTCGGCCAGCACAGTCTGTGTCTATTCCTAATGGGTGATGGAAATAACCGTCTTTCCAACCTTCTTGCCCCAAGATAAACTTAACTTCACCATTTAATTTCAAAGCTTTTATTCTGTGATTCCCAGTATCACAAACAAGCAATGTTGTTAAATCAAGCCAGCCAACTCCAACAGGAAGGTTAAAATGATCCATAGGAATGCTTTCAGCCGGTCTGATTCTGCTTTGTCCATGCTGATAGGCTCTACCATAAAGATAGTTAGGGTCAGGATATCTACTGCTCAAATAATCGTCTTCACGATATTTATCGTTGGAATCACCAGGCAAAACTCTGTTATCCCAAGGCCACAAATCTCCATATATCATTTCTAATCTTAAGGGAATAGTAGCTACAGGATTAGGATCAACAGAATATACTTTTACTCTGTTGTTGTGGGTATCGGTTACAGCAAGCATTTCTCCATCAGGAGAAAAACACATTCCTTCAGGTTCAAAAAGATTAAATTCACCTTTCCCGGTTTTACAAATAGAAACAAAAAATTTGTAAACGTGACCTGTGTCATCGGCTTTTAATTCTGATAAAACCAACCCAAACAGGCAAATAAAAATAAATATTAGTTTTTGATACAAATTCTGCTTCATACTCGGCTATTATAATTTAAACAAAAACTGAAAACAATATACTAAAAAATTATTAACTCAAAGATAAACAACTTAAATCACAGATTATTACAAATTTGAAGCAATGTACAAAAAGTAAAAAAAAGCTATTGACTTTTAGGACTAAATAATATAATATATTTTCTACACCCGCCGGGATGGCGGAATTGGCAGACGCACCGGACTTAAAATCCGGTGGGCTTTAAACCCGTGCCGGTTCAAGCCCGGCTCTCGGCAGTGTTTTTATCGCGGGGTGGAGCAGTGGTAGCTCGTCGGGCTCATAACCCGGAGGCCGTAGGTTCGAATCCTTCCCCCGCAACCCGCTTGGCAAGGTAGCTCAGTTGGTCAGAGCACACGGTTCATACCCGTGCGGTCGAAGGTTCAAATCCATCCCTTGCTATTGAATTAAGGTCCGACAAAGACCAAAAAAGTTTAAAAAAGCCGCTCACAAAGCGGCTTTTTTGTTACCCAATATTTTTTAGTTGATTGAGCAAAAGGCATAAACGGACCCAAGACAAGCGACTTAGAACCAAAGCTTTTTCATTGTGTGATTGTTGGTTTTGGGTGTGACTCTAAAATATCCCCTTTATCAAAGGGGAACGGTTGCGATAGCAACCAAGGGGATTTTCAAGAAAACAGTGGTAAAAATCCCCCTGCTGCTAATGCAGCATCCCCCTTTACAAAAGGGGGTCTGGATTGCCACGCCGACAAGTCGGCTCGCAATGACGGTCTTATAAGATGGTTATTGTAGTCAGTAGTCATCGTAGTTATTGTTATTAAGTTACAAGTTATAAGATTCAAGTTACAAGAAATCTTGTGTCTCCATTTATGGTCTTGTATCTCAATTTTTGGTCTTAAATCTAACAATAAAAACAAGAGAAGCGATAATTTCTAAAAACCAACTACAACAAAAACCCTCTATAAAATGTTGCTTCTTCACCACATCTCATTTATAATGCTTATATATATATCACCAACAGGAGAACAGAGAATGAAACTTGTAGGCAATCTTAAGAAGCAGGTTGAAGAAACCAAAAACAAGGAAGAAGCAAAAGAAGTTATTGAAAAGGCTGGTATGGAACTAACTAACAAAGAGTTAGACCAAGTAACTGGAGGTAGGATTATTTCAAGAATAAGATGATAATAACTCATCCCATAAACACTATGGAAATTTGACAGTTGCTAACTGATTTTTATATTTCAAATTCGCATTTGCGACTAATTTTTATGACAAATGCGTAGACAATTAGAATAAACTAATTTCAAAGTAAAAAGCTAGTTTTTAGACAACCTCCTCCTAGTGGTAATGCTAATAGAGAAATTTCCAAGCACCTTAAATAATGCCAGTGTGATGGTATTTTTATTAGTAAACAATTTGTATAAAAATGCGTTCTAGGCTTTACCAGAACGCATTTTTTTTACTGGTTAAAATATGACAGGCATTTCCCATTTTTCTACCACTCTCTCTTATATAAGCATCAGGAGCCACTAAATTTTCTTTTCATCAGTAAATTTTCAACTGGTGTATACTTTTAATGTCTACTTATATAGTTTTCTTCCTATATTGAGCGGCAATTAATCATTTTATCCATATTTTATCGCAGATTAAAAATTAGCATCCCTTGCTATTGAATTAAGCTCCGACGAAGACCAAAAAAGTTTAAAAAAGCCGCTTACAAAGCGGCTTTTTTGTTAGTCTATTTTTTAAATTTTTCCTTTATTTTTTCAATTAATCTCTGAATAGGTATACTTGGATGAAAACCACCTGCTACTTGGTCTAGTTCTTCGTCAGTCAATTCTATACCTTCTTTTTCTAGAACTTCCTTTACTTCTTCTTTTGTGTTGGTATTTTCCACTTGTGTTTTGAGTTCGCCAGTTAATGTCATTTGGTTCGTTCTTGGTTGTTCATAATTATTATAAACTTTGCTGGTTTCAGATTCAATTACTTTATTCTGTTCTAGAAAAGACCTCTAGAAGTAACAAATCAATAGTTTATTATACTGTAAACAAGGTGGGTTTTTATGTAAATACTTATTTTTATTGCCATCAAAATCTTGTATTTATAAAGGCTTCAAGTTAAAATCAAAGAGTGAAAGCTAAGTTACAATATATTATACCTTAAGTAATTATTACAATTCAATCTAACCAACCATGCTTGCAATGGAATGACCAAGGAGGAATTTCAATGGATTACAATAGTGATGATGAACTGAACGAGGAGTATATAATCCCTGGTGCCTTTGATAAGCGTGTAGCCCTAGTAGTAGCAGAGCAGGTGGCCAAGGTAGCGGAGCAGTTGGGCATCGCTCGCAACCCTGGCAACAGAGAATTCTGATTCAGATTATCAAAGCAAGGCTGATTAAAATAAATAAGTAAGCAAAGGATGAAATTTATGGAAAAGAAAAGCTTTCGGCTGTTCGGCATGAATTGGAAATATTTCGCTGTTTTTTCCGCTATAGTGCTATCTAGTTTGTTGCCTAAGATTATAACGAATTTCTCAATCGATTAAGGACTGTTGTTTTATGAGTAAATATCATCAAAGACGAGGATTTTCTTTTTCTTCCTGTTTTGCTACTCTTTTTGGCGTTATTCTTCTGCCAATTGCTATTTTGGGTCTTTATTTTATAGAAGAGTTTGCATTGTCAGAATATCTTACCAAAGAGTTTGCAAAGAAAAACTATATTGAAGCATCAGCCGATACTATTGATTCAGATAAAGAAGGCAAATTAGTTTTAATTCACGGAAATGCTACCACAACAGATATTCTTACTGATAATACATTTAATCAGAAAGTAGATAATAGTTTGAGCTTAAAAAGAAAGGTTGAAATGTATCAGTGGGAAGAAATAAAACATAAATACAAAACTGGTTCAG
>JAEEGH010021645.1_pt1 | contig 13260 bp, 7 predicted proteins | sample 9134181 | NCBI WGS metagenome assembly JAEEGH01 (sample SAMN16246544, study PRJNA631951) | gut metagenome | biome: gut microbiome; feature: rumen; material: DP-attached | host: Bos | place: Iran: Karaj | collected 2018-10
TGGATGAGTTTTGCGTAGCGGATACTGTCGGTGACCGCCTTGTGTTCCCTCTCGATTTCGTTTTTGAGGGTTTGGATGTGCTTGCGCTCCTTCTCGATGGAGAGGCTCATATCCCAGAGCATCTTGTTGCGGTCGGTGAGTTCCTTCTGCTGTTGTTCGAGTTTTTTCTGCTCCACTACAAGGGCTTCGGTGTCAATGAGTTGCGATACCTTAGTCTTGTTGCTGAAAGTGGATTTGCGTGGCTCGGCGAGTTTTTCGTTGAGGTCCTTATTGATGGTGGAGAGCCTGCGAATCTCGCCGTCAGCCTCGCGCAGCTGCGTATTGTAGCGTGTTTCGTTGCGGCGGACAGCCCGGAGCACGAGTTGCTTGCGCTTCCAGGTGGTATAGACGAGCGCCACTGCAAGTGCCAAAATTATTGCGATGAGTATTATGTTGAGAATCGAGAGTTCCATGGTTATTCAATTTGAAGTTTATTGAGATCGTCGGTGTGGTAGATGAATATCGATTCGGTGTAATGTACGTTTGCGCTCATCTGCCCCACGTCGTATGAAAAAATCCTCGACAGGAAAATGTCGTATCCGCCGTGATTGTCAGGCACTGCCGCGTATGGCATCACGCCGCCTTCGAGTGAAATCAGGTGCGATTCGGGATTTTCGCCAGTCTCGGCGTCGAGTATTGTTATCTTGCCTTTGATGCTTGCCGCCGCCATCATGTATTCATTGATGTTGAGCGATTCATACGACTGCGGCACGTAATATCCAGAGAGAATTATTTTGCCGTCCTGCTCGATTATGTTGCAGATGTCTTCGTATTGCGAGCATATTGTCTCATAAGTGATGCTGCCCTTGGTGTCGAGTCGTGTAAGCTGGCAGCTTTCTATTGATGTGCCGTCGTCGGTGGTCTCCTCGATGCCGTTGGTGATGGCGTAACAATGTGTGGCTTTGTTGGTCTCCGGGTCGGTGATGTTGATGAGGCGGTCAAACAGTAGGTCAAGGCTGCCGTAATTGAGCAGCTCGCCAGTGGGTGAATAGACGTAAAATTCGTGATCCAAATCTATGTTGGTGCGAATTATCATTATATTGCCGCAGATGCCGACCACCTTGTAAGTCTCGTTGTTGTCGCAGTGGAGGTATGGCAGTGAGAAGTGCTGCACCCATTCGCCGTTGGCGTCAAGGATTGACATCACCGGGTCGGTGCCGTGTATTACGGCGTATGTGCCGTCGTCGAGCGGTGTGCCGCCTAAGAATTTGCCGTCCACAAAGCTCGACAGCGTGGTGTCGATGTATATGCCAGTTTCAAATTTTGACACGGCAAATTTGTTGTCTTTGGTGGTGTATTGGAAGAAGACTTCGCCGCTGCTGGTGATGTCGATGTCAAACAAGTCGTTATCATCGTCAAAACTGAGCACTTCGCCTCTTGCGTCCATCCTGTTGCCGTTGCCAAAACGGTAGTTGATGGTGGGCGATTGTGTGATGGTGCCGTCGGTGCTGAGTTTTACAAGGCGGTACGATTGGCTCATCGGCGTCATTGCGGATGTGTCGTTGCTATTGTCAGCCACCAACGTGACAATAGAGCCGTCGGGCAGCAGGTGAGGGTCGGTCTGCGCCTTTATCATGAATCGCTTGATTGCCAATTGGTCTTGCCTTACGTATTGAGTTTCCTCTTCGCAAGCCCAGAGCATCAACGCCGTCATTATGAATGTCAATATGTATGCTTTTGTCTTCATTGCCGTTAATTGTTTTTTTAGTGTCCGTATCCGTATTTGGCGACGGTCTTGTACCAGAGGTTAACTTTGATGCCGCCCATTGCGCGGAGCTCCACTATATGGAAGATGTCGGGGATGTACATCATGTCGTATGCGAGGTATGCGTTGGAGTACGCCGCGTCGGGATTGTTGAACGGCTTGATGTCCACCGACAATCCTAAATCGAGGAAATACGTGATGCGGCGGTTGTTGAAATTGAGTTTTGCGCCGAGGATGACTGCATAATTGAGCCTTGTCTTGTCGTCGAGGTCGTGCTCCCTGTCTTCAATGCGGTACTGAGCATCGCCAACTACCTGTGTGTAGGCGTTGTAGGTGGATTTGAGGATGTACTTGAGGCTTGCGCCAGCGTACATCGACGGCACCCATCTGCCTTTGCCGGTGTACCAATAGCCCTCGACGCGAATCGGCACAGAGAGTATTTTGGAGGTCTCTTCGTAGTGGAATTGTGCGCGCATGTTGCGGTCGGTGGTGCGCGTGTAGCTGTATTTGGTGTAAGTGGGCGCTATTGACACCGAGAGAAATTTCCACGGGTGGTATTCCAATCCAAATTGTATTGACTCCGTATTGTTGCCGTTGTATTCGGGCTCCATTGAGAGGGTGTCGGTGATTACGTACACGGAGTCAATCACCGGCACGATGATGGTCTGACCGATGGCTGCCCATGCCGAGAATGTGGGCGTCGTGTAGTAATTGCTGATATTTTCCTTGAAGGGCACGGGGTCGAGCGGGTCTGGCGGGTCTTCGTTGTAGAACGGATTTTTGCCGTAAAATATCTTCACCGCGCTGTCCGCCTTTTCGTTGTATTCCATTTCCTTGAAGGATGCGATGGTGTATTTTTGGCGTGCGTTTTCTTGCGAGTGGCTGAGGTATCCTTTGTCGTGGATGGTCTGCGAAAGGGTGAGGGCTTCGTCATATTTGCCGGCGAGGTACAGGCCGCGCAGGTTGCGGAGCTGCTCGTCGATGTCGTTGGTGGCGTGCTGCGGGTCTGTGGTGGCGTGTTCCTTCTTGCTGACGTCGGTTTTCTGGACGTTGCTTGCCGTGTCTATCTGGGCGTCGATGTCGTCGGAAATGACGTTTTGGTAGAGCGGCAGGTCGTTCTGAGCCGTACTTGCGAGCGGTGCGACTGCCATCAGGATTGCCGTTATGAATATCAGATATATGGTTTTCATTGTCGATGTCATAATTATTGTTTTTCCGAAAAATCGCTTCCCAAAATCATGTCGCGGTCACTTTGAGTGAGCGGCTGGAGGTTAAGTTTTTTCAGTGTGTTGGCGTATGTGGTGATGTCGGTGTCCCAGAATCGCAACTCGTTTTTGTCGGTGAGTGCAAACAATACGCCTTTGCCATTGAATCCTATTGCCTTTGCCTTGCTTTCGTTGAGGCTGTGCTCCTCGATGGCGAGAGGTGTCGCGTTCATATCCTTGGCGTTGTAGAGCAGGATGCGCTTGTCGGCGGATGAGAGGGCGAGGATGCCGGTCTTGGGGTCGTAAGCCATATTTTCGAGCTTGGTGTGTCCGACTGTCTTGCGCTCCACCACTGCGCCGCTGTTAGTATTGATGAACTGCATATTGCCATTGCTGTAACATATCACGAGCCTGTTCATGTCGGGTATTGCCGTCATCTTGAATGCGCTCTGTCCCGGGGTGGGGGAGAGGATGCGGGTCTCCTTGTCATTGATGTAATCCCACTTGATGAGGCTTCCGTCGTGACACAGCACGTATGCAGTGCCATTGCCGGTGCAAAGTATGTCGGTGAGCCTTGTGGCGAAGTCCTTGACGTCGTCGGATGGTTTGCCCGATGCAGGAACAATTGCCACTTTGCCGTTGTTGTAAGCCACTGCGCAAGTGCCGTCGGGGGCTGTTGACGCGCTCCTGATGTAGTCGGTCTTGACTGGCAGGGGCGTCGACTTGTCATTGATGTTGGCGATGTACGAAGTCTTGTCTTTGAGTGAAAACACCACAATGTCGGGCGATGCAAATACAGCCGATTCCACGGGGAGTCTGGCGGGGTTGTAGTCTTTGCGTTTGATGAGAGCCGCCTTGCCGCCCGCGCCGATCTTGTATTTGGATATTGTACCGTCGTCGTCGATGGTGGTGATGAAGCCCGACTTATCTATTGCAAATGACTTGTTGGTGCCTGATTTTTCAAGCTCCAATGGCTTTATCATGTCGTTTTTCTCTAAGGCGTAGAGCATGGCGTCGTACATCTCGGCGTTTTTCTTGGCGTCCATGCCTTGCTCCTGGCTGATGTTGTATGATTCGTTGGCGAGGCGGAGATTGAGCCTTGTGTCCTCGTATTGGTTTTTGGCCTTCATTGCGAGGGTATTGCAGAGCGTGACGTAGTAAAGGCGCGATGTGGCGTCCTTGGCGCTGTCGGCGAGTATTTTTTGCTTTTGTGCTTCCTCGGCGTTGTCTTGCGCTTTTTGGGCGTTGTATTTGGCCTGCCTTTCACTTTCTTCCGCCTTTTCAAGCGCCCAAAGAGCATAGTTTCTTGCGCTATCTGATTCTCTTTTGGCGTCTAATGTCTGTAAATACAATGAATCGGCTTTGTCGCGTTGCCCTTGAGCGAAAACTTTTGCGCTATCCGCCTCCTTTTTTTGTCGAATGGCATCTTCCTCGCTTTTTTGTGCATTCTTTTTCTCGTCTTCGGCTACTGCTCGCGCCGCTTCGGCATCCTTCTGCGCCGCTTCTGCTTTTTGCTGCGAATTATATGTGATAATCGAGAAAATTGTAAGTCCGACTACGAAAATCAGAAGACCGCCTATCGCCATTATCATTTTTTTGCGGTGGGCTTTTTCTTTGGCGACTATCGCCTCGTGGCTCTGTTGGAGGAAAGTCTCGCAGAGTTCGTGGCGGCTGGTGGCGGCGCGGAGTTTTTCCTTGTCGGTGCGCTGCGTGGTGTCGTGCTTGAGTATCCAATGCGGATTGGGACGGCATTTTTGGTACCAGTCGTTGAAGAATGCGAAATTGCCCGCCGCGAGCAGGAATTCGGGGCTGCGTCCGTTGTCGATCCAACGTTGCACCTGACCATTGAAGTCGTTGTAGATGTTGAGGTTTTCGAGTTCCTCGTAATCCCACTTTGAGAGCATCTGCCAGTTACGTATCAACGCCTCGTGCGTGACGTCCAGCACGGTGCCGCCGCTGAGGTACTGCGTGTCGAGCTTGCCTTCTATGGCGAAGGGGCGCAGCAGAGTATTTTCCTCGGTGCGGAATATATTGAGCACGCCGCATACCGTGGCGGAGGTGATATCGGGATTGTTGATGATGCCGGTGATTTCGTTGAGCGAGCAACGGTTTCGCACCTGGCGGTTGTTGTCTATCTTGGTCAGCGACTTGAACGCAGTCTCGATTATCTTCTTGCTCTGGTCGGGTGTTATGATTTTGTCAGCCCAGTCGGCGTGTTTCATAAAATGGTCGTAAGCCGATTCGTAGAGCGTACCGGCGTGGGCGTTGAGCACGTTGTTGAGGTCGGGCGCGTCGTAGTATTTTTTACGGTATTCGGGCAATGTAAAGTACCAGCGGTCAAATTCTCGTTGCTCCTCCTCGCTGAGCACGTCCTTGGCAATGCCGGCAATTTTTGCGAGGTGTATGAGGTCGAGCTTGTCTTCGCCGTTGTTGGCGGTCTTCCACAGGAGGTTGAGGGCGTGCTGTAGCACCGGCAATTGGTCGAAACCCGAATTGAGGTTGTTGATGAGCACTTCGGCGAGCCTCGACGACACGCTGCCGCCCGCAAGTATCGCAGGCTCCTCGATGACCTGGTGAATCTCCGACCGCTTGAGCTGCGGTACGAAAAACTGGCTGTACGCTATGAATTCGGGCAAATCCTTGAACACGGTGCATTGCGAGATATAGTCGCTTCGCATTGTGAATACCACGTAGATTGGCAGGTCGTCGCGGATGGCAATCCTGATGGTCTCCAGCAGAAGGTTGATGGCGGTGTAGCAATCGTTGCTGGGCGTGCCGTCGTGAAAATTTTCGTTCATCGTGAACACCTCCTCAAACTGGTCTGCGATGATGAGGAGGTTTTTGCCCTTGTTGGCGGCGTCGTCGCCCTCGATGTAATATTCGGAATTGACGTACATGTGGGCGAGCGTGGAGAATCCGCGCCTAAACTCCCTTAACATGTAGTCGTAAGGTATGCCCATCTCGTTGGCTGCGCTTTCGGCGAGGCTGGCGAGGGGGTTGCGCTGCGGCTTGAAGTCGAATATGAGCCAGCTATTGAACTTAGCCCTTGTGAAACCTGCGCGTATGTATGGTATGACGCCGGCGTACACCATCGACGACTTGCCGTCGCCGGATGCACCGGTGATGAATGCCATCTTGTTTTCTTCCAAGAGTTTTGCAATCTGGCGGATGTGCGAATCGCGCCCCTTGAAGAAAATTGATTCTTCTTCCGTGAATGGTCTCAGACCCGGATATGGACAGATGCCGTTTTTCATTGGTTCTGGTTATTTTTGTCCAAAAACATATTGATGTCCAACGGAATGCGCAGCTGCTCGTCGATGGCACATTCCATTATTCCCTTGAAAATATCGAGTTGCTCTTCCTTGGCGTGGTCGCTATTGCCGACGATGCAGAGTGGAGTGTGGCTGCTATTGCCGCCGGTGTCCTTCCATATCTGCCTTGCGAACGACACAGCCCAGTCGCCTGCAAAATTGTAGTACACAACGCCTATCTTGCTGACGGCGAGCTGCTGACGGATGTAATTGTTGTAATCCACCTCGCTCGACATGCTGATGCTGAGTTTGGTGACTTTCCTGATGTCGCCGAGCATTGTGCAGATGTCGGTTGCTGTGTCGGTGTCGAGGTCGTTGTAAAGGAAGAAAATGTCGGACGCCACAGTCTCCTGCATTGCCGACTGCTTGACTGTCATAATGTTGCGGATGTCTTCCACAAATACAATTGCGGAAGACCTGTCGGAGAATATGATGTTTTCCTCGATGTCGCGGCGGATTTTGTTGATGTATTTGCTGCGGTTTTCCTTGCCTTTGGGATTCCAGACAAACATCTTGAACTTGTCGTTGCAGAGGTCTTTGGCGGTGCTGTATTGGCTGCCAGCCGTGGTATTGCCGCCCCCCTTGCCTTCCGTGAAGATGTCGGCGGCGCCCAGGATGTGCACGCTGCAGTCGGTCTGCTGCATCACGTCCTTCAATTGTGATGTCGGCACGTCGCGTCCATCCACAATATCCATGCCCGCACGGTGCAATATCACGCGCAGCTCGTCGCGGGTATCCTCCATGTCAGGCGTTGCGTCCGCAAAAAAGACCTTGATGGTCTGGGTATAGAGGTTGATAAACATTCTTTGGTTATTTATCCGACAATATTAGCAATTATTATTGTTGTGTAAGTTAAATAATGGTTAAATATTCTCTTAAAAATATTTTAGAGCATTGCGTTGGTTGACGAAAATAACTCTGGCAAAATTATTAAAAATATGTGACGGCGCAAAATATTTTGAAAATTTTTTATTGTGCGGGTGTCAATATGCAGTCCGCCAAATAGTTGATGCCGTAGGATGAGGCGATTTTTGGGTCGGGGCGATGGCGTTTCCTTTGATTTTTGGATTGATTTTTTGCATAAATTTGTATTTTTATTTATATTTGGGGTGTCAATAGTTGATAATTATGTTCAAGAGCGTCATAAAATTCGGTGCTGGGAATCCGTTGTCGATGTACTTGCCGTCGGCGGGGGACATTGTGGGCAATCCTGATACTATCTTTACAACGTCGATGCTTGTCCGCGACACTTGCGACTTCACGACTTGGCTGTGCGTGCATAACAGGACTGTGGTTATGTACAACCGCTATTTTGTGAAAAAAGATTGCGTGATTGAGAACAGCCGCAAGGACGAAAAGGCGTTGATTTTTTCGGTGATTACCGACGGCACGGTCTGCGAAATCATTGGCGGACAGCACGTGGAGCACGGCGCGGGCGCGGTGAATATGGGCATTATGTCGAGCGAAAATGTCCACGTCCAAAACCTCGCCGCCGGCTGCAATTTTGCGAGAATCAGCGTGATGATGTCAGAATCCGATTTTATGATTTACAACGAGCGTTACCCAATCATTTTTTCGCGGTTTGTAAAACATTTTGCCTCCAACAAGCCTTTTGTGGGCATTGTCTATGACACCAACGGCAAGATTTTGGAGGCAGCGCGTGACCTGCAAAACGCCGTGCTCTCCAAGTCGATAAATCCGTATTATGTTGAGGGATTGATTGTTGAATGTCTTGTAAATTATTATTATGAACAATTCAAACAGCCATTGCCCGACAATTATACCGTGTGCCGCAAGATTTTTAAGGCGCGGGACATCCTGAACGAAAATTATCAAAATCCGCCCACCCTTCACGAACTCGCCGCCAATGTCGGCACCAACGAATGTACGCTCAAAAAGGTCTTCAAACAGATGTTTTCTATGACGGTTTTTGACTATCTCAACGACCTGAGGATGAACAAGGCGGCGCGTCTTCTCTCTGATACGGAACTCACCATCAGCGACATAGCCACGGAATTGGGCTTCTCGTCCCAAAGTCATTTTTGCACCGCCTTCCGCAAGCGAAACGGACTCACGCCAAAAGAATTTCGCGAAGGAAAAGCGGTGAAAAAGTTGAAAGTTGAAAATTGAGAGTTGAAAGAGGAAAGTTGAGAGTTGAAAGTTGAAAATTTAAAGAGGAAAGTTGATAGTAAAAACTTTCCTCTTTCCTCTTTCCTCTTTCCTCTTTCCTCATTCCTCTTTACAACCTATCCTTCTCCGCATTGCCTGCGCCGGTGCCTTTGTACTTGCTCTTGGCGGGGTTGAAGGTGTACTTGACGGTGGCGTGGAATTGACGGTTGTTGATCAGGTTGGTCTGTTGGAGGTAGCCTGATTGCTTATAAAGAAGTCCGTTTGTGGTGCCTTTGTTCAAAAAGTCGCTTACGCCGAGTTCTATGTTTAAGGCGTTGTTTAAGAACGACTTGTGAATGAAGAAGTCAGCCTTCACCATCGTCTCGTGAAGTTTGCAGAGATCCATATTGCCGTTCTTGAACATTGTCTGCGAATTGAGTTCCAACGACCAACCGTTTTTGAGGGTCAGGGAGTTGTTGAAGATTAAGACGTAAAACGGATGGTCGAGCGAAAGTTTCTTGCCGTCGGATTCGATGTCGTCAATCCATTGTTTCTGAAATACAAAACATATCATCGGGCGGTAGATGCCGAGGGGCAACTGCGTGGCGAGGTCCATTTCGAGTTGCGGGCGGTCGATGTTGATCCAATTGAGGATTTCGGACTCGGGGTGCGCCTCGTTGACGGTCTGAAATTGTATGCAGGCGTTTTTGTTGTAGGTGTAAGACACTTTTGCCTGAACCATCAGGTACGTTGCGGTGAGTTCGGCGTTGCGGATGATGGTGGGTTTGAGAGCGGGGTTGCCGGTCTGATAGAGATAACGGCTCGCGTAGTACACGTAATTGCTCATAGAGAAGTACGACGGACGCGAAATCTTCTCACTGTAAGCAAGTTGCATATTGATTTTGCCGAATTGACCGCTGAATGTCGCCGAGGGGAACAATTCGTCGTAAACCTTGGAGGCGTCCTTGTCGTACTCGCCGCTGTTGTAAAAATCGAGGGCTATATGCTCGTAACGCAGACCCGCCGAAACGTTGTATTTGTTGGCGAAAGTGCGCCTGTACTCCGCGAATCCTGCGACGCCTTTTTGCTTCGAAAGGCTCTTGACGGACGGTATGTACTGTTCTGCGCCGCTCTTGGTCTCGTCGGTGCGCTCGGTGATGGTGGTTTCGCCGCCAAAGTCGATATGTCCGCCCAAAAGTTCGCGTCCAAAAATTAATTTCTGCGCCGACAATTTGCTTACGACGTGGTTGGTGTTGGAGAGTTCGCGGTCTTCGTAGTTTTGGCTGATTTCGGGTGTAACGGCTTCTGTCTCAGAGGTGTTGTAAACAAAATCCGAATTGAAATCTACCGTAAAGCCGCCCATTTTGCCGTTGTAATAGAGGTTGAGCGAATTTTGGTCGTCGTAGTTTTTGCGGTTGGTGCTGAAATTTTCAAGGTGGTCGTAAACCTCGTTGTCGCACCAAATGTCAGACACGTTCTTGTCGTAGTTTTTGTAATTGAATTGGCTCTTGTAATTGTACCTTGCGCCGATGAAGTTGTTGTCGTTGATTTGGTAGTTGACGCCGAGATTCACGGGCAGGAAATTGTTGGAGCCGTAATTGTCAACCACGTTGGAGTTTTCCCATTTGTGGTTTGAATTGTTGAGGGTATAGAGATTGCATACGCTGCGCTGTTTGGTGTTGATGTCAATGCGGCCGCCACCAAAGATGTCCAAGCCGTTTTTGCGGTAGTTGAAATTGAATTTTTCTTGAAACACGCGCCAATCGTCCTCGCTGCTTTCCATTGCGTAAGATTCAGCCGTGAAACCGAATCCGTCGCCTACGGGTTTGAGGGTTGTGATGCGGACAACAGCCTTTACGTCGGCGGCGTAACGCGCACCGGGAGAGGAGATTACCTCGACGTTCTTGATATTTTCGGGTGTGAGGCTTTCCAATTCCTTGTTGTCGCGGACTTTGACATTGTTGATGTAAATTTCGGGTTCGCCCTTGCCGATTACAGAGAGGTTGCCGTCCTTGTCACACATAAGTCCCGGCACGTTGGAAAGCATTCTCGATGTGCTGCCGGTCTGCGCCAAGATGGTGCCCTGCACGTTGGTAACCATTGCGCCGTCTTTGAGTTGAGTCTTGGGGGCGATGGCCTTGACAGTGATTTCTTCGAGTTCAACAGACGAATTTTTCAGCACAATGTTCTGAAAATCATTGATTTCAGCGATTGACTTGTACAACGTTTCGTAACCGATGCAGGAAATGTGTACGAAGTGCGCGTCGGCGGGTTTCTCGACGGAGAAATTGCCATCCAAGTCCGACACCGTGCCTGTCAGGAATGTGGAGTCGTTGGACAGGATTACGATGTTGGCAAATTCAATCGGCGAGCCGCCCTCGTTGGTGAGTTTGCCCGAAATCTGTTGCTGTGCCTGAGCCATCGTAAGGCTCATAATCAACATAAGCACTGTTGTAAAAATCGTTTTCATTGTTTTAAATTTTTTTGTTGTTAATACTGCAATGAAAATATCATTACCCGTGCCAAGAATTGTAATGTGCTGATTGTGAATAAATTGGGATTTTTGGAGGGTTGTAAAGAGTGTAAAGAAATTTTACAGAGGTGTAAAAAATCTTTACGAAGAGTGTGTTATTGTACGGCATTAAGGATAGTGTCGGGGGATGTGCCCATCTGCATTATTGCGGAAAGTTTTTTACCCATATCTTTTATAGAATGTCCGCAATGGTACAAATCGTCGTCCACAATCAGCCAACGGTCGTGCGACGGCGTTGTCCAAATGTGGGTGTTGATTGGGGCAACACTTGCATTGGCATTGTGGGCGTTGCAAAGATTTGTGTGGAGGTTGCTCGAATAGATGTCGGCGGTTACGCCTTGTTGCCTTACATCAAGAATTTCAAAAGTGGCGGCGTCAATATAATTGTCAATTATTATGACACGTTTTTGTGCAGACTTGACCAACTTTTCCAACAATGCCCTCGCCTCAAAAAATTGTCCGTTGTAGAAAATCTGTTCAACCGGCGGCAGGTTGGTGCGGACAAAAAAGTCTATTTTCTCCTGATGGTCGGCAAGTGTGGATTCTATGGAATTGAGGCGGCGGTCAATGCGTTCTTCCATATAGATAAGACGTTGATTGATGTTGTAACCTTTCAAAAGATAATCTTTAAGCACAGCGGTTGCCCAACGTCTAAATTGGGTGGCGTTGGCGCTATTTACCCTGTAACCTACCGAAATTATCATATCAAGATTATAAAAGTCAATGTGGCGTGATACCATTCTGTTGCCTTCGCGGCGAACTACTCTAATTTTTTGAGTAGTTGACGCAATATCGAGTTCGTTGGATTTGTAAATGCCTTGTATGTGGTAAGTTATGTTGTTTTCTTTCACGTCAAACAACGTTGCCATCTGTTGTTGAGTAAGCCAAACGGATTCGTTCTCCAACTTCACTTCCAACGACAATTTGTCATCGGGTTGATACAATACAATCTCGCCGCTGTTTGACGGCGCTGCGACTACTGATATGTTATCTTTATTTGAGTTGGGCATAATCATTCACTTTTGATTGACAAAGGTAATCAAAAATTGGAAAAATGGTGAAAAAAGGGGAAAGATTTTTGTCCGTTCAACCTAAAAATTTTCGTCTTATCCTCATAAAAGTGTAACAATCCCACGATTTTATCCTCATAAAAGTGTAAGAATGTAGGAAAAATAGGCTCATATTTTTGTAAAAATGTGGAGTGGTAGCCATCGCCACTCCACATTAATCCCTTATCTTTCAGTTCGTTCCGACAATCATTTTTTCACAAACTCAAACTCCATCCCCTGTTGTTTGAGTTTCATCTTTTTGTCGTTGACGTTGAATGTCATTTTAATGCCGCCCATTTTGAATTCAAAAACATCTTCGGCGGTGGGGGTGAGGGGGAATGAGGGCTGTCCCGATGCTTGCGCCATCAGTTTGTTGTTTTCGATGAAAACGGAGATGTCCATTTTCAAGGCGTCGGAGCGGTACGAGCCGGTGTATTTTTTGAATTGGTCAACGTCTATTGGCTGTGAATCAGAAGTTTCGGGTGCAAGTTTAACAAATTCAAACTCCATTCCGTTCTGTTTCAATGTGAATTTTTGGTTGGCGAAATCAAAGACTTCCACAACTCCCGCATCCTTGTTTTCAAGAGTGTTTTCGGATGTGGGATAGAGCGGAAACGCAGGCTGTCCCGTTGCCTGACCAAAAATTTGAGTGCCGTTGGAAGTGATTTCGATGTCCATTCCCAACTTTTCGCAGGTGTATTTGCCCTCAAATTTGGCAAGTTGCACAGCGCTGAGGGTGATGGTTTGCATCTTTTCTACTTCTATGCCCAACACCGTTTTTATAAAATCTTGCATTCCTGTGAATGCGTTGTTTGAACAAATAGCCATGGTGATATCTCCAAATTTGAAAAGTACAGCACCGAATCCGTCGATTCCGCCCGTGTGTCCAAATCCATGAATGTTGCCAAATGTCATAGGGTACAATCCGCGTCCCCAATTGTCCTTGAAATCCTTCATCTGTTCATACATTCCTTTACCGAAGTAGCCGGAAGTCAGCGCGTTGAAAAATTTAAACATATCCGATGTGGTGGAGTACATCGCACCTGCGCCAAGGGCTACCGACGGGTCCATTTCGTTAAGAGTTTCGCCCGTAATGCTGAACGACCTTGCAAAACCTTTTTTGGGGTCGATGGGAGATGTGCTGATGCCCGTGTTTTGGAGGTTCAACGGCTTGATAATCTGTTCGTTTAATAGTTGCTCGAAACTCTTGCCGGTGACGTCTTCGAGGATGTAGGAGAGAAGGATGAACCCTGAATTGCAATAGCGGAAAGTGCTGTCGGGTGCAAAGTTGATACCTGCCTTTGCTATG
>JAEEGH010021647.1_pt1 | contig 13259 bp, 11 predicted proteins | sample 9134181 | NCBI WGS metagenome assembly JAEEGH01 (sample SAMN16246544, study PRJNA631951) | gut metagenome | biome: gut microbiome; feature: rumen; material: DP-attached | host: Bos | place: Iran: Karaj | collected 2018-10
CCGACAGCAAAATAGAACGCAGTTTGAAGATGACCTCGACGGCGCGTTCGGGCTGTGCGGCAATCTCGGGGTTGAGGCGGACGAGGGCCTTTTTCACCTCCGTTTCCACCATCACCTCGGTAATCTCGCGCGGCAGCTCCGTGGCGGGCAGGTACTCCCACTGTGCCCCGTAAGGCGCCTGCGTTTCGTGCGCCATGCTGGTCTCATTCATGTTCACCCCCGTCATCGTATGTATGACGAAGTTCTCTACCGCGTTTATTTCGTTGAAAGACATGGTTATGCTGATCGTTTATGAATGTATTCTTTGAATTCAGGAGGTGCTACTGCTATTGGGTTTAATGTTGACATCATACGCTTCCGATCTGTGTTGATTGCCAAGGAATGCTTGAAATATGTGTGTTTTCCTTTTTTCCCAGAATCAATATTAAAAAACTCCAAAAGTTTTTCTAGAAACTGAAAAACGTATTTCCCTCTAATTCTGCTTTCGGGATTTTGATTTATGTATTCTAAGCCTGTCGTTAAATCATCTTCCGTAATGTTCGTATTAAAATCTGTGTTAAGTACAGCTAAAGAGTATTTTGACAATATAGAAAAACCATCGACATTTGCTATAAACTCCACATATTTTGAATCAATATTATCACTCAAATTAACGTTATAAATAGTTGAATTTTTACGCTCTGATTGTTTTACGCAATAATACCAAGCGCAGAACCTTGAGCACGCATTACTAAACTCTTGAAATTTGTTTTTGATATAGACTTTACATGCTTCATAGTTAGAACTGTCAGGAGGTAGTTGAAATATCATATCAACAATTCTGTCATACTTATACATGTTCTCTACCGAATAACAAGGGGTGACATAAATGGAATCATCTATTGTGCTGTTGTCATCATAGTCGTTATCGACAAAATAGGCAGTTTTGTATTTCGAATACTCTGGTTTATTCTTTAATAATTGGCATAATGAAACAACATTCTTTTTCCCGCCAGAATCAATACAACAGCATTTCATCCCAGAAACAGCCTCAACTCTAATACTATAATAAGGAAGATCTTTACCCTCTACAAAACAATATAAACAATCTTGCCCGAAACTATTTGTATGGAGTTCAAATCTTTGAAAAGGAACTGTGGGTGTCCTTTCTATTTTGTCCAACATTTCAGTTGGTGAAAAGTCATTCGTTTGATTCATTTTTCATAAACTCTTTAAGTCCAATAGCATTATCTTTCAGATTGTTGTTAAAGATAAACGGAGAATGGGTAACTGCAAGCAAGAATACACATCTCCCAGAATTTAGCATATCTGGTAATAAGCGCTCTTGCCAATAAATTGACAAAGACAATTCTGGTTCATCAAATAGTACAACATATTTTTTTTCTGGTTCTAAATACAATTGTGAGAAAATAGACACAATTTGTTTTTCTCCGGAACTTAGCTGACTTAAAAATAGTTCCTCTTTTTTAGATACAGTGCTTTTCCGCTGTAATAATAAAGACACTGTACTTTCATCATATGTAAATTCTTTCTCGGAAAGATAGTTGTTACATGTGCTCACAAACTGCTTGATTGCTGTGTCGTATTTTTCTTGTTTTATATAGACTGACAATAGTTGGTCTAAAAAATATCTTAAATGTTGGTTTTGTTTGCTTAATGATGGGTCTTCCTCTATTTGAGATAATATGGTGTTTTTGTCCTCTTGAGACATATTTTCACCGACGCGGCTAAGCACGATTTTGATTTTATTTATGTCAAATTTGTGAGATTCACTATACTTAAAATCTTTATCAAGCAATTTGCTAATCATGCCACCTGATACAGCAGCAAAACCAGATACTGAAGACCTTGAGATCTCTTCGCATATTCTCCGTTTTCTGTTTTCGACATCATTCATACCAAACTTTATGATACTATTGTCACCTAATAATTCATTTTGTTCCTGTTGTAGTCTAATTTGTCTTGGGTTTTGTTGAGTATTTCCAACAATGCTTTTAAAATCTACTTCAATTCTTCTATAAGTTGGGTAATACAGAATTTTATAACCAGTACTATTAATGTAAGTTGCTAAGTCAGTAAAGACTTTGTATTTTGTTGTTCTTTCGGATAATTCTAATACGGCTTGGTACACATAACTAGATGGTAGCCCATTTAATGCTTCATTTTGTTTTATCGAGTTGAAAAAATCATCTTTATCGGAGCTAACCATCTTAATAAGTTGGGACAGAAGTGATGGTTCAATTCGGTTGCTAATATATGAAATAAGACCATCTTCATTGTCTTTTTGCTTGTCTAAATATTGAGAGTATGATTTTAAGTCCGCATATGTGAAATCATATTTGTGAAAGTCGTCAAATTCAATCTGGATTTGATCGAATTTGATGCGTGATAAGTTTTTGTATTCACCTCTTAATAGAAATGAAAGAGAGTTGAGAAGCGTGGTCTTCCCATATCCGTTTTCCCCAATGAGTATTTTGATAGAATCATCAAAATTGATGTCAAAATTTTTGTATCCGAAGAGACCGGATATGGCAAATCTTTTTATAAATGGTTTGGTTTTCATAATTATAATATTTTATCGATTAATTCTTGTTTTATCTGTTGCGAAAATAATATGCTTTTTTCAATTCTTTCGATGGCACTATCAATAGAACTTAATTTCAAGGCAATTTGTTTTTGTTCTGATAATGGTGGTAGTAATACAGGAGTTTCATTAAAATCATCTAGACTTAATGTCATCCTTGTAATCCCTTGTGCTCTTTTTGTGAAATAAGCCAAGGTGCTTGGGTTATTAAATAAATATCTTTTGAAATCTAAATCAATTTCCCTGTTAAAGCGCAATCTTACTAAATGGTAACTGTACAAAGTATTAGGAAGATTGTCGTATACAACGGCGGAATGTCCGATATCATCTTTTGTCTCGGAACTTGGAGTGAAAAGAACATCGCCAACGATTACTTGATTACTGTCAATTTGTTTATCGGGTGCAGTGACTTGCATAAACTCAATGTTGGATGTAATCTTCTTTGATTTACTTGTGTATACATCCATATAGTTTATTAGTGAAACAATCTTTTCATTTGGTCTTTGCTTTTTGTCAACACTGCTTGTAGAAACAATACCTAAATCAGAAATAGTTAGTCTTTCCCAACCGTCAGGCTTTCCATTGTTTTGAATGTGTTGATGTCCATTCAGCAAATAAGACATTTGCCTGTTTTTAAATACTTTTAAAGCTTCCCTCTCCCTCTTCTCCTTCTCCACCACCTCATCGGCGGCCCAGAGTAGTTCTGCCAGGCGTTTCTGCTCGGCCTTGGGCGGGAGGAGGAATTCTTGTTTGGCAATGTCTTTCCAATTGATGGTCGGGGATAATCCGCCCACCGAAATGGTTATCGCCATGTCAATAAAACTCTTGGAATGGAATAAGAACGGAAGAAACATAGGATCAACCACATCTTCTTTTGCCCTAACTACCATGGCGTGGGCAGAGCAAATGCCGTTAGTGGTCGCCAAAGCCGTTTTCCGCTGGTAGGCACGGCGACGGCCAAAAATGATGTCACCTTTGTAGAAGCGCAACTTGGTGCCTTCCACATCGCTTGGGTGTCCATGACGGCTCAAATGCAAGCAATCCGGGTCGATATGCTCTAATCCCACATACACATTAAGGTCGGTCTGGCATGGCTCAACACGCTCGGCTATGTTCTGAACCATCTCGTCAAACCTGTATTTCTTCCAGTGGGTTTTATCTATGTTTAGTTCGTTCATTGCTTCTAATTGTTTTGTAACATCCAATCTATGACATTCAATTTGCGGATGCCATCGTAAACAGGATTGAAATCCACATCAGTTGTCAAAAGGTATTTAGGCGTTGAGTCCTTAATGGCTTTTAACGAGGCAAGCTCTCTTTCCAAAGTGCCAGCATCTTCGGTTGTCCAGGCAACTTGATAGTACGATGTGTAATCTTTGTGGTCAACTACTACAAAGTCCACCTCAAGGTTATCGCGCTTGCCAATGAACACCTCTTTGTTGCGCCTGACCAATTCAAGGTAAACCATGTTTTCCAACCAATGAGAGCGGTCCTTCAACATCGCTTTTTTCAGCCGTACCTTGGCAAAGATTGGATCGACAACATAATATTTGTTCAGTGTTTGCAACAATCCCTTTCCCTTTATCTCAAAACGCGGTACCTTGTATATCAAATAAGCTTCGCAAAGAGCATCCAAGTATTTGGCAACGGTCTGCTTGTCCACAACCGTGCCGTGAGACCGCAATGTGTCGGATATGGACCGTGGCGACACATACGATCCAACCGAGTCAAGGATAAAGTCGAGGATTTTGTTGAAGTCGTGTTTGTTGGTGATGTTCAGCCGTTGGAAAATGTCTTTCTCAACGATAGTTTTCAAGATGCTATCAGCAAAGAGGTCGGCCTGCTTTTCGCTAACCATCAATTGCTTGTGGTATTCGGGTATGCCTCCGAAATACAGGAAATTCGCCAAAGTTTCCATTTTTGACAAGTTTGGCGATTTTGATAAGATAAAATTATAGTATTCAGAGAATTGCAATGGAAGAAGGTTGATTTCCACGTAACGACCTGTGAGCAGAGTTGCTAATTCACCCGAAAGCAGATACGCATTGGAACCGGTGATGTAAACATCAACATTGGGCTTGATATAGAGGCTGTCGACGAGACGTTGAAAGTCCTTGATGTTTTGGATTTCATCTAAGAAGATGTAATTGGGTTTGTCAGCAACCAGACGATCCTTGATGTAATTGTGTATCTGGTAGATATCCCCTATGGCCAGCGTGTCCAAGTCTTCAAAATTGAGAATTTGGATTTGTTCCTTCTGAACACCACCACGATTCAATTCATCAGCAAACATCATCAGCAATGTCGATTTGCCGCACCGCCTTACTCCGGAAATGACTTTGATGATGTTTTGATCTTTTAAGTCACGGAGCTGCTGCATATATTGCTTGCGTTCGATAAGTTCCTGTCGTTGCTTGTCCATATTTCAGTGGGTTTTATCTATGTTTAGTTCGTTCATCTTGTTCAGTCAAAATTGTTCGTTTTTGTGCTTCCAGTCAAATAACCGTCAAATAAAGATGTTCCTAATAATCAATGTTTTATGTTTAAAATTCGATGAAAAGAAAATTTCCAATCAAATAAGATTTTTGATTTCGTCATATAGTTGTTTCCTGTTCCTTTCCCATTCTTCCAGCAGTTCTTCCAAAGTTTGTTTTGGTGCTTCTTCTTTAGCCTCCAGTCGAGAAACATACTGCGAAATATTCAATGTGGCGCCGTTCTCCAAAATCTGCTCGTTTTTCACCACCTTGGCAAAACCAGGGATGTCCTTGTAGTCTTTGTATGCTTTGAAAATCTTGTCGATATGCTTCTCTTCGAGCATACTGATGGTTTTGTCACGCTTCACCTCATCAACGGCGTTGATAAAGAGAATCTTGCCACGGCGGTTGGCGGGCTTCTGCATACGGCAAATCAGCAGGCAGGCCTCCATGGGCGAGTTGTAGAACAGGTTCGGTCCAAGTCCAATGACACAATCCACGCAGTCGCTCTCAATCATCTTGCGTCGCATCTCGCGTTCGGCATCACGAAACAGAATGCCGTGCGGCCAAAGCACAACACATCTTCCCGTGTCGGGCTTCAGGCTTTTCATGATGTGCTGCTGGAAGGCGTAGTCCGCGCAGCCTTGTGGCGGTGTGCCCCAGATGTTGCGACCGTAAGGGTCGTCGGTGAAGGCAGCTTGGTCCCAACTCTTGATGGAATAAGGCGGATTGGCCAACACAATGTCAAACTTCTGCAACTCGTCATATTCCATAAAGATAGGATTGCTCAAAGTATTGCCACGCACAATGTTGAACTCCTCGAAGCCGTGCAACAGCATGTTCATTCGGGCAATGCCGGAAGTAATCAGATTGATTTCCTGCCCGTAGAGACGTAACGTGCGGTATTCCTTGCCTTGGTCTTTGAGCATCATGGCGCAGTTGAGCAACAATCCGCCGCTGCCGCAGGTGGGGTCGTACACGCTGTCGCCCTCGTGTGGGTCGGCAATGAGTGTCATCAGGCGCACCACAGTACGGTTAGTATAGAACTCCGCTGCCGTGTGACCGCTGTCGTCGGCAAATTTCTTGATCAGAAATTCGTAGGCGTTACCTAACTCATCATTGGGCACGTTCTTGATGTTAAGGTTCTTGGTGGAGAAATGCTCAATGAGTTGGCACAGCATCGCATCCGAAAGCCGTTCCTTGTTGGTCCAATCGGCATCGCCAAAGATGCCTTGCAATTGTTGCGCATTGACTTTTTGAATGGCATTCAAGGCATTGCTAATGGCATTCCCTACATTCACAGTCACTTGCCGCACTTTGTTCCAGTGTGCTTCGGCTGGCACTTTAAAACGGTGGTTTTCGTCAAAGGCTGCATATTCCAAATCACCGTCGCTTTCGTCAAGTGCATCCTTGTATTCTTCGTCATAGACATCGCAGATGCGTTTGTAAAACAATAACGGGAAGATATACTGCTTGTAGTCGCCAGCATCGATGAAACCGCGCAGGTAGGTGGCCGCACCCCAAAGATATGATTCCAATTCTTTCTGTGTCATTTCGCAAACTCTTTTAGCAGTTGAATAAAACGTTCCTCCGCCTCATTCGCCTCTTCTACGGCCACTTTCAATTGTGCCTTGGCTTCCTCCAAAGTCGGCAGATTGTCGGTCATTTCCTTTTCCACATAAAGTGGAATGTTCAGATTGTAGCCGTTGGCTTTGATCTCATCAAGACCAACCACCTTAGCATGATTCTTCACATCTTTGAAATCAGCATACCACTTGAAAATGGTCTCGATATGTTCTGGCTCCAATGTGTTTTGTGCACGGCCTTTCTTCACTTGGTCGGCGGCATCAATAAACAAGAATTTGCCCTTTCTGGATTTCTCTTTTTGTGCTCTGAAAACCAAGATGCAGGCTGAGAGCGTTGCTCCATAGAAGATGTTCTCGCCCAAGCCTATAACCGCTTCCAACAAATCTTTCTCCAGCAGCACGGAACGGATTTTGGCTTCGGCGTTTTTGCGGAACAAAGCCCCGTGAGGCAACACCACCGCAACGCGACCTGTTTTCTCGTCCATGGATTTAATCATGTGCTGCACCCAAGCCATGTCACCGTTGCCTTTGGGCGGTGTGCCTGCAATGTTACGTCCGTATAGGTCGTCGGCCCAAATATCCGCACCCCAGTTACTTAATGAGAAAGGCGGATTCGCAATGACGATATTGAATTGTTGCAGTTGGTCATACTTGAAAAACCTGGGCTCTCGCAAAGTGTCGCCACGCTCAATGTGGAAGTCCTCAATGCCGTGTAAAAACATATTCATGCGGGCAATGGTGGAAGTGGTCAGGTTCTTTTCCTGCCCATAAAGCTTTAATGTACGGAAATCGCCGCCATTCTGCTTCACTTGGTCCACACATTCGAGTAGCATTCCAGCCGTGCCACAAGCAGGGTCGTAGATGGTTTCACTTGGCTGCGGATTGACAATCAAGCCCATCAGATGCACCACGGAACGAGGCGTATAGAACTCTCCGGCTTTCTTGTTGGTCTGGTCGGCAAACACCTTGATAAGATATTCGTAGGCACGACCTAAAATATCCGGCTCCACATTAGAGTTTGACAAATTGTATTGTGAATAATGCTCAATCAAACGGCAGAGTAATTCGTCCGAGAGTTTGTCTTTGTTTGTCCAAGCTGCATCGCCGAAAATGTTGGCCAGATATTGAGGATTGGCCTGCTCAATTTGAGAGAAAGCCCCTTTGATAGCGCTTCCCACATTGGTGGTGACGGCTCTGACATCTTTCCAATGGCAACCTTTGGGAATGATAAAACGATGCATTTCGGCACCGGAAGCATATTCGTGGTCGCCATCGCTTTCCGACAAGGCCTCGTTGTATTCCTCATCATAGACATCCGAAATCCTTTTGAAAAACAATAAAGGGAAGATATACACCTTGAAATCAGCTGCGTCAACAGGACCTTTGAGAATCCATGCGGCTTTTGACAGGTGCTGTTCTAGTTGTGATAGGGTTAGCATATTTTTATGATATGCTGCAAAAATAGTGAAAAATATCCTTGCTTCGATTGGGATATGAAAAAAGGCAATTATAAGAGGAAAGTTTATTAGTAATGATAAAGCTTTCCTTGCCAAGATTCCCTTTCCTCCATCCGTTTCTCAATCCTAGTTAGCACCTCATCATAGCGCAACTTCATCCATGGCTCAGAAACGAGAAATGGTGGTGGTACCTCACCTGCAAAGCGTTCGATGACAATGTCGGGATTCAACCGTTCGGCAAAGTCGATGACGAAATCGATGTATTCCTCCAAGTCGAAGAGATGGAAATGCTCAGGGTGTTGGAGGTATTCCTCGGCCATCGGAGCGCCTTTGAAGATTTGCAGTTGGTGGAACTTGACCGTGGTCAAAGGCAATCGCGAGATGATGTCGGCGGCATCGAGCATCATTGCTTTGGTTTCGCCGGGCAGACCGAAGATAAAATGTGCCCCACAGGGGATGCCGTAGTCGGCGGTCATGCGGATGGCTTTCTCCGCTGTGGCGAAGTCATGGCCACGGTTAACGCGTTGTAAGGTTTCGTCGTAGACGCTCTCCACGCCATATTCGAGCATGACATAATGTGTTTGTTGGATTTCTTTGAGCAACTGCAGGATGCAGTTGTCGACAATGTCAGGTCGTGTGCCGATGACGATGCCAATTATTTGTGGAGTTTCCAAGGCTTTTGAGGTCATGTCATACCGAGCCTGTCCGTCTGCAGATTCGCTTCGGCTATCGCCTCGGAATGACATGGACGGGCAGGCGATTGTATCTATGGCTTCAAAAGCCTGTTTGTAAATGCTTTTCAGTTCCTCCAGCGGCTTGTAAGTATTCGAAAACGCCTGAAAATAAGCCAAATACTGATTCGCCCTGCGATATCGCCTTTGATGGAACTCAATGCCCTCCTCAATCTGTTGCCGAATGCTTTTCTCAGGCTTGCAATAGGAGGGGTTGAAAGCTGCATTGCTGCAGAAAGTGCAGCCTCCCGTGCTGATCTTGCCATCACGATTGGGACAACTGAAGCCCGCGTCGATGCTGATCTTTTGCACACGTCCACCAAACTGCTTCGTGAAGTAGTTGTTGTAACTGTTGAATCTGCGCTCGTCGCCCCAAGGGTAGGTCATGGTTTGGAATAATCGGGGTTGTTCAAAAAACTATAGTCTGTGAGTGTGTACAAAAACGCCTTCAGTTGGGCTTTCTCCCTGGGGGTGAGCTGCACGCCGCCGTCCATCACATGATGCATCAAGGGGTTGATGTTCTCGGAGTCTTTCACGCCCTCGCTATAGAAGTCGATGACCTCATCCAAGGTGGTGAAACGTCCGTCATGCATATAAGGTGCCGAGACGGCGATGTTGCGCAGGGTAGGGGCTTTGTAGGCACCTCGGTCCCAGTGGCTGCCCGTGACGGCCGAGCGGTCTTCGGGGTCGTTGAACTCGTCGTCCAGACCGTTGTTGTAGAAAAGGTTGGTGGTCATCAGGGCCAGACCGCCGCCACCGTGGCAGTGGAAACAGTCGGCACCATCCTCGGTGCAAAACAGCTCATAGCCCGCCATCTCGTCTTCTGTAAGTTCTTCCTCGCCAAGCAGATAACGGTCAAATTTACTATTGGCCGAGACCATACTCCGCACAAACTGGGCGATGGCTTTCTCAACGTTGACAAAGGTGATATGGCGGCTGCCAAATGCCTTCTCGAACAATTCAGGATAATCGGTGGTTCTCTGCAGGTATTTGACGACCTGGTTGGTGTCGGCGTCGATTTCCACGGGACTCGTCACGGCGGCCAATACCATGTCTTCAAGAGTGGCCACACCACCGTTCCAGCCCAGGCCCGTGCGGTTCCAAGCCAGGTTGATCAATGGCAGCATGGCATGATGCGTGTTGGTGGCTGTGCCGTATTCAAAACTGTGCTCCTGATGATGGCAAGAGGAACAACTGCGGATGCCGTCGGTGCCGTCGCGACCCGAAAGCCGGGCGTCATAAAATAGTTTCCTGCCCAACGCCACACCTTCCTCGGTCATGGGGTTGTCATCAGGGATGTTGGTCCTCGAGGGGAAATAGGAAGGCCTCGCCAACTCGTATGGCGTGGGCTGATATGGCTCCTCCTGCACCGGCCTGCATGCCGCAAACGCCACAAGCAACCCTATCGCCATTATTCCCAATTTTGTAATTTTACCGTAATTCATAATATAGCACCCTTCAAACACTATACTTTACACGCTCAACTTTAAACTTTCAACTACTCTAAACTCTACACCCTAAACTCTCAACTTCTTAACTCTCTCCTTCACATTCTCCCAACTCCAAAAATGGGGTTGCGGTGCGCCTTTTTGCATGACGTCCTCGAGTTTCTGCGCCAGTTGCTCTGCCTTTTTCTGATCCATATTGTTTTTGTTTTCTGTTGGTTTTCCAATTCTGAACACATCGCTTCCATTGCCGTTGAGCAAGCGTTGCGCGGCTTGGTTTTGCATGATGTGGCTCCCTATCTCGTTGAAGTCGATGGTGTTGGGATGGCGGAACCAGTTGTCGATGACCATGGTCAGGTCGAGCTGGTTTTCTACGTTTGCCACGACGGCGAAATCAATAGGCAACTCCACGATGAAGTAGTTCTGGTAGAACTCGGTGCAGCCTTCGTTTTGCCCGATGCCAAGATGGATGGCCAAGGGCTTGAGTCGGCCCTCGCCGCCCGCAAACTTTCCGTTCAGCTTCATGTAGTGGTAGCCGCCGCCCAACATGTCGGGCCAGAACATGTCTGATTCGGGCGGGTCGCTGAAGAGCCCTGTCTCGTTGTCGGTCTCGTCGAGGCCGAAGATGAAACGCAACGCAGTGTAATGTCCTACAGGAATCTCCTTCCCGTGAAGCACCTGACTCTCAGGGATATCGGTGTCGATGTAAAAGATATGCTCCGTTAGCTCGGCAATGGAATCTTGGGCCTCGCGCTGGCGCAGGATGTGCCATTCGCCTTTCTCGTCGAGCAGCTGGATGTTCGACAAGAACCATTGTATCTCGGTGATGAGGAACGGGTTGCCCGCCTCGTTGGTATAGCACAACGTGTCGGTAACCAACACCTCGCCGTTGACCTCATAGCCGATGTTAAGGTCGACGTAGGCACGCTCGCCTTGCTTGGTGCAGGCCACCGCAGCCAATGCCAGCAGTAGGATGAGTAGTTTGTGCTTCATCTTGTCCTATTTCAATTTCGGCTGCAAGTATACAAAAATTCTGCCAAAAATGTGTAATTTTGCCGCTCAAAACCGAAATGCAATGGCAGAATTCAAGATTGGCGACAAGGTGAACTTCCTCAGCACCGTGGGCGGAGGAATAGTCACCAAGATTATCGACTCGCGCATGGTGATGGTTGAGGTGGAGGACGGCTTCGAGATCCCCACCCTGATCACGGATCTGGTGCTCGACTACCGCTCGATGCCCGCACCTTCGAAACAGCAGGAGATTGTGGACAAGGTGCAGAAGGAGGTGCAAGGCCAGGAGCTTTTGAAACAACAGCAGGCCGAAGAAGCCCGCAAGGGTGGCTTGCGCCGGTTCGCGAAAGAGGCTGAGAAAGAGGGCATCTACATGGCCTTTGTGCCCCACGAGCAGCAGTGGCTCCTCACCGGGCCGCTCGACGTGGTGCTTGTCAACCATACACCCTACGAGATGCTTTACACCTTCACCATCAAGGAGGAGGACAAGTTCGCCAATGTGGACTACGGCCAGATCGACAAATACGAGAAGATCGTCATCGAGACCATCTCGCGCGACGACCTCGAATACTGGCTCAACGGCGTAGTGCAGGCCGTCCTGACTGCCGAGACGTCCGACTGCGTGTTGCTGCCGCTGAATGCGCCTTTCTCGCTGCGCGTGGGTCGTTTCATGAAGGAGGGCAGTTATCTGCCTTCGGGCATCTTGGGCGAGAAGTCGGTGATGATCTGCCTCTCCGAACTCCTCGCCTTGAAACATGGCGACAGCGACTTCACCAAGATCCTCAAGGAGGGCGTGGGTGCACAAGCACCGGCCAAGACCTTGGTCAAGCAGGAGGCACCTATCGACAAACATAAGGTGGCTCCCGGCGAGGCCGTCGTAGACTTGCACATCGGCGAACTGGTCGACAACATCTTGGGCATGTCGAGCCACGATATGTTCAAGATCCAGATCGACTATTTCAAGCGGATGCTCGAGAGCGCCATCGCTGCCGAATACACCAAGGTGACGTTCATCCACGGCGTGGGCAACGGCGTTCTGAAAAACGCCATCATCGAAGAGCTGAAGAACTACCATAACACCGAGAATCGTATGGCCAGCATCGCCAAATTCGGCGTCGGGGCCATCGATGTCATCATTACCGAGAAGAAATGAAACGCGTGTTATTTATAGTCGCTACCTTGCTGTTACTTGCCTCGTGCAATCCCAAGGAAGACGCCTTCGTTGGCCGTTGGACCGTCGACAAGGTGAATGTCGACTTCGACGAGCAATGGGCCACGCCCGAGATGGTGCGTCAGGTGGGCGCGATGGAGAAGAACAACGTGGTCGTCATCAGTGCCGACTCGTTGCTGACGCTCGTCAACGAGGGCGACACGGTGCAATACCGTTGCGCTTTGCGCGGCAACCAGATCCTTTGCGACGGCGAGCCCTGGGGTGTCTTCGAGAAAGGCACCATAAAAACAGAGACCTCCTCGCCGATGGGCAGCGTGAAGGTCTCATATAAGAGGTCTGGCAAGTGAACCCGCAGGGAATCGAACCCTGAGCTAAGGAACCGGAATCCTTTATTTTATCCATTAAACTACGGGTCCTCTTTTGGCCTGCAAAATTAGTAAGATTTTGGAAAATTCGTACCTTTGCAGCTTCAAAAAGCCCTATTTTTGACATAAATAATTGGATGTTAATCGTTTAAGCAATGAAAAACGAAAAATTGAAACAACAGATCCTTGCCTATGCCTATCTGGTTTTTGGCTCGGCATTGTTTGCCGTTGGCGATGTGATGTTCGTGAATCCATATCACATGGCACCTGGTGGCGTGTATGGTCTCGCCAACGTGTTCAACGCCCTGTGGGGATGGAAGATCTCCTTGGCCGGCATCTGCATGGACATCCCGCTGCTCATCATCGGCACCATCATCCTTGGTCCTAAGTTCGGCGTCAAGACGGTGATTTCAGTCATCCTGATACCTGTGTTTA
>JAEEGH010021656.1_pt1 | contig 13256 bp, 8 predicted proteins | sample 9134181 | NCBI WGS metagenome assembly JAEEGH01 (sample SAMN16246544, study PRJNA631951) | gut metagenome | biome: gut microbiome; feature: rumen; material: DP-attached | host: Bos | place: Iran: Karaj | collected 2018-10
CCGAAATACGACTAAAATGAGCTTAGAATTAAATTCGGATCAAGTTGAATCCAATTCCAAATAACAATTTACACCCCACAACAGGAAATTCAAGTCTTTATTTGTCTTTTTTCGTTTTTTTTATCGTTGTGAGGGAAACAAACGAAATTTAGGAAGAGGAACCGCTTCGCTGGGGGCTCGCATTCGCGAGCCTCGGTAAGCTCGCTTGCGCTCGACAGCTTTTGATTACCGCTGGGCGCGAACAGCAGAGTTTTTTAGGGGAAAGAGGGGTTGGGTTGCAACTACTTTCAATTTTGTTGCGACAAAAAATGGTGTGAATCTCAAAAATGGGAGACTTTCCTCGCGGGAAATCTTGAAGGGCGAGGGAGTTCTGTCTTCGAAAAGGATAATCAAGCGGATTGAAACAACTTGCAATTAGTTCCAACAGCGAGGCGAGATAAGCTCAAAGCGTGCTCAGTCCTCGCGGATGATGCGGATGTCGGGGAGGTTGCGGTAGTGCTCGTCGGAGTCCATGCCGTAGCCGACAAGGAATTCGGCGGGGGCGCGGAAGCCGAACCAGTCGGCTTTCGCGTGCTTCTTTTCGGGCGGGATGTCCTTGTCGATCAGGACGCAGGTGCGGCAGGAGAGCGCGCCTTCCGACAGGATCTTCTTCCGGATCTCGGCGAGCGTGAACCCGGTATCCAGGATGTCGTCGATCAGGAGGATGTGGCGTCCCTTCAGATGAAGCTTCAATCTGCCGCGCATCGCGAGCTCGCCGGTGGACGCGTGGTGCAGATAGGAAGCGGCCGCCAGGGAATCCATGCAGACGGGCACATCGATCTGGCGCAGAAGGTCGGCCGCGAAGAACAGCCCGCCGTTCATCACGACGATGGCGGTCAGTTCGTTCCCGGCGTACGCACGGGAAATTTCGGCGGCGAGTTCGGCGACGCGGCGGCGGAGAACGTCGGTATCGTACAGGGGTTCGAGGGAGACGGACATGGGGGATCAGGCTCCTTTCCCGGCGGCTTTTTTCAGCGTCCCGGTGGTGGAGTAGCCGGGGACGAACGGGATAAAACAGATCTCGGAACCGGCCTCGAGAAGCGCGGCGCGTTCGTCGGGATCGAGGGAATCGACCGTGTAGTCGCCGCCCTTCACGTAGACGTCCGGTTTCAGCGCGGCGAGCTCCTCGTCGCAGCGGGACGAACGGAAGATGACCACGCCGTCGACGAATTCGAGGCATGCCAGCAGGAACGCGCGGTCGTTTTCGAGGTTCACGGGGCGCGACGGGCCCTTCAGCGCGCGGACGGAGGCGTCGGAATTGATGAGGACGAACAGGCGGTCGGCAAGCGCCCTCGCCTGCATGAGGTATTCGGCATGGCCGCGGTGAAGCAGGTCGAAACAGCCGTTCGTGACGACGAGCTTGCGTCCGGCGGCGGCGAGTTTGAGGCGTGCCTCGACGGCCTGTTCGAGCGTCATGACTTTCGTGCGGGGGTCGTTCATGTCAGTCTCCTCTGTCCTCCAGTGTCTTGTGCGCGGGCATGTAAACGGTCTCCTCGACGTTCGTGCCGCGGATGTGGAACAGCCAGTCGATGGCGGATTCGAGCGATTCGAGGTTGTGGTCGCGGAGCGTGGAATTCGTGTAGGCGCTGCCTTCCGCCAGGTCGGCGGCGTTCACGAAGATATTGGAATCCTGAAGCCCGGCGAAATCGCTCCGCAGATAGGACGAGGACGGCGGATTCGAAAGCGGGACATTGCCGGAGTTGTCGGTCAGCTGGTTCCTGAAATAGGAGCCGTCGCCGGACGAACCGAGCACGGCGCTGTCGTCCGTGGTGAACGGGACTTCGTCCGCGCCGTAGTCCCAGTAGCGGATGCTGTCGCCGCCGCGGGAGGAAACGCCGGACGAACTTTTGCGGTCGGCGTCCTCGCGGGCGCGGATGAGCGTGGAAACACGGTCCGAACCGAGCGCAGCGATCAGGAGAAACCCGACGAACACGGCCAGGATCGCGATCAGCGAAACGGCGAGCTCGGCGAACGCCTGACCGGATTCGCCGCGCTTCCGTCCACGCCGGATCGTCCTGACCGCGCGGAAGTTCATTTTCCGGACTCCTTGTCCGCGTCTTTCGCCGCGTCCTTGCCGTCCTTTGCCTTGTCGGCGGCCGGAGCGGCGGGCGCATCGTCGTCCTTCGAAAGGAAGAGGTCGAGCGGCGCCTTTGCTTCCTCGACGCGTCCGGCGTCGCGCTTGTCGAACTCGACGCGGGTGCGCCAGTCCTGCCCGAACAGGAAAAGCTCCTGCACGACGTAGAAATCGTTTTCCTTCTTCACGCCGCCGAGTTCAAGCTCGCGGTACGGCTTGGTCTTTTCGTCGGGGAGCGTGCGGAACCAGTGGGCTTTGAGCGGGAAATAGTAGTCCGTGCTCAGCCAGACGCGCACGTAGTCGTTCTCGCCGCCCTTCAGCACGAAGACGCGGCAGCTAATGGTCTTCACGCTCTCCGGCTTCTCCTCGCGCACCAGGTCGCGGTAAAGGAACCCGAGCGTGAGGTCGGACGGCATGATGCCGTACAGGGAAAGGCGCGTCTTGTCCTTGTCCGGCACGTCGGTCTCCTGCGTGAAGACGGGCGGCGTGTCGAACGTCTGGCCAAGCTCGTAATATTCGTTGCCGGCGAAAACGAGCTGGGCGATCACGCGTTTCGGGGTGAAGCGGATACCGACGCGGATCGTGTCCTTCACCGTGCCGGACCCGCTGCGGCGGTGCGTGGCGGTGCCTTCCATCTTCGCCCAGGATTCGCCGGCGGGAGCACGGCGTGCCATGCGCAGGAACGCCTCGGCGTCCGCCCTGGCAAGGTCCTCGGGCTTGGCGTCGGGGAAGAGCGCCTTCAGGACTTCGGGCGGGAGATCCTTCTGGGGGGCGGGGTCGTCCGCCGCGAACGCGAACGGGGCGGCGGCGGAGAGGATCAGGGAAAAGAGAAGCGATTTGAGGGGGATCGTCATGGTGTCGTCATCCTTTCTTGTCAGGGGCGGTCTTTCTGCGCGGGGCGGACGGCTTCTTCGCCGGAGCGGGCTTTTCCGCCGCAGGTGCGGACGCCTTTTCCTTCGCCGGTTCAGAGGCGGAGACCCTGACCTGAAGTTTCAACGGTTTTGAGGAGCGGAATCTCTTCGGCGCGGGCCTGGCCGCCGCGGATTTGCGAGCGGGGACCGCAGCCTTCGTTTCCGTTTCCGCGGGCGGTTCCAGAGAAATGAACGGAGCTTCCCCGGCTTCCTTCGCGGTATCGATCTTCACCTCGAGGTGAAGTTTTTCACGGGCTTTGAACGATTCCGCCGCGGAGACGAGCGGCGCGGGAACCGGCGTCTCGTGTTCCGGCTGATGATGCGTTTCCGGCGCTTTGAGCGGAACACTGCCGATCGTGAGGGAAGCATTACGGAACTTCCCGTAATTCACGATCAGCGTCGGCTTTTTGAATTCGAACTGTGTCGCGACATGATGCTCCGGCTTCTTTTCCTCCGGCTTCTTTTCCTCGGGTTTCTTTTCGGGAACATCGGCGGACTTGGCCTCGGAAGCTTCCGGCTTCTTCACCTCGGTTTCCGGCTTCGGCGGAACGGCATCCGGCTTCGGCGGAACGGCCTCAGCGACGGACGGAGATTCGGCGGGCTTCTTCTCTTCGGGTTTCTTTTCGGCGGCTGCAGCGGAAGACGGCGCGGGCGTTTCCTTCTTCGCCTCGGGCTCGACCTGCTGGAAGAGATAATCGTCGTACTCGTAAAACTCGTCCTTCCGCACCTCGGATTTCTTCGGGACGAACGCCTTGACGTTCTTCGGCATCGCGATCTTCAGCACTTCGTCGATGGTCCTGACGAAATGGAACGTGATCCTGCTGCGGACTTCCTGCGGAATGTCCTCCAGGTCCTTCTCGTTGTCGGCGGGCATCACCACGTCGCGGATGCCGGCCCGAAGCGCAGCGATCACCTTCTCGCGGACGCCGCCGATGGGCGTGACCTTGCCGCTGAGCGTGATCTCGCCGGTCATGGAGAGGCGCGGGCGGACGGGCTTGTCCGTGAGGAGCGAAACGATTGCCGTGGCGAGCGTGATGCCGGCGGAGGGACCGTCCTTCGGCGTGGCGCCGTCCGGCACATGGATATGGAAATCGTTTTCCTTGAAGAGCTTCTGGTTGATCTTGAGCTCTTTGGCGTGTCCTCGGACGTAGCTGAACGCCGCCAGGGCGCTTTCCTTCATGACGTCGCCGAGGGAGCCGGTGAGCTTCAGTTCGCCGCGGCCGGGCATCTTCGCGGCCTCGACCTCGAGCGTGGTGCCGCCGCAGCTGGTCCATGCCATTCCGGTCACGATGCCGACGCGCGGGATGTTCTCGCTCTCGTCGCTCGTGAACTTGCGCGGGCCGAGGAGTTCGCGGACGAGCGCGTCGTCGACCACGACCGGGGATTCCGGCGCTTTGCCGCCGCCTTCCTCCACGAACCTGCGGACGAGCTTGCGGCAGACCGAGGCGATCATGCGTTCGAGGTTTCGGACGCCGGCCTCCATGGTGTAGTGTTCGATGATCTCGAATGCGGCGCTGTGCTTGAAGCGGACGAACGAGTTGTTGAGGCCGTTTTCGACCATCTGGCGCGGGATCAGGTAGCGTTTCGCGATCTGCTCCTTTTCGAGCGCGGTGTAGCCGGGGAGCCGGATGATCTCCATGCGGTCGAGGAGCGGGCGCGGAATGGTCTCCAGCATGTTCGCGGTGGCAATGAACATCACCTTGCTGAGGTCGTAGTCGACCTCGAGGTAATGGTCGTTGAACGCTTTGTTCTGTTCCGGGTCGAGCACCTCGAGCAGGGCGGACGCGGGGTCGCCCTTGTAGTCGCTGCCGAGCTTGTCGAGTTCGTCGAGCATGAAGACCGGGTTGACCGTGCCGGCACGCTTCATGCCCTGGATGATGCGTCCCGGGAGCGCGCCGATGTAGGTGCGGCGGTGTCCGCGGATCTCGGCTTCGTCGCGGATGCCGCCGAGGGACATGCGGACGAACTTGCGGCCGAGGGAAACGGCAATGGAACGGCCAAGGGAGGTCTTGCCGACGCCGGGCGGCCCGATGAAGCAGATGATGGGCGACTTATGGTTCTTTTTGAGCTGGAGAACGGAAAGGAATTCGAGGATGCGCTCCTTCACGTCCTTCAGTCCGTAATGGTCGGCGTCGAGGATCGCGGCGGCGTCCTTCACGTTCACGCGGTCCTGCGTGGCTTCGGCCCAGGGGACGCTGAGCAGCCAGTCGATGTAGGTGTAGGAGATATTGTATTCCGGCGAGGAAGGGGGCACCATATTGAGGCGGTCGATCTCCTTTTCGATGACGTCGCGGACGGGTTTCGTGAGCCTGGTCTTCTCCAATCTGCTCATGATCGCCGCGATATCGGGATTCCGGTTGCCTTCGCCGAGCTCCTCCTTGATCTGCTTGAGCTGTTCGCGCAGGAAGAACTCGCGCTGCTGCTTCGACATGGCGTCGTGGACCTGGCTCTGGATCTCGGACCCGAGGCGCAGGACCTCCAGTTCGCGGTTGAGGAGGATCGTCAGGAAATGCAGACGGTCCTGGAGCTTCAGCGTGGTAAGCAGCACGATCTTTTCCGCGAAGGAGATGTTGAGCGTGTCGGCGATCACGTCCGTGATGCGGGAATTGTCCGTCATGTTCAGGACGGCGATCTTCAGCTCCTCCGGGAAGTTCGGCGCGAACGAGATCACTTCCTGGAACTGCTTGGTCGCGTTCCGCACCAGCGCCACGGTCTCCACGGACGTGTCGGGATCGGGCGGAAGGCGGTGCACCTTCATGACCATGTAAGGCTTGCCCGGCACCAGCGACATGAACCGGCAGCGGGCGATGCCCCGCACCAGCACGCGGACCGTGCCGTCCGGGAACTTCAGCGTCTTCACGATGCGGGCGAGCACGCCGACCGTGACGATCCGGCGCTTGTTGAGCAGGAACGAGCCCGTGTTCGGGTCGAATGCCTTTCCTTTGATCAGGCCGCGCATGGATTCGTCGTCCGGCACCTCCGGGAACAGCGCGATCATGCGGTCGCCGGTCGAAGCGGCGTCCATCAGGGCGATCATGCCGGGATCGTTCAGCACGAGCGGCGTGAGCGCGTACGGGAACACGACGATGCCGCCCAGGATGAGCGCGGGCGCATCGACGATGGCGGATTCGGAGGAGTCGCTGTGCGACGAATCCACGCCTTTTTCTCCCGAGACGGTTATATTAACGGGTGCGGAAGACGCTGTGTCCTTCGCCTCTTTGAATTCCATATCCTGTTTGTCTTTGTTGTCTTCCATGGTAGTCCCTTCCCGGCGGCGCATTGTTTCTCCGCCAATACATAATGTAACGCGTCAATGCGCGTTTCGCAAGTGGAAAAGGCCGTTTTTGTGCCCGCATTCGCATTTTTTCCGGGAAAGATACGAACGAGCTGTGTCCCCTTGACGGAAAAAGTACGGCCCGCCGCAGGGAAGACTCTTGAAAAAACGGAATCCGCATGTAAAGTATTAGATTGCTTTTTACTTGCACACCAGGAGATCGTCCGCCTCATGCCGAACGGGGAAACATCATCACGCAGCGCCGTCACCGCAGCCGTGTTCATCTTGCTGGCAGCCATGCTGGTCTGCCCGGGCATGCTCCTCTGTGTCCCGTCGTGGTCGTTCCGTTTCTTCGAGACGGGGACGATCGTGCTCGTTTCCGTCGGCGCAGCCCTGCTTTTCCCGCAGCGGGTGATTTCGGTCCGCGATCATCTCCCGCGCGGGCTGATCATCGCCGCGGGGACGCTGCTGGCGATCGGGCTGTGGCACGGGATCCGCAACGCGGGCCGGTACAACGCGGCGGAAACGGGCGAGCTCTTCCTCACGGCGCTGTTCCCGTTCTGCGTCTGCGTGTTCGCACGCGAGATCCGGCGGCTTCTGCCGTGGTTCCTGACGGCTTTCTGGCTGATCGACGTGATCCTCGGGTTCGTCCAGTACTACGGACTGCACTGGTTCCTCTTCGGTCTGCCGGGAAACATCAACTGGAACGCGGCATTTCTGGCCGTAACCGCGCCGTTCGCGATCCTGACGGCGTGGAAGTGGTGCCCCTCCGAGGATAACTGGTCCGTGAACGCCATCTGGCGCGACGGGACGCTCCTTTTCGTTGCGGGCGTGACCATCTGGCAGATCTACCTGACGGAGTCGCGCGGGACTGTGCTGGGGATCGCGGCCGCCGGAGCGCTCTGGGCTTTTCTGAAAGCGGGGCGCCGCGTCCGGCATATCGCACTGTTCGCCGTGCTGACCCTGACGATCGTCGGATCGCTGTGGTTCTCGTTCTTCGCTCCGCACGAGCCGATCGTGGAGGAGCTTTCCCGGGACGAACGCGTCTTCCTGGCTGGCACGACCGTGAACATGATCGCGGAGCGTCCCAAGCTCGGATTCGGCGCACCGTCGTTCGAGCAGGAATACCTCCGTTTCCGCCGCCCGGAATTCTTCTCCATGCGGCATGCGGCGGTTCGGGTCGACCATCCGCACAACCACTTGCTGTACATTGCCGCGGGGTCCGGCATCCTCGGGCTGATCTGCTGGCTTTACCTTGTGCTGGAACCCATGTTCTTCGCCGCGAAACGCATCGCCGGCGAAACCTGGGTCCGCACGGACGATATTCTTCCGAGGGGGATGACGGCCTGGGAATTCCGCAACTGCGGACTGGACGATGAAACGAGGCTTTCGCTTCTCTGCCTCGCCGGACTGCTTGTCCACGCGCAGTTCGACCTCGTGCTGTTCCGCTGGCCGACCAACCTGCTCGCGATGGTCTTTCTCGGGCTCCTCATTCACGAACGCGAAGGCACGCCCGCTCCGTTCTGGCGACCGCCCGCGTTCCTGCGCCATTTCCGGCTTGAGTTTCTGACGAAGCCGGAACGGGACCGCCCGCCGGAACACCGCACCAACCGTCTGCTCCGCCCTGCCCTTTTCTCGCTGGGGATCGTCCTCCTCGGCACCGGCCTGTTCTTCGCGTTCAGCAACCTCGCGGCGGAGGCGGTCGCCTGGCACGCGGACAATGTCGCCGAACGCGGCGATCATGCCGCCGCGTCGAAACTTTACCTCATGGCGGCGTCCATGCCGGAGGCGAGCCTGCCGATGAGGTCCCGCGCGCTCTTCCATGCCTCGCTTCACGACACGCGCCACGCCGCCCGATATTATGCCATGTTCGCCGCGAGCAGCACGCCCGATTTCGGCTACGTCAGCGATTATTTCGCGCGTGCATGCGTGGTCGGCGGCCATCCCGCCGACGCCGTGCCGTTCCTCAAACGATCCATGACGCTCCGGCCGCGGTCCGTGCTGCCTCTCGTCATGCTGGAGGACGTCTACGAACAACTCGGCAGCCGGGGCGCAGCCGACGCCGTGCACGAACGCCTCGAAAAGCTTATGGAATACCGGCGGCTCAGCCCGGACGACCTCGAAACCATTTTACGCAACCAGGAACTGGATCTCCACACGTGGTTCAGGCGGGATCCGGTCCTCATGAAGGAACATGACCTATGAAAACTGAATCCAGCGGCACGGTCCTCATCGCCGGGTGCGGCGTCAGCGGCAGGGCGGCCGCCAGACTCGCCGCCAGGCTCGGCCTGCCGTTTGCGCTCCTCGACGAACAGGACAACGATTCCCTGCGCGCGTTTGCCGTTTCCCTCCCGAAACAGCCGGAAGCATTGTATTTCGGATTCCGCGCGCAGGATGAACTCCCGCGCTTTGAATGCACCGTGCTCAGCCCCGGATTCCGCGCAGGCAATCCCGTCCGCGCGAAACTCGCCTCCGTTTCGGACCGACTCGTGAGCGAACTGGAATTCGCGCTCGGTTCCTGCGGCAAACCGTTCGTCGGGATCACCGGGACCAACGGCAAGACGACCACGACCGAGCTGACGGCGGAGCTGTTCCGGGCCGCCGGAGTCCGGGCGTGCGCCTGCGGGAACAACGGCTACGCCATGAGCGACGCGGCCATCGACTGCCTCGACGGCAAGCTCGACCTCCCCGTCGTCGAGATCAGCTCGTTCCAGCTCGAGATCATGCCCGTACCGCATCCGGTCGCCGCCGCCGTTCTGAACCTGGCGTCCGACCACATCGACCGGCACGGCAGCATGGAGGCGTACGCCGCCGCGAAGTTCAAGCTCCTCGGCGATCCGTCCGCCGTCTGTGTGCTGAACGCGCTCGTCCGCGACCGCTTCCACCCCGCGTCCGCCGGACAGAAGATCTATACGTTTTCCGCAAACCTTCCCGCCGACTTCATGGTGACGGACGGCGACCTGACGTTCCGGGGCCGCGCCGTCGTCCCAGCGGAAAAGCTCGCGCTGAAAGGCGTTCACAATCTGGAAAACGCGCTTGCCGCGCTTGCGCTCCTGGCCGCCGTCCGGGGCGAGGACGCGCCGTTCGATCCCGCCGTGACGGACGCGCTCGCGAAATTCGAGTCCGGGCCGCACCGGCTGGAACGTTTCCTGGCCGCGGGCGGCGTAACATACATAAATGATTCGAAGGCGACCAATCCGCACGCCGTGAACGCCGCGCTTGCCGCCGTCGGGGGCGACCATAATGTCGTCATTCTGCTCGGCGGGCTGGACAAGGACATGGATTTCGGTGAGCTCGCCACAAGCCTGAAATACCTCAAGCATGCGGTCGTCTTCGGTTCCTGCGGGCAGAAGATCGCCGGATTCCTCAAGCGGAACGCCGTGCCGTTCACCGCCTGCGGGACTTTCCCGGAGGCAGTCGAAAAGGCCGTTTCGTGCGCGTCCTCCGGCGACATCGTCCTGCTTTCGCCCGCCACCGCCAGCATGGACATGTTCCGCGACTACCGGGACCGCGGCGACCAGTTCAAGGATCTGTGCCGGAAATGCGCATCCTCCGCATCCACCATGGAACAAACCGCGAAATGACGTGTCTAAGGTCCCTGATGCCGGACTTCCGTGCAGCCGCCGTTTACCGTTCCCCCGGTCGGGAACGGATGCGATCCCGGCGGTCCCGCGCGGGCAGCCGGGCGTCCTTATCTCTTGTTTCTAACCAACCGGCGGCCGCGGGAGCCGCCTGAAGGAAGCATTGCAACATGTCGTTTCTCAGTGGCAGCGTATTATGGAACTTGCTCTGGATCATACCGTTGATCCTTATTGTGGCCGTCGCGGGCAGTGTCCGCCGGACCCGGCTTCTCCGAAAGATGTTCGGCTCGGACGAACGCATCGAACGTTTCTCCAACGCCTCGCGGGGCAAACGCGTCTTCCGCATCATCCTGCTTTCCCTCGTGGTCCTGCTTCTGGCGGTCGCCGCGGCGCGCCCGTCCTGGGGACGCCAGGTCCGGCAGGACACCTCCAACGGACGCGACCTGCTGGTGCTGTTCGACGTCTCCCGGAGCATGCTCTCCGACGACGTGAAGCCGAGCCGCATGGACCACGCGAAATGGCTCGTGCGCGAAATCGTCCGGAAGAATCCCGGCGACCGCTTCGGCCTCATCGCGTTCGCGGGCGAATCCTTCCTGATCTGCCCGCTCACGGTCGACCGCGCGAGCTTCATCCAGCTCGTCGACGACCTCGACACCGACACGATCCCCATCGGCGGCACCAATGTCCAGCTCGCGCTTGAAGAGGCCGTCAAGGCGTTCAAAGGCGCACAGGGCACGCACAAGGCCGTCATCCTCATCACGGACGGCGATGAGCTCACCGGACGCGGCGCATCCGTCGTCGGCGACCTCGCCAACGCGCAGATCCCGGTCTTCGCCGTCGGCGTGGGCGATCCGTCCAATCCGGCTGTCATCCGCGTCCCCGGCGAGGACGGCAAGCTCCGCATCCTCACCGACCGCGACGGCAATCCGGTCAAAAGCCCGCTCAACGAACCGCAGCTGACCGAACTTGCCCGGCGGACCGGCGGCATCTACGTGCGTTCCACAGCCGCATACAGCGGCCTCGACGAGCTCGAGACACGCATCAAGATGCTCGACCGCAAGGAAAGCGAAAATTCCGTCTCCATGTTCCGCCCCATCGAACGCCCCGCGTACCCGCTCGCCGTCGCGGCAATCCTGCTCGCGATCTTCTTCTGCGTCTCCGAAACGCGTCCGCGTTCCGTCCAGACGCTGATCGCGTTCGCGGCGCTTCTTCTTTTCATTGCTCCGGCGGACAGTCACGCGCAGACAGCTTCTCCCGCGGCTCAGAATCAACAGGCACAGACCGCCGCGCCTGCCGACGCGGGAAATATGGCGGAACAGGGCGCCCCGGAGCCCGTCAAGTCGGCGTCCGAGCTCTACAACAGCGGACTGGAACAGCAGCAGGTCGAACACGACGACGAAAAGGCACGTTCGTTCTATGAGCGCGCCATTGCCGCGTCCGAAAAGGAACCGCTCGTGCGCGCTTCGTCCTACCAGAATATCGGCGTCATCTCCCACCTCGACGCCCGCACCAGCCTGCAGGACGCCGTGGACAAGCTTCAGGCGCAGGACCTCAATTCCGCCGAAAAGACCGTCGAGGAAGCGTTGACCAAGCTCGGCCGCGCCGAGGACCTTTACCGCGAGAGCATGCGTTCCGCCGCCGACGACGCTTCCGTCATCCGCAACCAGCAGATCCTTCTTGCCGACCGCAAGCAGGCCGAACAGCTCAAAAAACAGATCGAGGAGCTGAAGAAGCTCATGGAACAGGCGCGCCAGCAGACGCAGCAGGCCCACGACCAGCAACAGCAGGAAAACCAGCAGAACGAACAGCAGGATCAGCAGGATCAGCAGCAGTCCGGCGAACAGGATCAGCAACAGCAGGATCAGCAGTCTTCCCAGGATCAGCAGCAGTCTGAAGGGCAGAATCAGCAGCAGGACCAGCAGCAGTCTGAAGGGCAGAATCAGCAGGATCAGCAGCAGTCCGCTCAAAACCAGCAGCAGTCCGGCGAACAGAATCAGCAGCAGAATCAGCAGGATCAGCAGTCCGCACAGGACAAGACCAGACAGGCGGAGGACGCTGTTTCCGAACTGGAACAGAAGGCGTCCGAGATGAATCAGGACCGCCAGCAACAGGCCGCGCAGGAGGCGCGCGAGGAGATTCGGAAGGCCCGCGAGGAGCAGGAACAGGGCAACGGCGAAAAGGCCGAGGAACACCTGAAGAACGCACTCGACACGCTGAATCAGAGCCAGCAGGATCAGCAAGGCGAACAGGAAAAACAGGACGAGAAGGGCGGCGACCAGGGCGAACAGAACGAACAAGAGCAGCAGGGCGAACAGGACCAGCAGGAGCATCCCGATGCCCGGGCGAACCAGTCCGACACGCAGAACGCCCCCCAGGACAACACGGGCGACATGGAAAAACAGCAGGCGGAAGCCATTCTCGATATGATGTCGAAAGACGAACTTGACTACAAGGACGCCAACCGCCTGCAGCGTCCCGCCCGTCTGAACAACCGTGTGGAAAAGGACTGGTAACATCATGCTGAACCGAACGATAATCCCCCGCCTCATTGCTTTTCTGCTCTTTCTTTTCGCGTTTGCAGCCTCGGCGGTCGACCTGAATGTCTCCGTTCAGCCGCGCAACCTCACCGTGGGCATGCGCGGATACATCGAGATCTCCGCCGAGAACGTGAGCCGTCTCCAGGTCAACCGGATGCCGGGGCGCGTCTCCGGGATCGAGTGGAGCAGCGGCATCTCCAGCGGCTCCAGCATGTCCGTCATCAACGGCGTGACCTCCTCGAAATACACGCTCCGCATCCCGTTCACCGCCCGCGAGGAAGGCGATTTCACGATCCCGTCGTTCGAGGTCATCGTGAACGGCAACACGCGCCAGCCGGAATCGGCCGGTCCGGTCCGGATCCGCATCTCCGCCATGCCGAAGATCGATCCGTCGCAGGTGAACTCCAACGAGCCGGTCTATTCGCGCATGACGTTCCCCGGCGTCGCGGAGGACAAGACGCCGACATTCTGGGTCGGCGAGGAGATCCCGCTTCAGCTCTCCATTTTCGTGCGCACGCCCTACGAGCTTCGCCTCGCGAACTACCCGGAGATCAAGTCGGTCAACGGCAAGATGTCGATCCGGTTCCACGATTTCCGCAAGGTCAACCCGGACGCGCCGAACTTCGAGTCCATCACCAGCCACAACCAGCGCCTTGGAAACATCCCGTACACCGTGTACGATTTCGACACCAAATTCCGTGCGCTCGCGCCCGGTCAGCTCCAGCTCGTCGCCGACACCGCCGCCATTCTGCTCGACGAACGCGATTTCTTCTCCGCGTTCACCTCGACCCGGCAGACCGTCCGAGGCGCTTCCCCGTCCATCACGATCAAGCCGCTCCC
>JAEEGH010021657.1_pt1 | contig 13255 bp, 8 predicted proteins | sample 9134181 | NCBI WGS metagenome assembly JAEEGH01 (sample SAMN16246544, study PRJNA631951) | gut metagenome | biome: gut microbiome; feature: rumen; material: DP-attached | host: Bos | place: Iran: Karaj | collected 2018-10
AAAGGAGATAAAAATATTTTACGTCTTGTGAGAACCATGAATCAACGGCAGGCATTCCTTGGACTCTGGAGAACAACTGAAAACTTTGACATCACACGAACTAATTGGACCTAACGACCGATTTGGGTTAAATTTATCTTCTCTATACCTCAACTTCTTGCACTTAAAGCTATAATACAGAGTACCCATTGGCACAAGCTATAGCTGTTCTCATTCCATTGTTAGCTGAGTTGTTGTGTTTAGGGTATGCAGCGGTTGTGTGGCAGCAAGGAAGGAAGAAAATTATAGGAGCGTTCGCTCTGTCATTAGTGATGATGAGCTTTGTGGATTTTGTCATTTCATTGACGGGATGGGAAAGAGTATATAATGAATTCAGTGACAATCTGATAGTGGAAGAGTGAAAAGACCTGCTAAAATCGCTAAACGGCGTGTATGACATGCCCCTGTTTGTGTGTTATGGCGACAGTGGCGTTGCTGACGGCTATGTGGTGAGGGACTATTATGAACCGATGGGCGAAGCGGTTGAAGTAGAGGCAGATGTCTATAATGTCCGAGTGAAAGAGGATATGGACTCTTTACAGGTTATGGCAAGAAACTGCCGATTTAAAACGAACAGGGAGTATTTTAACAAGTTGTATACACAAAAGAAACATATCTTAAATACAAACGAGGCAGCAAAGAAGAAAGATATGTCCTTCATGACAGGAGGAAGGATATGGGACTTCGAAACTATGACTCTCCGAGGTAAAACATATCGTAAGTATGAAGAATTGTTGAAGGATGGGTATTTTGCTTTGATACAACATGCCGCTGTGATTATGCAAAAACATGGTGAAGCATATTCTATTAGTAATATAAGTTATATATGGCATCCGTACTTGTATTACTATGACAATAACAAGTATAAGATGGGGTGGGTGAAATGAACGGTAATGTTTGGTGATGATTCACTCCATCAACATCAATATAGAGAAACAACGGAACTATTAAATCAATATCTGAAGTGTATATGCTGATTCCACAAGATGTCATAGACCGGCTTCAAGAGCTCAATATTGAGACGGTGGCCACAAAACTGGGTATGGACGTAAAAAGGCATAAGGCACTATGCTTTATGCACAATGACCATACTCCCAGCATTGCATTTTCCAAGACAAAGAATATGTATAAATGCTGGGTATGTGGTGTAGGCGGCGGCCCAATTAAGTTAGTGCAAGATAAAGAGGGATGGAATTTTCAAGAGGCATGTAAATGGTTGGCTAAAGAGTTCAATATTGTCCTGCCAGAGCAGAAAATGTTAAAAAAACCCGTCAAGAAGGTTGTAAGACGGACGTACTTGTTAAATAAAGAAGATAAGGTTGGGACTTTTGATATTGAAGTTTTCAACTGGTTGATAGAAACTGCAGGCCTGTCAAAAACGGCGAACATTTTTCTGTTTGAGCAGCGGTATTTAAAAAAAAATGTGATTCAAAGTCTGAACATTAAATCGGTGACGGACTCAAAAAAGGCTGTAGTAGCACTTGAAAGCCGTTTCGGGAAAGAAAGATGCCAGAAGTCGGGTATTGTGAGAAAAGGTGATTATGGAGATTTTTTCTACTTTTATACGCCATGTCTGCTGTTTCCTTACTACGAACAGGATGGCAGACTGGCGGGTGTTCAATCAAGATACTTGGGTGAAAATAAGAAGGCACCGAGGTTTCAATTCTTATCTTCACAGAAAACGAGGCTGTTTAACCTCCCTATATTGAATAATCTTAAGCGCGGTGACAGCCTTTATATCACTGAAGGCATCACAGACTGTCTGGCTATGTTGTCTGCAGGATTGAACGCTGTGGCAATACCCAGCGCAACGATACTGCCTTTGGAGGATATGATTCTGCTAAAGAATTATGACCTGCACATGTACCCCGACCAAGACGAGGCAGGGCGGCGAGCATTTATGGAAATAAGACGTTTCTTTGTACAACACTATACAACAGTGAAAGTTGAACAGTTGCCCAAAGGAACAAAAGATTATAGCGATTACTATATTTTAACACAAGAGGCAGATGGCAAAGAATGAAAAGACACCAGTAGTTGCGGATAAAGTGAAATATACTTTTGACGAGCTTATAGATGACATTCTGATAAGTGCAGAGTGTAATGACGACGAAGCACAAGATGCAGAGATAGCGAGGCGAGAACGACTGTCGAAGCGGATTGTCGTGCAAATGTTGATAGACTTGGCTAATAATTTCAATGATGACAGCCATCAGGAAGGGGAAAAGCTGAGAAATGCTATTGATGTTAGGGTGAAGAGCGATTCTTTCCTATCTGCATACATCTTCTATGTGTCGCAAAACCCACAATTCGACTATTCTTGGAATTACCTTAGAAAGAAGGAAAATTGCTATGAAGATTTCCTCTTTGAGGGTATTCTGTTTTTGAGAAACATGCTTGTCGACATCAATATGCTTGCGGGGAAACCACGGGATATGCAGAATATGCACATTGTGTTCAATGATATTTTTGATGTCTTTCTTACCTCGGAGAAGCCATTTGTGAAAACCAATGTGCTGTGGGAGAACTTTCATCGTCTTGCTACTATGAAGAGAAACTATCATTTGACGGTGAAGTGTAAGGAGTGTATCCTTGTAACAGGCACAAGAAAAGTAGCAACTGATGCAGAGAAACTTATAGATACAGCTTTGGATATGGTTGGAAACAATGGAAACGAATTAAAATGATGGAGCAATGAAACTGATAGAGAAAATACTGGACGAGAGGAATATCTTTAATTCGATATACTGTCTAGAATCGTATGTGTTTGATAGAGGCCTGTTAGACACGAACGAACCTGTTGTTCCTTTTACAGAGGATGGTGAGGCAGGGGAACCTATTGCTAGAAATGACCTCGAATTATTCTATGCCCTTGCTGATAAGCATAATGTTGAACTGATAGGGAAAGTTATAGATTTTTGCCAGGCGAAATTGAAATGGGTGCTGTCAGAAAAAGATAATCTATTTGGTACTAAAGTATTTTTCAAACTTAAGAACTATGATACAGAAGCTAGCAGGCTAAATTTCAGACCGATGCATACGGCCAGACTTATTGACCAGATCTGTATGGTGAGTATACTAAACTGCCTGATGTTTGACGATGACCTTGATAAAGGAGAAAGGAAACTTTCAGACTTGTCTAAACTGCTTCCGCATAACTTCTATGGGAATATTCCTTGCACAGATGTTCAGTATTTGTTCCACAGATGGCAGACGAAGTATAAGGAGTACACGAATGAGGTTATAGAGCATTGTAGAGCCTATCAGCAAAACCATAGCTATCTGACCGAGGTCAGTCTGGACATCAAGAACTTCTTTCCATCCATATCGCCTAAGATTCTATATGATTACATCGTTAGCAAATTGTCGAAAACATATGAGAACGACAAGGATTTGCTGGGTATGGCTGTGGCAAAACTCCTTTATTTCAGAATACACAAAGATAATGTAGAAACATGGAAGGATTGGTATTATCCTGAGAACACAGACTTAATCGGGGTAGAAAACTTTATGAATTGCGGCATTCCACAGGGTTTGCCGCAGTCGTATTTCTTCGGTAACTTGTGCATGATTGAAGTGAAGCGGTTGCTAATGGAAGAAGACTGCTTTAGGGGTGATGCGTATTTCTATGTGGATGATTCGGTCATCTACATACAGACTAAATTGGATGATGACACCTTCAAGAAAAAGATATGCCATCTGAACACAAGCCTTGAAGAATGGTGTAAAGAAAAAGAAGATTCGCCAAGCGACTTAGAGAATCATATTGGGACAGAATGTTTGGCTTTCCAGAATAGACTAAGCTACAACATCCATTTCCATGAAGAGGGTAAGAGTGTGTTTACGCATATCGATGACACAGATAACCAATATGGGCCAATAGCGAACATTACGCGAGAGACCTATATGAATTCAAATCTAGCATACAATTTGGACGAAGTAGATGACCATGTGTCTCTTCAGAAATTGAAAGCCCTCGATAAAGTTATATCGAAGGAAATAAAGGAAGTGACAAAAAAGAGGAAGGAGAGTGAAGAAAGCGGGAATAATGGTAATGCTCTCGATTCCCGTCTGAAATTGCTCAGGCGTTTCAAGAAGTTCTTTCTATACAGGAACCGACTCCTAAAAATCAGAGAGGCTGGAGGTCCCAGTAATGTTATACAGGAAGAGTTCAGAACACGTTTTTTGACAAAGTCGAATGATGCTGCATCATTTTTTGAGCAGTTTGATGAAGACATATTTCTTTCAGAGTATCGGCTGCTTATCCAAAAAATGTCTAAAAAGGATGCAGAGGACTTTGCTCAGAATATAGTGGATTTTGAACTCAATATGATGGCATCGTGCCAAGTGCAATCGGAAAAACGGCAACAATATCTGTTCTATGCCAAGGATGCTCGAACGGCATGTCTAATGAAATCGTTATCACAAGACAGCTACTCTTCGTTGGTAAAATGGGCAAAAGAGAATTTTAACGGCTTGAAAAGCATGGATTCTGGCAAACAGATGGATAAGTTTAGGGAATTTCTGCTGCCTGCGGAGAAAGAGGGTGATGAAATAAACCAGCAACGAATATTTGGAATGCAGTTAGATGGGTTTGAGAGAAAGAAATTTACTCGCTTTGTGTTAAAGGCTTCGGCAGAGTATCAGCGGAGGATATTGAATGTTTATTTCTCTGAGATTATGGATGTTGCACCGTCGGATGCTCTTGCCTTTACGAAGATGAATGCTAGAAGGCTGCGATATTCTGAGTTGAGAATACTAGCATATTTGAGAAACCAGAAATTCGATTTGGAAGTTTTTGAAGAGTTCATAGAACACATCAAGGAAAAAGATATTTCTAATCAGATGGGGATTGACATGGGGATTTTGGAGGTGCTAAATATCTTTATTAGGAATGTGAGAAAGCCCGAATGGGTAGATACGCTGATAAAGACCCACAGGCTGACGAAAGGGCTTTGGTATAACGGCTCCAAGTTCCTAAATTCCTATACGCTGCATAATGAAGAACACGCAGTGACTCTTATTACTAAATCGCTGGAGTTGACGAATAGGATTGACTACTTTGTATTGAAGGATATCGATTTCTATATCCTATTCTTGGCCTGTTATCTGCATGACATTAGCATGGTGATTCATCCTGACTTAGGCAGGTTAAGCTCTGAGAGCGGAAAGAATCTGGTGCTGATTTCTGAGTTGATGAATCAGATGAAGGATGCGGTAAGCGAGTTTGGTAAAATCGATCTTAAGGACAAGAAAAATTCCAGATATAAGAATGCAGGAAGATTCTTGGTAGAAGTGTTCAATCAGGTGTATGGCTACTTTGAAACATTGGTGAGAGACAACCATGCCAAAGATAGTGCAAAGTTCATACGAGATCGTTCCAATTCGCTTCTAAACTACCTAGAACCGACATTGCTGTCGTTTGTTGCCAAGGTTTCAGAGAGTCATGGCTATGATGTGATGGACGTATACGGCCTGAAATCAAGGGCCAAGGATGACACCATTAGTTTAAAGTACCTAATGATTCTTATCAGGATGGCAGACTTGCTGGATGTTGCCAATGACCGAGTAAACTATCACCTGTTACGGCAAAACCTAAAGAACTTGTCTACAACATCCAAGTTCCATTGGATTTCTCATTTGGTGACGGACAAGATAGAACTTGATACAGATTATATCACTGACGAAAAAGTAGCGATGGGCGACAAACCGATAACAGAAATCATCAATTTAAAACTCTATTTGAATTTCAAACAACTGACAGTAGCAAGAAAGACGATGAAGTGTCAGGGATGTCAGATGGAGAAGGGGGAAAATAGCCTAATCATTAGGATACTGGGCGGTGATGACCGCACTCGGGTATGCGATGAAAATCAATGTATGGTGTTGTGTTGCTGGATGATGCGAAAGCATGATTGGTTGGTTAAAGAGTTGGGGGCGTTGAAGGACTATCTCTTCTCTGTGAATAACTCTCTGTTCAAAACTGAAATCAACTTTATCATCTACTATCGTGATGACATAAAACTTGATGCGGACATGTTTGACAGCGTACAGGATTATTTGGATGTATAACGATTTTTTCTGAATAATTTGGTGAAATCATTTAAATATAGTACTTTTGCAACCGTGAACGCATGCGTTCTTTGTTCTTTGGCTATCTGGCTTCGTTGCAATGACAGCGGTATATGATGACCCTGTGATTAATGTACTTATGTTTACGAGTGCAGTAATAAGATTTATAGGAAACATCCTTAAACTTACTCCGTGTGGTGATAAGTTCCTAAAGCCTCACAAGTCCTCTTCGTCCTCTATTTCTGGGGTGTAGTCTCTCCATTTTACATCAGAAGTGTATAAGGCAGAAATTCTTACAAGCCTATCGAACAAGTCATATTTTGGATCGTTGGAGTCACGGAAGAACCTGCGGTTAAACTTCCAGCAATATTCATTTAGATACAGCTGTAGGAATCTTCCGTCAATCTCCTTATGGATAGCGGCAATGCCATTTCGACACTCACCTATTATTATATGTACCCAAGGTAGTCCCTTCTTTACCACTTCGTCCACGTTTCCCTTCTCTACGATTGGAATATGCTTAGCAAAGTTCTTGTCCAAGTTCACATGTGAGGAGGAACCGTCGGAGAGAATGATAGCTTTTGCATCCACGTTTTGTGCAAGCAGCTCATCAATGGTAGAAGCCTTCAGGTCGTCAATGGCAAACATTTTGATGTAATGAACCACCTTCTTCACAGACTGCCTCTTTGACCGTTTGGTAAGCTTTGCAGCCTTATCCATAGCTGTTGGGATGTCCTTTGACTCCAAATATGCCCTTAGGATGTCGTCAACCGCCTTACTTTCAACGATTACCAAGACTTTGGATTGCCTTTGGCTTCCTGCTCCGCGCTTCATCGGCTCTGCTTTTTCGTCTGCCTCCATCCGCGTTGGGAAGAAAGCCTCGTCCAGTTCAACAGTACCGGAGAGTTTGTATATGCTCTCACGTTTGCCCATGATGTTACGTAGCTTCATCATCATTAACCACACAGGAGGATATTCTGGCATGTGCAGCTGATGCTGCACTTCTTTGGCAGAAAGCACTTGCTTGATTGAAGTCATTAGATGCATCGTATAAAACCATGTGCGCATTGGAAGCTTACTGTGCTCCATCACAGTGCCTTTTGTCAAGGGAGTCCGATGACGACAAAACTTGCATTCGAAGGCCTGTTTCCCTCTAAGCCAATAGTATTCTGTATGACCACATTTCGGACACGCTCCAAGTGCTTTCGAGCGAACATCCTTGAAATAATCTATACAACTGTCCTCTGTAGGAAAACGATATTCGAATTGACTGAGCAGCATAACTTATGATTTTGCCGCAAAGGTACTCACTTTTCCCGAGGTACACAAACTTTTAGGAACTTATCACCACACGAGTTAAACTTAAAATAATCATAGGAGGAAAGCGTATGAGAAATCTGAGTATTATTATCAAGAATAAGTTGTCAACAGGAATAAAAATATTCCTGGTGGTGGGGAATATGGGGGAGTCTATAATGTACCCACTGCCAAGTAACGAGGAGTTAGTATATTCCCCCGCCAAATATTCTTCAACGTATATATTTACCCTTCTCGCAATAAATAGGTGAGGAGGGTTTTATTGTATATATACAAGCTTTCCTGTGGAAGATATACTCAGAAAGAGTTTCCTTTTTATACGATGTGAATTGAAATATGACGCAAGATGAGAAGTGGATAGTGAGGTATCTGGAGGTGATGGGTTTCTGGATGAGAATCATAGAAATCCGTCTAAGTACCGGATAGAGGAGCATGATATGCTCAACTGGCTGAAGGCTAACAGAAGGAGGAGAGAGTAGAGAAGTTTAGAAAACTTTTTGAATTGACGGAACAATATAGGAGGAAGAATCAGTACCAGTAGGAGATAAGACCCTGCGTTGACACGCAGGGAACAGTGGCAGGTGGAAGGTCGCTATGACATAGCGACAAACGTGCAAGAAGAAAAAAGAAGCATATGATAGCATATAAGTATAGATCTGGAAGAGGGACGAAGGATGGTAATGGGAAGGATGTCTTTGAACGAGATATAGAACTCCTGTCGCATGATACTATATACATTCCGACTATAGAGCAATTGAATGATCCTGCCGAGGCTTTGTTTGACGACAGTCTTTTCAATTTGCAGATGAAACTGGTTAAACCATTAGCTTCTAGCGACGCCATGGAGCGGGTGAAGGATAGTGTACGTGATTTATATAATAAAGTGTGTTCATCGGGTATATATTCTCTAAGTAAGGAACCTGCCAATGAGTTGATGTGGGCCTATTATGCCAGCGGTCATTGTGGATATGCTATCATTTTCGATACTGAGGTGATTTCACGGTCGTTTAAGGAAGTGAAATATGATAATGTGAACGAGTTTGATGTAGCTTATTCAACTAAGCTACCACAATTTGATATAACCAAGATTATGAGACAATCAATCGTTGATATGCTGAAATGCTTTGTGGGAAATAAGTCGAAGTCCTGGAAGCATGAGGCAGAACATAGGCTTGTGTTTGAGAAAGGAGGTAGGAGGTTGAAGATAGACTATAGGGCAGTTAAGGGATTTATATTTGGAAATAGGATGGCTGAGGAGGACATAGATTTCATCATGAAAACCTTTTCTGGCCGTGATTTGGATTATTCAAAGATTGTGCTTAAGGAGAATTCGTACGAACTGTCGTTGAAGAAACTGAAGGACAGGTATCCTACGGATGAAAAGTATTGTCCAAACAAGGTGGAATATGACATAGAAATGCTTCTTAAGAATGATAAACTTATAGAAGGTGTAGGGTATAAATATAGAACTCTTGTGGAGGCGGCTTTGAAGGAAGTGAGTCGAGAACCATTTGTGATAGGCATCGATCATATTGTAGTGAGGGACGACCAGAAATACCCGAATATTGTAATATGGACGAAAATAGATCAGGAAGATACATATAGGCCTTATCGGAAATTTGAGTATGGCGTGGTGAAAGGAAGACTTATGACGAAATAGGCTCTGCGCTAATGCAGGGGAATGAGAGATCAGAATAGGGATTGCGGACGTGGGAGATTATGAATACCAGTACCTGAAAATGTTGGACTATGGCTCACTGAGGACGTCTCTCTATGAGTCTTTTTAGCATACGCAAGCCGCTCAAAAAGAGCGGCTTGCGTTTTTAGGATTTGTTGGGGATGAGTATTTTCGGGGATTGTATTGGAAAAAGCCGTACCTTTGCAACCGCAATCGAGAGACAAAAGGCAGTGCGCAGGCCGGATTGTTTTAAGACTGAAAGAACAAGAAACTCATTAACAATTAAAACTGTATGATTGAACTTTATCTTTCACAAAACAACAACAGTAAGAACGGTGCGTATGGCAAACACTACCCCCGGGTATCGTACAAGCAGACGCTCAACATCCACGACATGGCCGTTCACATGGCAGATCACAACACACCTTTCTCTGGAGGAACCATCGAGGGTATCTTAAGGGATTTCGTGAAATGTGTGCGTGAGCAGACCTTGAATGGTAACACAGTCAAGGTGGACAATCTGGCGATCTTTAAGGTGAGTGTGATAGGTAACGGCTGCACAGAATTGTATGATGCAGACACCGATAAGACCATTTCCGCCAGCATCGGCACTCTAGCCCCAAACGACAAGACCGGTCCTGCCGTAAACAGTCTGAAGCTTCTGGCACAGGCTACTGGTGAGTACACTCGCGAGGAGTTGAACAAAGACGGCCGGCTTGCTTGGACCGATAAGGCTACTGCTGAGATCGCGGCTGCAAAGAAAGCTGCTATGGGCGGTGGTACTCCTTCGACAGACTCTGGAACAAGTGGTTCGCAAAGCGGTTCCCAGAGCGGCGGCGAGCAGGGTAACTCTCAGGGCAATAGCCAAACCCAACCCACAAGCTTCGCACTGACCATCTCAACGACGGGTTCAGGTACGGCAACTGTGACCCATAACGGTAGTGCCATTACATCTGGTGCTACGCTGAACGAGGACGCCGAGGTAGAAATTAGCATTACGCCCGCAGAGGACAAGGTGCCTACAGCTACCGTAAACGGTTCTGAAATTGAACTGACAGAGTCGGAAGGCGTATATAGCGGAAGTTTCGCAATGCCCGGACAGGCCTCAACATTGGTAATCAATACTGGTAACACAGGCGGTGACAACGGCGATGGAATCGATAAAGACTAATCAGAAAGGAGGTAAGTTATGACAAAGAAAGAGACATGTAAGTGGATTGTGCAGATCATTGCGTCAATAGCATCAGCGATTCTCACTGCACTGGGAGCAACAAGCTGCATGGGCGTTTAGTAAACGTCATCCATTCATTGGAATCATGGGGGCGGTTCAGTGGGTCTGAGCCGTCCCCAAATCTTATTATTTCAGAGTGTAAGGCACCTTACAACTAAAAGTTTTCCATAGGGTTTAAAGCCTGGTTTTTCATAATCCGTTGATTTGTAGCAACTTCCGTTTTTATCTTGTTTACATCTTTTCCATAGGCAAGCGATACAACTTTCAAAATAATGTCGTAACTTTGCAACCGAGAAATAATGAAAAAACGATAGCAATGTTTGCAAGGTCATTGTACATATTCATTATAGGCATTCTGATGGTTGCTTGTGGGCAGGAGTCAGGAGATAGGAGTCTGAAGTCAGGAGTCAGACTTCTGGAGGAGGCAGAGGCCGCTCTGGCCAATGATAGTATCCGTCAGGGTGAGTCTTTGCTGCGCAAAGCCATACAACTATCGAAAGCATCAGAGGATTGGCACACCAATTATATCGCGTACCAGCGCTTAGCGGAAGCTCTATCACAAAGCAACCCTGAGGAAGCATTGCGACTGATGAAGAAAGCCTTGACCGTTTATGAACAGCATCCCGATGATGAGCGTAACCAAGTCCTGTTACTCGACTATGCAGGCACCTACGCTGCTCAAGTGGCTTTCACCACCGAGGGTTCTTCGACGAGCGAAGCGGCAAAGCCGAGCGCATACGATGAGGCACTCGGTTACATCAACCGTGCATACGATATCGCTGAGAAAAGCCAGATGACGGACTTGATGTGTCAGACACTCACCAGTCTTGCGAACATTGCCTGGGCTCAGGAAGACTATCAAAAGGCACTCGACTATGCCCATCGGGCAGAATCGGCAGCAACAACCGACCTGAGACAAGGCACATTACAAGTGCTGGCCCGCAGTTACCTCAGCCTCAACATGCTCGATTCGGCAGAAACGATCTATCGTCAGATTGACTCAGGCGATGATGTCCATCTGGCCTATATCGTGCAGAGCAACCTCGCTAAGATTGCGCTCCGACGGATAGGCGCCACACAGATTGAGGACAGTTTGGATGAGGCCTTCAATCAGATAGAGGACATCTATTATAAGGCACTTGAGCAGAAAGACCAGTACTATCAGGAAACGTTGCGACAGGAAATGGAGAATCAGCAACTGGAATACCGCTCACAGATGTATGCTCGTACACTCCTTATTGTCATCATTGCTGCGGCGATTATCCTTTTTGCGGTGGTGCTGGCACTCCGCTATCGCATTCGTATGCAGGAACAGGAGAGACGTCGGCTCCAGCAGGAGGCAGAGCATCAGAAGACCTTGTTGCATCAAGCAAATGAAGTAGTGGCATTCCTGCAAAACTTCATCCTCGAACGGACGGAAGTGCTGAAGAAACTCAACCAAAGCGGCGATTCGCTCATCTACCTCAGTCCGCACGAATGGAGCGAGATAGAGCGCACGCTCGATGCCATCGATAACAATCGTTTTGCAAAAATACGTGAACAATATCCCGCTATGCAGGAAGATGACATCCGTCTGTGTATCCTCACGCGACTCGGCCTCAGCAACCGCACCATCGGGAACATTTACTGCATTACCGTCTCAGCCATCCAACATCGCAAGCTCAAACTAAAGAAAGATGTGTTCGGAGAGAGCAATCCGGATATCACTTTGGAGCAGATACTCAATAGCAAATAATAACAAATACGATAACAACAATGAAGAAACTATTATTCTTATTCATTTTGGTGCTCTCACCAATGTTGGCAAGTGCAGATGCCAACCCCATGGAATCGCTATATGGCGAATGGAGGCTTGTGGGATGGAATGATGGCGGAAACAGGTTTGAGGTCGATAACAATAATGTCGGTTATCGTCATCTTAGTATTGAAATCCCAAAGGAAGGCTATGTGATGGCCTATTCTATGGTGAACGAGATCACCTCAAACATCGAAGAGACTCAGGATGATTATCATCCGCTTATCGAAGAAGGTAAGGTGTGGACGTATCACTATCATAGTTTTAATGGTCGAGAGTTTAATGTGGATCGCATCATTGATGGTGATACCATCATTGGCGGACTGACATATAAGAAAATTTACGATAAAGTCGGGGGACAATATCAGTATGCTTTGCGTGAGAAAGGAAAGAAAATATATATTGTCTATCCACATCATGAAACGACTTCATTGCTGTATGACTTCAGTAAGAATGCAGGGGACGTCATTAATGAGTTGGCTTACCCATTAATTGTTGCCAGTGTGGACACGATTGATATTGATGGTGTCAAATTCCGTCGTATGCGTGTTCAAGATGCCAACATACCAGTAGAAGACAACTTCTGGATTGAGGGTGTCGGCTCAGAAAGCCTTCTTGAAACAAGCATTAGAGAACCTGGCAACGCCTATATTCTGTTATCATGCCAAATTAACGGGCGAATATATACCCGACAAGAATTATTAGGAATTGTTAGCAAGCCAACACCTCAGGATGATTACCGCCCGTTTATCGAAGAGGGTAAAGTGTGGAAGGTGGGAACCATTTCGGGTAATCCTGTGCAGGTGATTGACCACTACTACTTCGATGGCGATACTATTATCGGCGGAAAGACCTGCAAGCAGATGATGTGTCAACGGTATGTTAGTCCAAATCATCCGGATTATGCTGCTATGGCACAAATTCCTTCCTTAAGATATGTTGGAGCATGGTACGAAGAAGACAAGAAAGTGTACATTTATAATGCGATAAACCAACTTAAGATGACGTATGACTTTTCCCTCGAAGCCAATGATACCCTGTTTATTGGTAATCAGCCATACGTGATAGGGCCAAAGCAGACCGGAGGATTAGAAGGCTTTAAGGGCGTTTATAGAGACATTCT
>JAEEGH010021661.1_pt1 | contig 13254 bp, 14 predicted proteins | sample 9134181 | NCBI WGS metagenome assembly JAEEGH01 (sample SAMN16246544, study PRJNA631951) | gut metagenome | biome: gut microbiome; feature: rumen; material: DP-attached | host: Bos | place: Iran: Karaj | collected 2018-10
GTAAAAGAATGGATCTGGCTCATCACGATTTTCAACAGGTTCTTGTTATTCTGGCTGTTCGTTTGTCTGATCATAAGAAGTATCATTGTTTTCCACAGCTGTCGCAGGCTCATACTGAATCTGTACATCTGCATCATAATCCGGGAGATCAACATGTTCAAAAGAGTCTCCACCTGTTGACATGTCACCATTTTCTTCAGCAAGAAGCATTCCGTCAAATTGTTCTCTGGCATATACTCTGTACAATTTAATGCCCAGCACCGAAGAAACAAAGAGACAAATGGCCAAAGCAATGGCATTTACCCTCACAAAGAAATTATTTTTCATTTATCTTCCTCCTCATCGAAATAAAACTTCACTATTTAATGATAACATTTATATTTGCACGTAATTATAAAAAAATCCTGAAAGTTTTTAAGCTCTCAGGATTTTTATACGAATATGAAATTATTTTGGTAATTTATTCTGTTGCTGTTTTGGCAGATACTATATTTTTAACCAATGCATCCATTGATGTATCTGTGTAAGATTGTCCATTAATATCAGCAAAGAAATTAAACTTACCATTCTTGTCGAGACGGATTCCGAAATTGGAAACCTCATCATCTTCGCCTGTGTTCTCACCAATCTTTTCGCTTAGATCAGTTATTTTGCTCATGGCATCATCAATCTGACCCATAAGCTTGTCTTTTGCATCTTTGTCTTTTGGGTCATCGGAAGCAAGAAGTTTCATTTCATCCTCGGATAAAATAATACTATACTCCAGATCACCACCGATCTGTGACAGATCATCATTCGGACCAGCGACAAAAACATCGGCATTGTCATATTTCTGTTGTAAAAGATCTACAACCTTGCCATACATTTCTACTTCCGGTGAAAATTCAACCTTGGCGCTTTCTCCAAACTTATTAGCTACGCCAGAACTTTTCTTTTCACCATTGTCTTTAGAAGGTCCTCTGACTTTGTTGCCAGCTACGCTGTCTCGCGATCCATTTACGCCACGATACAGGCTGCTAATGTTTCCATTAACGTTGTTAGCCATAGCGTTCCTCCTTGAATAATACACGTAGAATCCTTTCTACGGTGGCAAAACAATATACAGATATACTATTCCATTAGTACATCCTTCTATACTACCTTCACCCTATCATGCCCTTTTCGGAATAACAATTAAATATATATTAAATTTGTGTCTAAACGAAAAAAAGTTCCAGATAAAATAAATTATCTGGAAGTAAAATTTCATAATCTATGGAATGCCTTATTTCTTCTGAAGTTCGAAGTCTTCTACATACTGAGTGATGAACTTAACAGTTCCTTCTATGCCAAGGATACTTGAGTTAATAGTAAGATCGTAGCTATCAGCACGTCCCCACTTCTTGGAAGAATAATAATTGTAATAGCTCTGACGCTGTTTATCCTTCTTGTTCATCATATCTCTTGCCTGATCATCAGTCTTGATATCATCAAAACGCTCTTTGATCCTCTTGATCTTGCACTCCTCATCAGCATGGATAAAGATATTAAGAACATTATCAAAATCGCTCAGAGCATAATCAGCGCATCGTCCAACTATTACGCAAGGTCCTTCCTCAGCGATCTTCTTGATAGTATCAAACTGTGCAAGGAATACCTTATGACTTATAGGCATATCAACAAAGCTTGATGCATTATAGCCAAATGAATATGTATCCATTACAAGATTGTACAAAAATGAATTTGTAGGTCTCTCGTCATGGTTCTGGATCATCTCTTCGCAGAAACCACTCTCCTTGGCTGCTCTGCTGAGAAGCTCCTTGTCATAACATTTAATCCCATAATTCTTGGCAAGCATTTCACCAATTTCTCTTCCGCCTGAACCAAACTGTCTTCCAATCGTAATAATTGTATTCATACACTCACCCCTTTAAGCAAAATTATAATGCCGTCTTATGTTACTATTATTTTATCTTATTTAAGCACATTGAGCAAATGATTAAAGTACTCAGGTAACGGAGCATCCGTCTCTATGTACTGCCCACTTACCGGATGAATAAAACCAAGTGTCTTGGCGTGAAGACACTGCCCATTTGTCTTAAACTTAGAATGACGCCCAGGTGCATACACTTCATCCCCCAAAAGTGGATGTCCAATATGAGACATATGAACTCTTATCTGATGAGTCCTTCCTGTCTGAAGCTTACATTCTATATAAGTAAAGCCATCTTCCTCGAAGCGCTTAAGTACTCTGTAATGAGTAGATGCATATTTTCCACCCGGAACAACAGCCATCTTCTTTCTATCTGTTGTGCTCCTTCCTATTGGAGCTGTTACATCACCCTCATCTTCCTTGATAATACCATAGCAAATTGCATGATAAACTCTATTGATAGAGTGCTCTTTAAGCTGCTCAGCAATTGACTGATGGGCATTATCGTTCTTACAGATGATAACGGAGCCCGTAGTATCCTTATCAATTCTGTGTACAATTCCCGGCCTCAATACACCATTTATACCAGACAGATTATCTTTACAATGGTACATTATGGCATTTACAAGCGTATCCTTGTAATGACCAGCAGCCGGATGAACAACCATATCCTTGGGCTTATTGACAACAACCACATCATCATCTTCATAAATGATATCAAGTGGAATATCCTGAGGAAGGATCTGTGGTATCTCTACAGGCGGAATCTCCATGACGATCTCATCATTTTCTGATACATGGAAACTAGCCTTGACCACTTTGCCATTACAGCTGACCTTCTTGTCATCGATCAGCTTTTTGATATAAGTTCTGGAAAGAGAATCAATAAGCTCACTGATAAGCTTATCAATTCGCATTCCGTCATATTCATCTGTTACAAGAAATTCAAATACTTCGCTATTTTGATCCATTATTTAAATTCCCTAAATTTGTTGTGCTGCTTGAAACTCAAAAAGTTAAAATCACTCTCTTTGTAATAGAACAGGAATAAAAATACAAATACAAATGTAGCTACAGTCACGTAAATATCCGCCACATTGAAAATAGGGAAATTGATGATAACAAAATAAATGAAATCTACTACGTAGTCATTTTTAATTCTGTCTATCATGTTTCCGGCTGCTCCGCTTGCGATAAAAACAAGAAGGATGTGCAGAATATTATATTTCTTGTCATCAGGAAGTCTGAATAATACATAGCCAATGATCAAAAGAATCAGTATAGCAACAAGTACAAAGAAAACCTTCTGATTCTGAAGCATTCCAAAGGCTGCACCTGAGTTTTTCAAAAAGTTTAGCTCAAGAACACCGCTTATAATCTTAACCGCTGGCTTATCCTGAAGGTGAACTACTGCAAGGTGCTTGGTGAACTGATCAATGAACACCAATAATATAATTAAAAGAACATCAACTGCCAAAAATATCTTTTTCTTCTTAGAAATACTATTCATTTAAAAAATATCCTTCACTCAATCATTATTCTCAATATAGATAATCTCTTCAAGGGCCTTTTTCATCTCATCATCAGATACTTCTGTGCTGATGAACGCTTTACCAATCCCCTTAAGAAGTACAAATTTAACCTTGTTGCTATCTGCCTTTTTATCTGATTTGGTGAGCCTGATCACTTCATCTGCATCAACATCCTCAATAGAAATAGGAAGGTTAAATGGAACGAACATATCTCTGATCTCATAATACTCTTCCATAGAGATAAGCTCTTTTTTCCAGGAAATAAAAGCAGCTGCCACGCAGCCAAGAGCTACGCACTCACCATGAAACAGTTCAAAATTCTTGGCCTTTTCAATAGCATGTCCGAGTGTATGTCCAAAGTTAAGGAGTGCTCTATCGCCCTTTTCTGTAGGGTCTTTCTCTACTACTGCCTTCTTGATCTCGCAGCTATGCTTAACCATCTCCATGAGAACTTCAGGCTCTTTATCACTGATCTCATACATATTCTCAATAAGCCATGTATAGAAGTTCTGATCCTTGATAAGGCCATGCTTCATAACCTCAGCGAAACCAGAAGCAAACTGCCTGTCACTTAAGGTATTAAGAGTTGATATGTTGGTATAAACAAGTGAAGGCATATAAAAAGCTCCAACCATGTTCTTGTAACCTTCGTAATCTACACCAGTTTTACCACCAATACTGCTATCTGTCTGAGAAAGAAGTGTTGTAGGAATCTGCACATATGCAATACCTCTTAGGTAAGTTGCAGCTGTAAAGCCTGTCATATCGCCTACAACTCCGCCGCCAAGAGCAATGAGCAGATCATGTCTGTCAAAATGATTCTCAATCAGAAATCTGTAAATCTCATTTATCTGTGATAAGTTCTTATTCTCTTCACCAGCAGGAATTTCATACACAACAATTATATCGGATATCTCTTTAAGAGTATCCTTAATGTTATCGCTGTATAATGACTTAACATTACTATCTGTAACAATAGCAATCTTTCTGCCCTCAAAGCCAAGCTCCTTTATATTTGATGAAAGCTCGTCAAAACTTGTATCAAAAACAATGTTGTAACAAGGCTTTTTGTCATAGTTAATTGTAAGTACTTCACTCATTAAAGCTTATCTCCGTCTCATGTTATATATTACAAAAAGGCTGTTGACTACTAATCCCATTGTCAACAGCCTAATATTCAAATTATATCAGTTTATCTGCTGAGGCCCTTCTGTGATTCCGCCACCAAATGCTCCATTGAGCATTGACTGAAAATCACCTGAAATATCTACAGAAGCTGGTGTAATAATAAATATATATCTGGAAATCTTCTGAAGATTACCTGAAATAGCATATGTTGAACCAGATGTGAAATCGATAATTCTCTGAGCGATATCTACATCTAAGCCTTCAAGATTAAGTACTACTGTACGATTAGCAAGCAAAGTATCTGTAATCTCTCTGCCATCCTCTACAGATGTAGGCTTAATCACACAAACTTCCATTCCTGCTGTACTCATAGATTTCTTTCTGGCAGGAACTACCTTAGGTGCAAGCTTCTTGGTCTTTTCTTCTGGTATTTCTATGCTTGGATCATCTTTACCGATTGGAGCAGAACTGTTAATAGATTCAATCTTGGATGTGGCATTATCAAAGCTATCATCGTAGTCATCATAATAACCACTATCGTCATCCCCATTAAGCTGAATTGCTTTTAAAAACTTATCCATTACGCTCATATTTATTTACTCCTCGTAATTTTTTCCCAACAAAATCACATATTATTTTAACGTAGTATTACATAAAATGTCAAATTTATTCACTGATTGCTTCGCTTGAATTATCGACAGCATCTACATCAAGGACGATATAATCATAAACGCTAAGTCCATACATAGTATTTGATTTAACTATAGAATATTCATCGTTCTGATATAGAATACGTATCTGTCTGAAATCAGGGTAACCTTTATTGATGTTATAAACACCTACCAGTGTATCCTGCTTGCCAACAGCGAATCTCTCATTGGAATCCGGCATAATAAGTGTATCTCCGGATCTGAGAGCGTCCATATTCACGTAATACTCAGTATCATTCTCATTGTAGACTGAAATATTAACAAACTCAGAGGTCTCATTACCCTGTTCATCATATTTATCACGAAGAACGCCGGCTGTATTGTCATTGTTCTTAATGACATACGCCTTAGGAATAAGATAAAAGCTCTTATTAGATACAGCGGAATTAGGAATCTTGAGCCCCTTTTCATCCTCTGTTATAAGCTCTACGCTAAGTATTCTATCTCTGCAGAAAGTGATCATTGAATTAGTGAAGGTCAGAACCACAAATGTATCACCATTTAAATTGGTTGCTGTAGAAACCTTGCCCCATGACTCATTCTGATTCTTAAGGAATCTAACTTTTATGTAGCCACTATCAACCATTTCCTGAACTTTATCAGGATCATCCTCATGAATAACAATTGACCAATCTTCACTTGTACAGAGCTTGTAGACTGGATCACCAGCCTTAACAAGAGCATTGTTGATAAGCTGATTCTTGGAATAAGAAGCATTATCAAACATTTCAAGCTTAAGATCTGATGGCGCAAGGTCTTCATAACCATCAGTAGAATAGATAACTATTCCAGTATTGTCCGCATACTTGTAGTTAATAGCCTGCAAAGCTGAGCTATTAGAGTTAAGAGAACTGATATTATTAAGAATTGAATTATTAGAAAGCTTCTGAACTGTACCATCAAGACCAACCTTAAAGTCATAGACAGTATAAAAATCATGTTCATTAAAAGATGACTTGAAATCAACTATCTGAGATCTGAGCTCTCCAAGGTCTTCATCCCCCAGAAATACTTCATCAGAACCTTGAGACTTGAGGAATTCAAGCAACTGACCTGACTCATCTACCGTATATACCAGATTACCAACAGCAACTCTTCCGCCTTCTGCAGCAAAATAGTTAACGTATCCAGCAGTATCACTTTCAACGATCAGTTCATCCCTAAGAGCTATTGCATCATAGATATTATTGGTAGAAAGAGCCCCCTCTTTGACCTCATAGCCAACTATGTGCTCTTTTCTGAAATAAGAAACAACACTAATAATGATGTATATCGCAATTACCGCAAAGAATACAACACCAATATTAATATTATTAAGATTCTTAGGATATTTAGTTACTTTCTGACTACTCCCCTTAGCCATCTGGCTCCAACCTTTTCATACACAAAGTAATTTCAAAAGATAAGCCGCGGAATTCCGCGGCTCATCATAATACTCATATCACAGATAATTATCAAAGTGAAATAACGATCTTTGATTTAACGGATTCTGGAACTTCAGCCTCATCCATTGAAAGGCTGAGAACAAAATCAATATTGAACTTCTCTGAAAGTTTTTCAAGCTTGTCTATAGTCTCAGTAATATCCTGGCCTTCAAGGCAAGAAATCTTGAGGAAACTATCAAAATACATCTGCTGGAGATCATGGTCTTGAGAAATAATACCACTTACGAAACCAATGAATTCATCGGCATTTGAGATCATAAAATCTGATACAACAATTAAACGAATCTTGTTATTAAGCTCATACATGTGCTTGGTGTTCTTATCGAGAAAGGCAATACTACCTAAAACATTCTTAACTTCAGCATTTACCTTATCCAATAAGCATTTGGTCTTTCCTTTTCCCTTTTTCCCAACAATTAACTGAACCATTGGCATACCCTCCTGCAAGCAAGAATTTTTGATATATTAATTATAAGTTATTGATACTTAAAAGACAACCTTAATTAACGATTTCCTTCAACAATTGTGTCATATCATTATACAGGGTTCCACTGTCTGTATCCCGCATGATTACTGAGATGTAAGGATTTCCTGCAGTATCTCTGGCAAGCAGAATAAGGCAATGTCCTGCAGCCTGCGTAGTACCTGTTTTACCGCCTATAACAGTTACTCCAGAGGGCGCAGACTGTGCTCCGGTGATAAAACCATTTGTATTTGAAATATCGACATCTTTGGATGCTCCAGTGGAATCTAAATAAGATGTCGTATAGGTATTCATATTGATTATTTCACTGAATGTATCGTACTGCATAGCTGCATTAAAGATAAGATACATATCATATGCCGTAACATAATGTTCATCACTGGTAAGACCATGTGGATTCTCAAAATGAGAATTAGTGGCACCAATAGCATAGGCTTCAGTATTCATCATGTTTACAAAGTCCGGAATTGATCCACCAATATTAGATGCAATAAGGTTAGCTACATCATTGGCAGAGTAAATAAGGAGAATGCGAAGAGCCTGATCAAGAGTCATTCTATCTCCTTCTTTTAGACCAATCTTCTGGGCTCCACTCTCAGTAACATACACATCAGAGCCTGCAACCAGGACCTGCTCAAGACTTCCATGCTTAAGAGCTACATAAGCAGTCATTACCTTGGTAAGACTGGCAGGCATAACTCTTTCATTGACGTTCTGAGCAAACAAAGTCTCTTTTCTGGAAAGATCAAAAAGACCGGCACTGACAGAATCTGTAATGCCAGAATCCCCATTACCTATATCTGTATTAACAACACATAGATCAGATGCATAGGTCGGATAGTACAAGGAAACCTTGTCATCAGATAAAAAAGAATTAACGGAATATCTGGCTGCAGTCTCTGCACCCACACATCCCGTTAGATTTGTAGTTAGAATTAGTAAAGAAGCTACTACACAAATAGCTTTATTTATACATTTCACGCCACTCAAGATCCCCTCTGTCAAGTGATTTGATTAAAAGCTCAGCTGAAGCCAGATTAGTTGCGACAGGAATATTATGCATATCGCAAAGTGTCATTACATTATTAACATCTGGCTCATGAGATTTAACTGTAAGTGGATCTCTGAGGAAAATTACAAGGTCGATTTCGTTATGCTCAATTGCTGCTCCGAGCTGCTGTGCTCCACCAAGGTGTCCAGCAAGATATTTGTGTACAGAAAGGTTTGTTACTTCCTCTATAAGTCTGCCTGTTGTTCCTGTGGCATATAAATCGTTTTTACTAAGGATACCTCTGTATGCGATACAGAAATTCTGCATAAGTTTTTTCTTGGCGTCATGTGCTATAAGTGCTATATTCATGAACTTATACCCTCCCCAAATTATACTTGTTACTCTGAAGTCTTACATTTAAGACAAAACCTATTCCCATGTAGGAACTAAGAAGTGATGTCAAACCATAACTTACAAATGGAAGTGGAATTCCAGTATTAGGAATAACTCCAGTTGCAACTCCAATATTAATAAAGCCCTGAAAACCAATCCAGGCTCCGACACCTGTAGCAATTATCTCTCCTGCCTTGTTCCTGGCCTTCATGGATATCATGAAGCACTCAACAGAAATAGCAAGAATAAGAACAACTACTACACAAGCACCTACAAACCCAAATTCCTCACCAATAACAGTGAAAATAAAGTCTGTAGGAGATTCTGAAATGAAACCACCATTCAATACTGAACTGATCTCATTTGTATTATATCCCTTACCATATAACTGGCCTGAACCAATGGCCATCATGGAATTAAGTGTCTGATACGCATCTGAGTTAGCATAGTCTTCAGGATGAAGCCATGCAAGGATACGCCTCTGCTGGTATTCATGAAGAATACTGCTCTCTCCCTGTACTGCATTATAAATAACGAATAATACTGATGGAATTGCTATAGAAAGAACAGCTATGACAATTTTCCAGCTAATTCCTGCAACGAACATAATAGTACTAAAAATCGTCAAAACCATAATACAGGTCGACAAGTCTGGCTGAAGTGCTATAAGGGCCAGTGGCAATGCAAGGAACATAAGACATATCAGGACAAAACCAAAAGATTTGATTCGGTCCTTATATTTCATAATAAACTGAGCATAAAATAAAATCAATAATATTTTAGCTGCTTCTGAAGGCTGGAAAGTAATGCCAAAAAGGTTGATCCATCGCTGTGCACCGTTAGTGCTACTTCCAAGAGGTGACAAAACAAGTGCCAGTAAAACCGCATTACCTATATAAAACATAATATAAAGCTTAACAATCAGCAAATAGTCCAGTAGAGAAATAAAGATCATCATAGCTACACCCAGAACAAAACCTGCTATTTGCTTATTTTTGGAAGCAGGTTCTGCTGAATTGATTGCCATTATGCCAATTGTAGTTAGTGCCATGACCATGATCACAAGAGCAAAATCGTAATCAATAAGTTTATACTTTTTAATCATAAAGTAATATCTCCGATTAGCTTAATCAGCATTAGTAGCGCCATCCTGAAGAGTCTGGGCTGTACCTGAAATAATCTCATCCTCATCCCTAAGTTCAAAGTAATAAGAAAGAGCATCCTTGGTAATCTGAGCTGCATAGCTTGAAGTATAACCATTAGCTATTCTGGTAGCTATTGCTATCTCAGGCTTCTCATATGGTGCATAGCAGACAAAAAGTGAGTGGTTAGGCTTACTCTTAGATTCCTGCGCTGTACCCGTCTTACCTGCTACAGCAACACCAAGATTAGAGTAATATGCCTTATCCAGAACAACCTGTCTCATACCAGTATGAATAGCATTCCAGTAAGACTGTGGCATATCAATAACATTTCTGATCCTTGCAGAATAATCTTCAAGAAGGTTACCGTTTGAATCAGTAGTTTTATCTATAAGCGTAAGATTATAGCAAGTACCACTGTTAGCTACAGTAGTAACATATCTTGCAAGGCCAACTGTTGTATAAGAGTTAGTACCCTGTCCAATAGCAGAACGCACAGCATCCATGTTAGATATCTGTGGCTCAGATTCAGCTATCTCTATACCAGATTTCTCAGAAAGGCCATAAAGATCCGCATACTTGGCAAGCTTCTCAAGACCTGTATCCGGAGAATAGCTATCTCCCTCAAGTCCAAGTCTGTAACCGACTTCGTAAAAGAAACAGTTACAGGAATTACGAATACCGCCGGTAACATTAAGGCCGCCATGACCTCTTGGATAAATCCAGCATCTAGGTGGATTGTCAGTCTTATCAAAAATACCACCGCAGTAAATTACAGAATCGGTAGTAATGATACCTTCCATAAGTCCTGCAGTAGATGAAACCATCTTGAAAGTAGAACCAGGCGCTGTCTTCTGCTGTGTAGCGTAGTTATACAAAGGATTGGAATTATCCTTACGGAGTCTGGCGTAATACTCAGCATCAACACCATTAGCCATCATATTGTTGTCATATCCAGGATATGAAACAAGAGCTAATACATCACCTGTATTAACATCTGTAATTACCATGGATCCGGTGCATGGATCAAGCGCAAGCTGCGCTGGAGTAATATCAAGGTTAGAAATACGATTAACCATGAAAGTATAGGCAGATTCTCCGCCTCTTTGCCACAGTTCAAGCTCTTCCTCATCCACATGAATGGCATTCTGCTCTATTAGAATGTCGCACACCTGAGAACCGGAAATATAGCCATCAAGCAAAAGATATTTATACAGCCTTGTCTTAAACTCAGCATCATCTGCAAGTTCAGTAATAATATATTCTGTGATCTGGTTAAAAATCTCCTCAGAATCAGCATACTGATTATCAATGCTAAGCTTGGAAACATCAATCCAGTTCATGGCAATGGCATATTTAAGATATTCTGCCAAAGAAATTGTCTCATCATTTGTCCAGGCAACGTAAGTAGCATCTTCCTTATCAACCTTAGACGAATCCAAAATGCCATCATTATACAGATTCGCAGCAATATGACTCATATACCACTGATACTCTTTGGATAGATGGTCATAGCTTGTCTTATTCTCAGAAAGCTCTGCTCTTATCTGTGCTACAACGCTTTCATTTTTACCAAGGAAAGCTTCATAAACCGCTTTCTCACTGTCTCCAGCATCCTTGGCATAAAAATGATTAACATCAACTACGTTATTATCAAAAATAGCGTAATAAACATCATAAATAGGAATAACAATATTACTGGAGCTGGAAGTCTCAGTAAATGTATAGGTCTTGATATTCTGTATCTTGGAAACAAGAATACCAGCAAGTGACTGCTCAATAATGTTATAGCAGGCTTCAGTAAGATCCTTATCAATAGTAAGATAAACATCATTACCAGCTACTGAATCAACATAGTTGCTTGTCTCGATTACCTGACCTGTATTATCAACATAAACCGTTTCAGAGCCTTTTGTACCCTGAAGAACACTCTCCATGGCCTGCTCAATACCGGATTTACCTACTGTATCGTTGATGCCATAGTTACTGTTTATCTGCTGAAGCTCAAAGAGCTCATCCTCAGAAACCTTACCTGTGTATCCCAGAATCTGTGAAAAATACACTGAGTCTACATACTTTCTTGCAGTGCTCTCTTCAATAGAAACACCATCAAGAGTATCAGCATTTTCCATTACATCAGCAACTGTCTGCTCACTTACATCAGAAGCAACAGTTGTATCAATGTACTTCTGATAGCTGTTGGTACTCATGTTATATCTGATATTAAGCACCTTAAGTGCTCTATCATTAGTATAGTTAAGTCTTGGGACAAAAGTTGAAGAATCATCAGGATCCTCATAATCACCAACACCAAAGCTCTTGCACATATCATCAACAACTTCTGCTGCTGTCTTTGTCTTTTCCTCATATTTGAGATCGTTTATCGAGGATCTGCCATAAACATCAGCAAGAAATCTAAGAAGAGCATTTCCTTCTACAGTAAATTCAAAAGAATTATTCTCATCCAGAACAATCCTAAAATCCTGATCTACAGAATCGCCATTTTCCTCGATAATATCGATAAGCCTGTTAAGAGTAGTGTTAATAGACTTATTTTTACCTCTTCCGGATTTATAAACGTCCTCAATAGTTACAGAATTAGCCAGCTCATTATAAGCAAGAAGCTTACCGTTTCTATCATAGATATTACCTCTTGCTGCCTGAATGGTTTTTTCTTTTTTGATCTTGAGCTTGAAAGTGTCCAGATAGTACTCGCCATTAATTACCTGCAGTGAAAAGAGCCTGTAGACCAAAATACAGCCCAGGATAATAAGAACTCCAGAAACAATGACTGCTCTGGAGGTTATAAACTTTATGATCCCCTCTTTGATATTGTTAAACAAACTTCTTGGCGCTCCTTAGCTCTTTTTCATCGATAGAATTATTGATCCATAGAATAAGCGGATAATAAAAGATAGCAACAAGTGCAGTATAAACAAGTTCCGGAATGATAATGTTGTTCATATAATATCCGATATCAAACTTTGTCCTGAAAAGAAACATCAGCACATAGCAGATAAATCCAAATACAAAATCCGAAAGACTGATCACCAGGATAGGAATAGCCAGATTCTGGGTAAAAAACACATCGTGAAGTTTCCCGACAACAAATCCAATATACATATAGATCAGTGCATAAAATCCAATGTAAGTTCCAAAGAAAATATCAACTAAAAGTCCACAAAAGAATCCTGTAAGAAGTCCAGACTTGTCTCCTCTGATAAACCCGGCAGATGCTGTAAAGATTATCAGAAGATTTGGAGTTACTCCGCCAAAATCAATAACCCTGAACAACGTGGTCTGCAGGATAAAAGAAACAAGAATGAATATGAAGTTAAACAAAGGACGTCTGAAATTCATAATATACCTTAGTTACCTATGTTCTTCTGATCCAGTAAAACAAGTACTTCGTTCATGTGTTCAAAATCCACAGCAGGTGTGATCCTTCCTGTCTTGGTCAGGTTATTGGAATCCGCATCAATTGTGGAGATATAACCAATCAATATTCCAGGAAGAT
>JAEEGH010021665.1_pt1 | contig 13252 bp, 13 predicted proteins | sample 9134181 | NCBI WGS metagenome assembly JAEEGH01 (sample SAMN16246544, study PRJNA631951) | gut metagenome | biome: gut microbiome; feature: rumen; material: DP-attached | host: Bos | place: Iran: Karaj | collected 2018-10
TCCTGAGTCGTAGTTTTCCCATACGAATCCGAGACAAATAGAAGAAGAGCCTGCGTAGAACTGAGTCCATGCACTTGCACGAAGTTCTGTTACGCTGTCACATTTTACACCTGCACTTTCGTCTCCACCGAGCATGTCAGCAAAGATACCGAATACAGAGAATGTATTGTTAACCTTGTAGCGAATCATGAGGTTGTTTGAGATGATACTGTCGGCACTAATAACTGTACCACCATGTTTAGCATTGGCACCTTTTGTACCAATACAAACGATTCCAGAATCAGCGATACCTTTTGTTGTAGCATTTGCTTTACCGTTGAGTTTTGAAACATTTTTCTTTGCATCAACAATTGCTGAGTAGTTATTGAATGATGTGAAAGAAACATTTCCTAACTTATAGTAAAGACGAAGGTCAGCTGAGTAATCTGTGAATGAACCATCAACTATAGAACCTGCACCACCAACTGTTACTGTAAGGTTATCAAGAAGAACAGGCTGGAGATAAGCACCGAATGCCATTGCATCTACTAATTTGTAACTTCCAGCTGTTTTTATAGAAGTAGTATAATCAGCGGCTTTTCCTTTTACAGTTAAGCTTTCCTTGTTAAATTCAATTTCTTTCTCATCAATAGCAGTTTTACCATATTTGAATACAAATTCACCTGTACCAAATTCAGTGCGTGCTTCTACGATACCAGATAAAGTATATGTCTGAGAAAGTGCTTCTGTAGCAGCAGTATAAACAGTGTGTACTACTGAATCATCAGTTGTTACTGTTGATGTTGTAAATGATGTCTTTTTAGCTGTCTGAGGTCCTTTTTCATCTGAAGTTTCATTTGAGATATATGCAAGGTTAAAGTTGAACTTAGCTGCTTTAGTATTAAAGTTATAAGAACCTCCAATTGCATAACTTTCAGATGCAGTTACTCTAACAGGTAATACAAGGTTATCAACAAAGAATGAAGGTGAACCGGCGTAAGCAGAACCCAGCTTCTTGTATTCAAAGTCTACACCTTCAATGTTTCCGGCATCAACGTCTGTCTTGTTACGGTATGCACCCTTAACTTTACCATCAGACCAGAATCCTGCAAATGTCTGAATTTTTCCAAGTTTAAGGTTTGCACCTAAAGTCTTTGCGCGGATTGCATTAGTTGTTGATTCATCACCAACAAGAGTTACTTCAAATGAAGCAATATCACCTTCGAGTTTGATTGCAAGGTTATCTGTACCAGGAGCTGAATAAGCGTCAGCAAATAATGTTCTTGCTGTTGCATCATTACCATTCTGTTCAGCAGTATATGATAAAAGTGCAGCACGCTGTCTGTAGTTACATGTTGCAGAAACATCAGCAAAAGCAGCACCTGCAACTAAAGCACTTACTGTAAGTGCACTGATTATTTTTTTCATTTATTTCCTCCAAGAAATTTTCATCTATGTATTTTTCTCTTTAATTAAAGTGAAAATGAAACATAGATTGGTAAACTTACATCACCAACACCAGCGTATGGACGTTTGTTATCCCAGCGGATATCAAAAGCGGCTGTAACTGTTGCTTTTTCTGAAGCCTTGATTTCGCAGGCAGGTGTAAATGCTGTAAGGTTGTTACCGTATTCAGCATCGAAGTTGCGGACAGTATTCTGTAATGTAGCAAGGAAGCGGATATTGTCTCCGGCTACGCGGCTGAATGAAACCATTGTCCACATTGCAGCAACGTCATCTGCTTTTCCGACAAGTTCTTTTCCAATTGTTGAGTAGTTGAACATACCTGTAACTGCAGTAGCGTCAGAGAGCTGATAGCGTGCACGGAGGTCAATACCCATTTCTGATGAGCTGTCACCACCAAGTGCATCTTCTGAGTATGAACCGAATGAGAAGCCTGCTGTTGCCTGGAGTTTTTCTACCATAAGAGGACTTACGAATACACCAAATGAATTATATCCGTCAGCAAGTGACTTCCATGCAAGGTTAAGGTTGATAACGTTTTCCTGGCGATAAGCAACTTCTGCTACGAAACCAGACATTGAATCAAACTTACCATAACCTGCGTCTTCTTTGTCCATATTTTTATTTTTTGCTAAGTCAGCATCTTTATTACCTACTTTTCCAGCAGCGATTGTAGCAATATTTACGATACCACCCTTAATCATAAGAGTTCCAGGTAATTTGTCTGCAAGTGTGTAAGCAAGGATAGTAGACATTTCCTGATTGATGTCTGTTCCATCTGTAACTCCTGTAAGGTTATCAGAGTCTGCAGCGATACCTGTAAAATCATTAACAAGACCAGCAATTGCACCAGGCTTATATGCTTCATAATACTTTGAATCAAGGTCACCTGCGTCTGTTTTTACGCGGTCAACATAACGAGATGCCCATTTTCCTGAAGTAACCTGAAGGTTTCCCACTGGAAGACCATAAGTTAACCATCCATAATAAGTATCAAGACTTAATTTATCATCAGCGATATCCCAGTCGAAAACTACTCCTGAAATATCATTTGATACTGTAAGGCTAAGACAATCATTGCGATCAACTGTACTTAATGCCTTAGATGTACCACCAACTATTCCTGTTCCAGTCCAGGAAAAAGAAACATCGGCAAATGCAGCACCAGCAAGCAATAAAGCTGCAGCAACTGCGGCTACGATTTTTTTCATATAAAAAATCCTCCTATTTTTTGAGGAATTTAAACCAACGGTTTTTTTACTAATTCCCCTTTTATATTCAAGAATAACACGGTGTTTTATTCCGGTCAACAAAATATTTTGCAAATTACTTTAATAAAATTGATTATTTTTTGTAAATTTCTGAAATTTTTTAGAGTGCGGTAAAGTTTTGTCATTTAAACCTCCGCTATAATAATTGACACTAAATATTAAAAACTGACAAAAAATGCTGTAAAATAATGCTTAATATGAAAACTTTTTCTAAAATTCTGTTTGCACTGCTGTCTGTTCTTTATCCTGCTGTTGTTTTTTTGTGTCTGGTGATTTTTAAAGTACCGGCTAAAATCTTTTCGCTTTTTATTGTTTTTATTGCACTTCTGTACGTTCTGCTGGCAACTTCTTCAGGGGGAGAAAAATTATCTCTTCCGGCCAGATTCAAAAAAAATGCACGGCTTCTTGTAAGTGCCGCCCTGCTTCTGCTTGCCGGTCTTTTCTGTCTTGCAACCGGGCGGGATGCTTTCATAAAACTCTATCCTGTTTTCATGAACCTCATTTTTTTATTTACTTTCGGTTCAACTCTTTTTACTGGACCTAACATCATTTTCCGCTTTGCCTGTCTGGCTGACAGAAAACTTGAAAAATCAATTATTGCTGGACGCGTTAAAAAATACTGTTTTAAAGTTACTCTTGTGTGGTGCACCTTTTTTATTCTCAACGGAAGCGCTGCCTTATACACAGTTTTTATTCATAATGATAAAATATGGTCAGTTTACAACGGCGGAATAGCTTATTTTTTAATGGGACTTCTTTTTGCCGTAGAATTCATAATAAGGAAGGTTGTTAATTCTAAAATGCCTCAGGTTATTCCTCTTTCAAAATTCAATGCAAAATCACGCCCGCTTTCAACTGTTCTCTGCTATGAAGAAAAATGGTCTGCAAAAAAATATCTTACCTGGAGTGACTTTTTGCGCGACAGTGCAAAAATGCGCGCTTTCATAAACAAATACCCTGAAACAGACAAATGGATTTTACACTGTGATGACTGCTGGTATTTTTTATGCACACTTACAGCCCTCCTTCAGTTAAAAAAAGAAGCACAGCTCACTGCAAACATTTCTTCCAGTTACATTGCTGAAATCCGCTCCGTTTCTTCAAACATCCGTTTTTTAACAGATGCAAAAGATGTTGAAGGAAAAGCCCTGACTGACTTTGACTATATTCCTGACATAATAGAAAACAGTGCTGAACCTTCCGAAACAGAAAAAATGAATACCCCTGCAATTTCAGCGGATGATTCAAGAATTGTTCTTTACACTTCAGGTTCAACAGGTCATCCTAAAGCCGTTCTTCAGCGCCTTACCGAATTTGAAGCTGACAACGCCTTTGTAATTTCAAAATGGAGCGAAGAGTTCTTAAACCGCAAACTCATAGCAACAGTAAGCCAGCACCACATTTACGGCTTTCTCTTTACACAGAGCCTTCCTTTTTCTCTCGGTGTTCCTTTCCGCCGCACAAGAATTGAATTCCCTGAAGAATTCAGTGCACTCGATGATGAAAAATACATGATAATCGCTGTTCCTGCCTTCTTAAAAAGAACAAACATGGAAAGAGCAGGCGAAAAACTTAACCTCAAAGATCCGTGGATTTTTACCTCAGGGGGAGTTCTTCTTCCTGAAGTAGCAGAAGAAACAAACAGAATTTTTGGCTTCTGGCCGATGGAAGTTTACGGTTCAACAGAAACTTCCGGTATCGCTTACCGCCAGAGCAAAAACGGCCTTGAGTGGACACCTTTTGACAACGCAAAAATCTGGAAAAACGAAGCAGGCTGCCTTACTATCATAAGCCCTTACATTAAAGATCCTGCAGGTTTTGCCACAGGTGATCTTGTAGAAATATTTGACGACGGACGCTTTTTATTGAAGGGCCGTGCAGATTCAATCGTAAAAATTGAAGAAAAACGAATTTCTGTTGTGGAAGTTGAAAACCGCATCATGGGAACAGGTCTTGTATCTGACTGCTGTGTAGTTCCGATGAGTGACCGCCGCCAGTATCTTGCAGCCGCAGTTGTCCTCAATAAAGAAGGACAGGAAAAATTTAAGGATACAGAAAAATACCTTATAAACCGCTACTTCCACGACTATCTTCTTGAATTCTTTGAAAATGTCGTTCTGCCTAAAAAGTGGCGTTTCCTTGAAGCACTTCCTTTAGACCCGCAGGGAAAAAAGAAAAAGCCTGTTATCCAGAAACTTTTTGCCCCGGAAAATCCGCACGGAATTCCTGCTGAAACAGTAATGAGCCGCCGTGAAAACGATTCAATCACAGAAGTTGAACTTGAAGTAAACATTCCGTCAACCAGCGATTATTTTGACGGGCACTTTCCTGATTTTAAACTTCTGCCGGCAGTTGCACAAATTGACCTTACCGCTCATTTTGCACAGAGATATTTCGGAACAGAGCTTACAATCCCCGAAATCAAACGCTTTAAGTTCAGTGATAAAATTCTCCCTGATTCAATCGTAATTTTTAAACTCAAATATGATTCTTCAAAGAATAAAGTCAGTTTTGAGATTACTGATTTTTCAGGAAGCAAAAGCTATGCGTCAGGAAGTTACACCGCAGGTACAGGAAAATAACTGCACAAAAGCAAAAGTTCAGCTGTTACTGAAAAAAACAGCCGGCTGACCTTTCTTGAAGTCAGTGCCTCTTTTAATATAGAATACACTCATGAATTCATTTAATCCGGCAATCGTGATTCCAGTTTACAGGCACGGAAAAGCCTGCATGAATGTAGTTAATTCACTTGAAGAGTACTGCCGCAGCACTTCCACAAAAATCATTTTAGTTGATGACGGAAACGAAGAAGAAACAAAAAACTGTCTTTCTCAGATATCATCAGAATATCCTGACCTTATCACTCTCGTTACACTCCCGCAAAACTCAGGAAAAGGCGGGGCTTTTTTTGCTGGAATTAAAAAATGCACTGAACTTGGAATAACCCACGCACTTCAGATTGATGCTGACGGCCAGCACGACACTAACCGCTGCGCTTTCTTTTTTGACAAAGCAAAAGAACTTCCTGACACCCTTATCTGCGGCTACCCCGAATATGACGAATCTGCTCCGGGCCACCGTAAAAACGGCCGGAAATTTGCAAATACCTGGTGCGCCGCTGTTACCTGGGAAAAACAGATTAAAGATTCAATGTGCGGTTTCCGCCTTTATCCTGTAGAAAAAACTTTTCGCTGCATTTCAAAAAGCCGCATGGACATGCGCATGGGCTTCGATATTGATATTTTAGTCCGCCTTATCTGGAGCGGTCTTACTTACGCCTTTTATCCTGTCAAAGTAACCTATCCCAGCGACGGAATCTCAAACTTCAATGTAGTTCGCGACAACGTCAGAATCAGCTGGGTTTTCACTAAACTCTGCTGCGGCATGTTCCTCCGCAGCCCGCTTCTTTTATGGCGAAAAATAAGCGGTTGCCACCTTTATAAAGGCGGTGAATAAATTGTCACAAAAAAATACTTTAGAAAACAGCAGGGGTGAAAGCAGTCAGATTGCAGAAAGTCTGTCTGTAAACAGTCAGTCTAAGTCCAGATGGTACGAACAGGACGAAAAATCAAAATCAGGGCTTGGCTATTTTATGATGCTTTTTGTCTTAAAATGCTTTCCTGCCACTTTCATGCGTTTTATGGCCTTTATTGTAGGCTTTTTTTACTGGATTTTTTCTGCACGCGACCGCCGGTTTTCAAGGGATTTTTTACAGGCTGTAAAAAACGCCCCGGCCACTTACAGCCAGCCTGAAAAAACAAAATCAGCCGGAACTTCAACACTCTGTCATTTTATTTCTTTTGCGCTGAACTTAGTTGAAAACGTTCAGACCTGGGCAGGAAACTTTTCGTTTAAAGACGTTGCATGGCAGGATGATGATGTAAGTGACCTTGTTGAAAGGATTAATTCAGGAAAAGGCGCTGTCTGTGTTGTAAGTCATCTTGGAAACGCACAGATGATGAAAGCCCTTGCCTCCAGAAACGAAGCCGGCACAAACCGTAAAATAAGCATAACCTCCGTTATGGATATAAAAAAGACAGGCGGCTTTGTAAAACTTATAAATCAGGTAAATCCGGATTCTGCCTTTCATATTGTAAGTTCAGACTCCATCGGACCTGAGACTGTCCTCATGCTCCAGGAGCGCCTTGAACAGGGAGAACTTGTCGTAATCGCAGGTGACAGAATCGGCGAACATTCAGACCGCTATATTGAGCTTCCTTTTCTTGGTAAAAATGCAAAGCTGCCGTACGGCGTTTATCTTATGCTTTCTCTTTTGAACGCACCTGTTTATTTTATTTTTGGACTGCGCCACAAGGACATCACAATACGCCCTTCCTATGATATGTTCGTTCACAAAAGCGGGATAAGCTTTGACTGTCCGCGTAAAGAACGGGAAGAACGAATTAAAATGACCGCAGCTGCATTTTTAGAACAGCTGGAAAAACATGCAAAGGCGCATCCTTATCAGTGGTATAATTTTTTTGATTTCTGGGCATAGATTCTTCCGGGCGCCTGTATCCGCTGTTACGCAGTTCCCTGACGGTCAGCCGCTTCACTCATCCGCTTACGCTTCTTCGCTCCAGTGGCCCGCTTTGCGGCTGCTCCATAGCGGGGCGCTTTAGTCCTGTAGAAAATAAGACCAGTTTTTTTTATAATAACCGCATGGAACTTAAGCCTTTACAGACAGAAATAACTTTTAAAGTTGACTTTAACGACTGCGATCCGATGAAAATAGTCTGGCACGGAAACTACATCAATTATTTTGAACGCGCACGCTGTGCCCTGCTCGACAAAATCGGCTACAACTACATAGACATGGAAAAATCAGGTTATCTTTTTCCGGTAACAGAAGTTAAGGCAAAATATATATCTTCACTCCGCTTCGGGGACGACTGCCGCGCAAAAGCTGTCCTTGTTGAATGGGAAAACATGATAAAAATCAATTTTGAGTTATATAATGCCGCTACAGGTGAACTTACAACAAAAGGTACCGTCAGCCAGATGTGCGTAAAAGCAGACACAGGAGAAACACAGTTTGTCTGCCCGCCCTGCTTTACGGACAAGGTTGAAAAATATATGGCTCAGGGCGGTTTTTAATGGAAATATTTCTTTCAAATCCCGCTTTAATATGCGGAGCGGGCTCAACGCTAGAAGAATTCTTTGCTTCAATTTCAACAGGAAGCCAGAAAGGGATTAAAAAAGTTGAATGCTCCCTCAAAGGCGAAAAAGGAGTTCAGTCTTTTTTTGCAGGCCACATCGACGACGGCCTCCTCAAAAAAACTGCCTCTCCCTTTGACACACGCTTTTTACAGATAATGGACTCTGCCCTGGAAAAACTCCGCCCGGCGGTTGAAAAAGCCGTTCAAAAATACGGAGAAAACAAGGTTGCAGTCTGCATAGGCCAGTGCGACAACGGTTCAGCCCTGTCATTTGCCGCCAACAAATACCTTTTTGAAAACGAAAGCCTTCCTAAAGACTACGACTTAAAGGCACAGGGCGCAGACTATCCTGCCACATGGATTTCACAAAAATTCAGCGTACACGGACCTTCTCTTTCATTTGCAACAGCCTGCTCTTCAAGTGCGACTGCCATAATAAAGGCAAAGGAACTTATAAAAGCAGGACTTGCAGATGCCGTAATTGCGGGTGGCGCTGACATTACCAGTGACACTGTTTTACTCGGCTTCAACAGTCTTGAAGCAATAGACCGCGAAAAGATTTCAGACCCGTTCAGCGCAAACAGAAACGGAATCACCCTGGGCGAAGGCGCAGCTTTTTTTGTGTTAAGCCGCGACGATCTTGAAAATACCGGAATAATTCTTGCAGGCACGGGCGAAAGCTCAGATGCCAGCCATATGACAGCACCGCTTGCCGACGGAACTGGAGCACAGGCCGCCATGAAAAATGCACTTTCGGACGCAGGACTTAAAGCAGAAGACATTGATTACTTAAACCTCCACGGAACAGGAACTCACTTAAACGACAGCATGGAGGCAAAAGGCGTAGATTTGGTTTTCGGAAAATACAAGGTTCCTGTAAGTACGACAAAACCACTGACAGGCCACACCCTGGGAGCCGCCGGCGCCCTCGAACTTGCCGCCTGCTTTTTAGCCGTAAAAAACCAGAAATACCCGGTTCAGGTGTGGGACGGAGAAAGAGACCCTGAAATTTCTGACTTAAACTTTATAACAGCAGGAAGTGCCCCGTCTCACGCTGACGGCCATGAAATTAAATGCTGTATGAGTAACAGCTTTGCTTTCGGCGGAGCTAATGCGAGTCTGATAATCAGGGAAGAATAAAACTGGGGGTATTACAGACCGAAGATGATGTTGCAGCTTGCATCAAAGAATTGTGAACCAATTGATTGTGACAGGTAAATTAAAATAGAATAGTGTCTTTTTTTATTAAGCGTGTTAAGATTGAAAAGGAGGTGTACCCATGCCAGAAAAACTTATGCAAATGTACGGCACAATGACCGCCGCTGAACAAAAAGAAATATATGATTTTGCAGTTTTTTTATTTTCCCGCAAGACACGCCCACAAACAGCAGCAAAGAAAAAGTCATATTTCGGGGCCTTAAAAAACAAAATTACTTACATTGCATCAGATTTCGATGAGCCCCTTGAAGATTTTTCGGAGTATATGTAATGAAATATTTGCTTGATACACATGCAATTCTCTGGTATGCGCAGGGAAGCGATGAACTTTCAAAAACGGCCCTCTCTCTCATGGAAAACGAGGAATGTTTTTATTCAATTGCATCATTGTGGGAAATTGCCATTAAGCAAAAACTGGAAAAACTTGATAGTGCCTTTTCAATTTTGGAACTTGACGAATTATGCAAAAACACAGGTTTCACCCAGATTAAAACTGAACCTTACCATATTGAAAAGACAAAAACTCTTGATTTTATTCACCGTGACCCCTTCGACCGTCTTATTATTGCAATCGCACAGACAGAAAACCTTTCGATAATCACCCGCGATACGATTATTCCCAAATATGATGTAAAAACTATATGGTAACGGAATAAAAACAGGGGGGGCCATTTATGAAAATCGCTTTTTTTGATACCCACTCTTATGACAAAAAATCTTTTTTGTCTGCAAACGAGGCATTTAACTACGATATTGATTTTCGGGATTATAAACTCAACGAAAATACTGCCCTCACTGCAAAGGGCTTTGATGCTGTCTGCGTTTTTGTGAATGACCTTGTTAACGAAACTGTAATCAATACCTTAAGTGACTGCGGTGTAAAGCTCATTGCCCTGCGATGTGCCGGTTATAATAATGTTGATCTAAAAGCAGCCGCCGCAAAGGGAATTAAAGTTGTCCGCGTTCCCGCCTACTCCCCTTACGCCGTTGCTGAGCACGGAGCCGCTCTTCTCCTTTCACTTACCCGCCATATTCCTCAGGCTTATCTTCGCACAAAAACTGCAAATTTCAACATTGAAGGACTTACAGGCCGGGATCTTCACGGCCTTACCGGCGGAATACTCGGAACAGGAAAAATCGGGCAGATTATGGCAGATATTTTAAAAGGCTTTGGAATGAATATCATTGCCTACGATCCTTTTCCAAACCAGAACTGGGCAAAGGAAAAAAATGCTGAATATGTAAGTCTGGATGAAATATTTAAGCGAAGCGATGTCTTAAGCCTGCATTGTCCTCTTACAGAGCAGACAAAACACATCGTAAATCACGATTCAATGAAAATGATGAAAAAAGACGCTGTCATCATAAACACCGGCCGCGGTGCATTAATCGACTCAAAAGCCCTGGTACACGCCCTTAAGCACGGTCACATAGGCGGAATCGGTATGGATGTTTATGAAGAAGAAAGCGCTTACTTTTTCAGCGACTGGTCTACAGACATAATGACAGACGATGTTCTGGCCCGTCTTTTGACTTTCCCGAATGTAATCATAACTTCCCACCAGGCCTTTTTGACCACAAACGCCCTCAAAAACCTTGCCGACACAACATTGCAGAACATTAAGGCATTTGAATCAGGCCGGGAGCTGGTAAACGAAGTTAGTTCGTAAAAAACTGAATTTTTCTGTGTTACAGGGATTAATGCAGAAAGCTCAGATTGGTTTTATTCTATTGACTTTTCCAAAAAGTCTAGTATAGTAGTAATTGAAAGGTGCACCCGCTCCGAAGCGGATCGCCTCACAGTTCAAGCTTTTGCCCGTTCTGCGGCTAGACAGGACGGGCTATTTTTTTTACTCGCTTTCCTTATTCCGTCTGTGGAGAAGGTCGCTGAGTATTTGGTAGATAAGCCTGATAACAGTCAAAACTATCATCAGAAATTCATACTCGCTCATAGCATACCTCCAGTTCAATTATTCCAGCATTAAGCTGGTTGAGTTCTGGAAGCAATCCGCCCCTATCACGGGTGCATGTATACTATACAATAAAACTTATACTATAACAAGTTAATTTGTATAAATGTATAGTAAATTTCCCTGATGAGACTATAAAACTTTTCGCTTTAGTAATAATTTACAGGAATATCTGATACAATTATCCAGCTCTCTTTCTTCCTTAATGTGATTACAGATTCTGTTGGTATATTAAATACATTTAATACAGCAACCTGTTCTTTATTATCTCCATAATACTCAAAAATCGTTTTTGCATTAACTGTAACAAGATCATTAAAATTTTTTATTTCACCGACATATATTGTTCTTCTTGTTAATACACCTTGTTCTTTATATGATTCTAGAAGGGATTTAATCATGCTCAATTGAAATAGACACTGTTCATCCATGATGTTTCTTAAATCATCAAAATTATATTCATTTAAACATTTTTCATACTGTTTGATAGTTTTTTTTATCTTATCTATCTCACTTCCGAATATACTAAAACTAAAAACAAAGAATGTTAAACATAACAATAAAGCTCTTTTCATAAATCACCCCCAGTTTTCAATTTTATTTCCATCGCCATCTTCAAAGGACCCACACAAAATCACTATAAAATCAATAAGTACCCAGATTAAACCCACAAACAAGCAGTTTAATATAATCTGCAGTAATGCCGATCCTATTTTTCCCACATAAAACCTGTGAATACTCAATCCTCCAAAAAAGAAACACAATAGGGCTGCTGCAGCTCTGCTTTTACTAGAAACCCGTTTTTGACTCGATGGCTCACTCAAAGGCTGTAATAAAATATTAACGTCCTTTTTTACTTCCGGTATACGTTCAACTAAATCATGATTACAAGAACTACATAAACTTGCAATTTCAGATACCCTCTCGTGACACTTTGGACAATATAATTTATCTAAATCATTACTCCTACAATGAAAAATCCTTCCGTTTCTTTTTGTAACAATCCATTCTTCTTCTTTTTTCTCTTCTTTTTGATTCTTGATAGACTCTTGTTTTTCAGCAGAAAATAACATCAATAATTTTTTTCTATCTCCAATGACTGTAACACCTATTGAAAGATAATCCTCATTTGTCATTGTTTGTAATACCTGATAATCTAATAATCTGTTTTTCTCAAAAACATCGATATAATTGTCTAAATTGTTTTTAATCAGAATTTCTTTTATTTGTTCCGAAACCATAAATTTTCCTCCTTATATGACATTCACTAAATGTCATATACATTTAAAGAGTAGCATACAATTTTTAAGTTGACAATCAGTAAGTGTCAATTTTTAAAATGTATAAAAATAAGAACGGAACCTTAAATAACATTTCTGGAAAAAATATCGCAAAAATTCGAAAATCTATTCAGCCAAAAATGTCACAACGTGCCCTGGCAGATAAATTACAGCTTGAAGGAATTGATTTAGACAAAAATGCAATCCAGCGAATTGAATCAGGGCAAAGATTTGTTACTGATATTGAATTAAAAGCTTTCGCAAATGTTCTTAACTTACCCGTTCAGGAGCTACTTAAATAAAATTCCCGTGCAAAATCTCCCACATACTGTATAATATACCGTAACATCCTTTTCCTGGAGGCAGCACCATGATTAATTTAGAAACTGGTGAATTTATCCACGACATTGGCAATGGAAGCGGAATTGACTCCAACGGTCATTTTCATATGCAGTTTGGAAGCAATATGTCGCTTGATACTGTAACAGGGCAGACTCATATTACCTCAGGCTGGAGCGATGCAGACGACACTTCATTTTCCTTTTTCCAAAAAATGTTCGGCTCTTCCGAGGATGAAGATGAAGAATAAAGCCTCACACCTGCCGCGCGCAAATAGTATTTTTTTTTGTTCTATGCTAAACTCTTCCCATGGCCTCAAAAATAATCGAAAAAGATGAACTTTCTACCCTTGTTCCTCACCGCGGAAAAATGTTCATTATTGAACGCATTACTGACTGGGATGCACAGAACTGGAATATAACTTCTGAAACTAAGATTTCCCCTGACTTTATGTTTTATGACGAAAAACTCGATGCCGCTCCAAATTACGCCTGTTTTGAAATAATTGCACAGACTATTTCTGCGCTTACAGGTCTCTATGCTAGGGAAAACGGCCTTCCGCCAAATATGGG
>JAEEGH010021666.1_pt1 | contig 13251 bp, 12 predicted proteins | sample 9134181 | NCBI WGS metagenome assembly JAEEGH01 (sample SAMN16246544, study PRJNA631951) | gut metagenome | biome: gut microbiome; feature: rumen; material: DP-attached | host: Bos | place: Iran: Karaj | collected 2018-10
ACGCGTATTCCGTGTTCGTGTACAGCTTTCTCCAGAAGCCGCTGAACAGCGCCGCCGTATGCTGGAAGCTCAGCAGCAGGGCATGAATGCACAGCATAATGAAGCTGGTAACACAGCTGCTCAAATGGCACAGAACACAGCAGAACGCAGCGCACACTCTAATTTCAACGGAGATCAGGCTAGACGTCAGGCTGTAAACAGTGCTATGAATCAGCGCTCACAGGGTGATAACGTAACTGTTCGCCGCACAATGCCAAAGGTTGGAAGAAACGATCCATGTCCTTGTGGAAGCGGTAAGAAATATAAGCAGTGTTGCGGAAGATAACCGTTAAAAACAAATTGCCCGGACTCGCCGGGCAATAACAAATCTGTTTAATTCCCGTGCTTGTCACGGGAATCTTTTTTTAAACCTTTCCAAATCTGCCAAGAGGCCAGAATCTCAATACCGGTTTTCCAATAATATATTTTTTGTTGATGTACTGAGGCTCCATCATTGAATAATAAGTTACTGAAAGAGGATCAGCAGAAGTAAGGGCAGTTTCTTTCTGTTCATAACGATGGCGGAGATCCAGCGAATTAAAGCGGTTATCGCCCATCATAAAGTAACAGTTATCCGGGATATACTTTGGATTTCCATCAGAATCGTTTGCAGGGAATACTGGCATATTTCTTTCATCAAGTAAGCCCTGAATATACCAGTCTAAATGTTCTGCAGAATTATAAAGATTAAGCAGTTCACTATTTTCTACCCATTTCTCTTCCGGAATTCCATCAGATATAAGTCTTGCATATTCTACAACGAGTTTTCCAAAAGTAATTTTAGTCATTACATTAAGACGGAAATTAGCTTCTGAATACAAATCACGAACTTCACTCTTTGCAGGAATCCATGAACAGATAAATTTATCAAACCATTCAGCTCCACCTTCCTGAAGCATTAAGCCTTTTGTAATACGCTGAAGATTCATAAATAAATTGTTTTCAGATAATGAAGGTGTACTGAAACTACCTGCATCTTTATTTATAGTAATATATTTTCTAAGCTGTCTTGAAAGTTCATAAGCCTGAAATTCAGCCGCAGCCAGATCATAATTACGTCTTTCCTCTTCAAAATCCAGCATTTCCTGATATTCCTGAGAGTTCAACGGGAAACTGCGGATATAAGGTTTGAGATTTTTATTAACTGCATTAAGGTTCCAGGTTGCATATTTTGAATCAGCAGCAACAGGTTCAAATACATCGCTTGCCTTTGTTCTTCTGTATAAAGTTCCATCCTGCATTACAAGCTGCTCACCAGGAAGTCCTGTAATTCGTTTAACAAGCGGATCGGCCTTCAGTTCTCCATCTACATCTTTATTGAGATTAACCTGCATGATAGACAACATGTAAATCAACTGCGAAGTAACTGTTTTTACTTCTGATTTTCTGTCCAGGCTGTAATGAGGGTTTCTGAGAACAATGGTATCTCCCCTCTTGTATTTTCTGAAATCTGGAAGTCCTACATCTGTAAGAGGGAACTTTGGTCCACAATCAATTTTTGAAACAAAAACCTTATCCTTTATAAGGAAAGTTGGCACCATTGATTCTGAAGGAATCTCATAAAGCTGCATAAGGAAAATCTGGAAAATCAGAACTGTGAAAATAGCCCAGAAGAAAGCATCTATCCAGTCTGCAATCTCAAATAAAACCTTTCCAATCCCCTTAAACTTTCTTTCAGCAGGAGCAACCTTCCAGCCCTGAACAATCAGCTTATTCTTTGCAGGATAAAGTTTTCTGGAATTAAGATATGCTAAAACAAAAACAACAAACCATGAAAGAACTGCGAATACATCAATAATAAATGGAGTTCCAGTCTCTCCTGCTCTTCTTAAAATGAATGTAATGAATAGAAAATAAGGAAGATATTCATTCAGTTTAATAGCTGCATAAATATTTTTACCATCTGTATCAATAAACAGTTTTTTGATATTAAACCATACACTGATTCCAAAATAAATAAGTGAAAGCGGAAATGCTAAGAGTGAGATATCCGCATGAAAACTGATGTTCAAAAGTGTAAATATTGCTGCGGCGGCGAATTCGATGAAGATAAATAGTCTTAATTTATAAAATTGTGATGATAATTCTTTTTTGTTACTCATATATAAAATATACTAAATTTTTAGATTATATTAAAGTCACTGAAAATTATGACTGGCCACTTTTAATTTTCTCTATTTCTTCAGTTATCTTTTTAATATCAGACAATTTTGTATAATCTTCACCTTTCAAAGTCTGAAACGGGGCATCGGTTTCCGGGAGAACTCTTTCATGTGGTAATTCTTTCACACACGCAATTACCTTTTTATTTCCATTCATCACCTGTTTTCCAAAACTGAAATAGGCATTTATTCCATGTCTCAATAAAGATTCTGCTTCAACTGGAGGTCCCATAAAGGAATGAAATAAAACTTCCGGCAGTTTTTTCAATTGTTTTGAATATTCAAAAAGTTTGTGATTTGCTTTACGGCAGTGAACAACCAGCGGCTTATCATACTTTAATGCAAGTTCAAGCTGAATGTTCCAGATTTCTTCCTGCAAATCTGCAGCATTCTTAAATTCATCTGTAAAAAAATCAAAGCCTGCTTCACCAATAAAAGCTAATTCTCTCCTTTGCAAAAGTCCTTCAAGAAAATCAACACTTTCCTGAATATTTTCATTTGCTGCATTTTGAGGATGCATTCCGTAACTTTGGATTACACAGTCTGGAGCTTTACTCTGTACTTCATACTCTTTTATAAAATGAGCACAGGAGATTCCGCTCCATTCATATTCTTCTCCAAAATCCGGAATATCAATTCCATAGCGTTTACACACAGAATAATGAAAATGAGCATCAAAGAGAAAATTTTTACTTTTTTTTGAAAATTTTTCTAACATTATTTTTATTATAACCGAAAATATGAATAATGAGACAGTTTTGCGTGACACTTTAAATCATTTTTTATATATGGGAGTAAAAAGAAAATGAAAAAATACACACTCAAAAGCATCGGAAAAAACACAGACTACATGACAATCCTTCGTGAGATGGAAGATGGATTCGTAGTAAAAATCGTTCGTGATATGGATGGCTACGAAGACGTAAAAACTGACTATATTTCTAAGGAACTTTTTGACAGCTGTATTCGTACTGGCTATCTTACAGAGATTACAGAAACTGTAAAGATGGCAGTTAATGCTTAATAAAATATTGAATTAAAAAAGAGAGTCCTCTTGTTGAATAAACCACCGGAGACACCACCGGTGGTTTTTATTTAACCAGGTCGTACACGTCATGCTGAATTTATTTCAGCATCTATTAGCAGATTACGAAGCTAATTCGGGATGACTGGCAATTATTTCTTTCGCCTGCGAAATCCTCTCCTCCTTACTCCCCGGCTCAAGCCACTTAATCTCTACACCTTTCTTTTCCATCATACGGAACCAGGTTTCCTGACGTTTTGCAAACTGACGGATAGCAATAAAAAGTCCTTCAAAAAGTTCTTCTTTTGTTGCAATTTCTCCCTGCAGAAACTGAGAACAGAAACGATACTCAAGACCAAGTTTTTCAAGCCGCTCCCAGGTAATTCCGCTGTCATGAATGGACTGAACTTCTTCGAGCATTCCACCATCCAGACGCTCCTTCAGACGGATGCTTATATTTTCCCACATCTGAGGACGAGGTAAAGTTGTACCGATTATAAGTGGATTTATTTCCGGGCGCTGAACTGAGGTAGAGTCTACCCCATTCTTTTTCGCCTCAATAATTTCCAGTGCTTTTATTACACGGTCCTTTTCAAGAAGGTCGCCTTTTGTATGTAAATCAGGCTGAAGCTCCATAAGCCGTGCAGCAAGAACTTCAAGCGGAGTTGCTTCAAGTTCCTCGTGAAGTTTTTTATTTTCCGGAAGAATTACAAGCTGATAGTCGCGGACAATCGCATCAAGATACATGCCGGTTCCACCAACAATTACAGGAAGTTTACCCCTCCCTGTAATATCCTTAAAAGCCTTGTAAAAATCCTGCTGGTAGTTGTAAACATTGTATTCTGCAGGAAGTTCTGTTATATCAATCAGATGATATGGAACAGCCGTGCCGTCTTTACTTTCCGCATAATCAACAAGATCTTTTCCAGAACCAATATCCAGATGACGATAGGTCTGACGAGAATCGGCTGATATTATTTCGCCATTAAAAGCACGGGCAACTGCAACACCAATTGCAGTTTTTCCTACAGCAGTAGGCCCAAGGATTATTACACAGTTATAAGGCTTACTAGAGGACACGGCACACCACACATTTAAGGTATTCAGATTTTGGATATCCTAAGAGAACCGGATGATCAGGGCCTGCTCCGCGCTTTTCAAGAATCTGAATTCGTTTATGACTGTCCATTGCAGCATGCATAAGCATATCACAGAACATATTTGTTTCCATAAAATGAGAACATGAACAGGTAACTAGAATGCCGCCCTCGTTCAAAAGACGCAATGCACGCAGGTTAATCTCCTTGTATCCGCCATAAGCCTTTTCAATCATCTTTGCAGATTTTGTAAAGGCTGGAGGATCAAGAATAATAACATCAAACTTACGACCGTCAGTTTCATACTGTTTAAGTAAATCAAATACATCTGCACAAACAGCTTTCATTACCTTACCCGCGCCGTTCAGTTCAATGTTGTGATTTACCATATCAACTGCTTCCGGAGAAATATCTACAGAAGTAATTTCACGTGCTCCGTTCTTAAATGCATTAAGACCAAAAGCTCCTGTGTGAGTAAAGGTATCAAGAACAGTCTTACCCTTACAGAAGCTGGCAGCAGCAGTACGGTTAAACTTCTGATCAAGGAAGTAACCGGTCTTCTGTCCGTTTGCAATATCAACACCAAGTTTTATTCCGTTTTCTACAATAGTAATTTCTGTTTCACCTTTACCGAAAATCCATCCTGCAGTCTGAGGAAGACCTTCCTTATCACGAACAGAGGCATCACTTCTCTCATAGATTGCATCTGGCTTACACACCTTCTTAAGTGCTGCAATAATATCCTCACGGAATACTTCGCAGGAAAGTGAAAGGAATTGTACAACAATAATTACACGGCCTTTCTCATCGCAAAAACGTTCACTGATAAGACCTGGAATAAAATCTGCTTCACCAAAAATCAAACGGTAAGAATCGCTGTCGCTATAGAACATGCGGCGCATATTGTAAGCTTCAAGAATCTTCTTTTCGTAATAAGCGGCTGTATCTGCCATAATAACATCTGCATGGTCGCTTCCAATTATACGCACAGTGATTTTTGATTTCTTATTGAGAATACCGGTTCCAAGAAATCCACCTGCCTTTGTATAAACTTCTACTATACTGCCGTCTTCAACAGTACACTCTTTAAGGCTTTCATTTTTCCATTCTGATTTTTCGTCGGCTCTGTGTTTTACATGAGAAATCTCATTATCAAATACCCATGGAAATCCCTGCTGGATTTCTTTTTCTTCTTTACTGTTCAGAAAAACTCTCGGAAAATTATTCATACTCATAAGGCACATTATATCAAACTTGATTATTCATCACAATTACACCATAATCGGAATATGCTTTTTATTTTTGATATGGGTGGTGTTGTTACAAACACATTCTTGCTTACCCAGCTTTACAAGAAATTAAATATTACAACAGAAGATTTTTATAAGCTTTGTTCATCTGGTGAACATGATATCTGGAATCTTTTCCAAACTGGTAAAATAAATCCACAGCAGTTCTGGGCCCAATTTAATGAACGTGTTGCTGCGTCTAAAGACGAAAAATACAAAAATGTTCCAGTGGTAGAAAATGATCTTTTCCACCTTTATTTTCATCCGTCAAAAAATCTGGAAACTGTAGAGCTCATTCAGCAGTTGAAAAAAAAGCATCGTGTTGTGTGCGGAACAAATACAATCGACAGTCATTGGGAAAATCATATGGAACGTGGAGATTACGCGTTCTTTAATCAGACTTATGCATCAAACAAAATAGGCTGCGCTAAACCCGATCCTCATTTTTTTGAACTGATTCTTGAAGCTGAGCAGGCCGCCGCGGAGGATACTTTTTTTACGGATGATAGGGCGGATAACGTAGCGGCAGCTGCAAGTCTCGGTATTCACGCAGAGCTTTTTACAAGCGCTGCGGAACTTACCGAGAAATGGAAAATTTATTTTTAATAATTAGAAATCGTCTAAATCACCATCAGCCTCAGTGGCGTTTATCTGTTTTTTGAGGCGGAGTGCCTGTTTTATCTCATAACGGATATCAGACAATCCTTTTTCTACTCTACTGTCAGGATGTGCTTCATACACTTCCATCATCATCTTCTCTGCCTTTGAAAGATTTCCAAGTGCTTCCTGAAGAATTGCAGCATTATAGCCTGCTTCTACTAGACCTGTTTCCTCATAAATCTTAGAGTACTCCTCAGATGCCTTTGCAATTAATTTTGAGTTTTCTGCCATTTCATCTACAGTTTTCATACGCTGCTTAAGAGCCTTATCCTTGGTTTTAGGTTCAAGCAGTTTTATAGACTTTACAACAGCATATGGTTGAAGTTCTCTAAGTATCTGAGAAGCATACTTCTTAAGATCATCATCTATCAGATAATAACTTGCCGGAAGTTCGCTTTTAGATTCATATTTTGAAGAGACATTATCAATAATAAATGAATTAACTGCAATAACTTTATTTGTTGAGCTGTCTATAATTGTATATCTGAACTTAAATTTTACTTCCTTTTTCCAGAAAGTTACAATCTGATATTCAGCTTTCTGATCACCTTTTGCAGCCTTTACCATTTTTTTCTCTTCAGAACGTTTATTGTCTACATCAAAATAAACTACTTCACCTGTAAGATATACATCTGCAGGATTTAATGTACCTTTTCTAAGAGATGCTTCTACAGAATCAGAGCTAACAAGTTTAATGTACGGAGAAGAAAGTAGCCCACGTTCTATCTGACTTCTGAGTGTATCAATTGCAAGCTGTTCATCTTTGTCTTCAATATCAAAAAGCTGATAGAAAGTACTGATTACAATTTTCTTTCCAATAGACATATCATCTGTTCTTACATAATGAGAAGGTGTAAAAGGTAAGACAGCAATAGTACGGGCACCATTTAAGTCCAGCTCAGCGGGTCGAGTAAGGTTAACTTTTACTGTTGTTGCACATGATGCCAAAGTAAAAACCAAAACAGAAATTAAAAGAAATCGAATTCGACTTGTTTTCATATATACTCCTATTAACAATATTATAACACTTCTATTGAATAAAATATGTACTAAATATATAATAATTCAATTTTTTAAATATCTTCTTATTATAAGGGGGATTTATATATGAATTCAACACTTCCAAACACCGAAATCATTTTGCACATTCTTCTTTCGGTAGGTATTATTGTAATTGTAGCCAAATATTTTGGCGTTCTTGCAAAGAAAATCGGTATACCTCAGGTAGCCGGTATGATTGTTGCAGGTCTCATTCTTCGCTTTATTCCTTTCTTTAGAAATTTTGGCAAGACAGATCCAAATGTAATCTATAATGAAACTAACCAGTTTATTTCCTATATGTCTGAAATTGGTGTTATTCTGATCATGTTCTCTGCAGGTCTTGGAACTAACATCAAATCTCTCGTAAAGTCAGGCTTTAAGGCAACTCTGATTGCAGTCTGCGGTGTATTTGTTCCACTCATTATGGGAACTATTATGTCGATGTTCTTCTTTGGTTTTGACAGCTGGGGAAGCCTTAACTTTTTCAAGAGCGTATTTATCGGAACAATCCTTACAGCAACATCAGTTAGTATTACAGTTGCAGTTTTAAAGGAACTTGGAAAAATCAAGAGTGATGTTGGTCAGACAATTGTTAGTGCCGCTATTATTGATGATGTAATCGGTATTATCGTACTTACAATTGTACTTGGTGTAAGCTCAGGAAAAGGCGGATATCTTGGAATCATCCTAAAGACCCTCGCCTTCTTTGTATGTGCAATTGTTGCCGGCTTTATTGTATACAGACTTTTCCGCTGGTATGATAAACGACATCCCCGCTCACGCCGTATCCCTATTTACGCTCTTGGTATTGCACTGATTTTTGCTTTCTGTGCAGAACACTTTTTTGGAATTGCAGACATCACAGGTGCATATATTGCAGGTATTGTATTCTGCAGTCTTAGTGATGCTTCTTACATGGAATCAAAAATCGATATCAATGCGTACATGATTTTCAGCCCTATTTTCTTTGCGAGCATAGGTCTTAAAACAGATCTTTCTGGAATGAACCTTAGTCTTTTATGGTTCTCTATCGCATTTGTAATTGTAGGCTGTCTTTCAAAAATTATCGGCTGTGGTGGAATTTCAAAACTTCTCGGTTTCAACTGGAAAGAATGTCTTCAGATTGGAGAAGGAATGATGGTTCGTGGTGAAGTTGCACTTATCGTAGCTACAAAAGGACTTTCAGCAGGACTCGTAGATTCAAAATATTTTACCTCCGTAATCCTGCTGATTATCGTTTCTTCAATGGTAGTGCCTATTTTACTAAAACGTTCATTCTCTGAAAAAACTGAAGTTTCAGAAATTACAGAATAGACTCTAATTCAGAGAAACTTTCAATCTTTTTAAAGTAATCATCTGTTTCTGGGCGGCCAAAACCATAGGCAGCCCAGATAAACGGAACACCAGCCTTTTTACAGGCATCATAATCACCTTGTGTATCTCCAACATAAACCGGATTTTTAAGACCGTTACGGCTTACTACAAGCTTTATATTTTCTGCCTTTGATTTTCCTGTATTACCAAAACATTCAATATCTTTAATCAGATTTGTAATTCCGTTTTTTTTCATTACAAGCTCTATATATCCGCTCTGACAATTACTTACTATAAAGAGAGGGATTTTTTCATAAAGCCGATTTAAGGTTTGAAGTACCCCTTCGTAAGTTATATCAACAGTATTTTCCAGAAGAGCTTTCTGTTCTCCTATACAGCATTTTTTCATAAGCTCTTTTTTATCTGCTGCAGAAAGAACACCAAAAAGATTGTCAGCAATAACATCCATTGTTTTTCCAAACTGTCCTTTGAGAATATCAGCAGTTACATGAGGTACCTGAGGAAAACTATCGTCTATTGTTTTATTCCAGGCTTCAGCTACAATCCCGGTTGTATTCCAGATTGTGCCATCAACATCAAGGATAAGTCCATCAAATTTATTCATAATGTATCAATTTATACATTAAAATCTGGAATGAGACAACCGTTTTTGCTTTTAATCTTTAATCTTGTTATTTAATAAATCAAGCTCAGTTTTTACATCTGCCCCATTCCATATATTGGCAAGAGTTGTAGAAGTCTCCGTCCAGAATTTACCCATTACAGGAATTGAAGGCATAGGGAAAGCATAATCAAGCTGATGCAGGAAGCCCGGCATATACTTACTGTCTACAGTAGTATTGATAGAAGGCATGGCTCCTGTATACAGGAATCTGAACTGCTGCATTTCAGGAGAAAGCAAATACTCAGCAAATTCAGCAGCTTCTTTCGGATGCTTTGAACAGGCAGTAACAAACATTCCTCTGGTTCCACTGAAAGAAGCTGCAGGCTTATTCTCGCCTGGAAGCGAAGGAATTGCAGCTACATTAAAATCTATACCGGCACGTTCAAAAGGTTTTACATTCCATAAGCCAGTAATAAACATAGCCGCATTTCCAGATGCAAATAAGCCTTCACAAGCAGCAGTACTTAATTCAAGATCCTGAAGTCCTAAATCTTTATTCAGGCTCTGGAAAAACGTCATACCTTTTACAGCTTCAGCTGTATTCATACAAGGATTTCTGGCATCGGTTCCGCTTTCACCGTACAAACGGTTTCCACCAGATGTTGCAAAAAGAATTGAGTAATAAGCGTTTGTAACATCCATTACAAAGCCATATTTACCAGGATGTGTTGAATTAAATTGCTGCACCCATTTTACAAGCTCTTCCCAGGTCTTTGGAACTTCATTCTCACTTATCAAACGTTTATTATAGAAAAGAGCATAAGTTTCAGCACTGACAGGATATCCATACATAGTATTATTGTATGTAAGCGCTTTTGCACAGGAAGCAAGAACCTGCTTAGAAATCTTATCAGGATTTTCAGTTGGAACAATAAGTTTTTTAGAAACAAGAGTACCAAGATTATCATGAGGAGCTGGAATGATATCTGGTCCAATACCTTTAGGAGCATCCACTTCAAGAGTCTCAACAGCACCGTGAAGTTCTACATATACATAATCAATTATAACATTCGGATGCTTTTCCGTATAAGTCCTACCCGCATATTTTATAAACTGATCAATTCCATCTTTTGATTCCCATACACGGATATGGATTTCTTTTGGATTATCTTCTACAGTACCATTATTAACTTTTGAACAGCCTGTAATACAAAAAGTAAAAGAAATCAGAACTGCAAAAATCTTCAATAATCTATTTATATTCTTCTTCATTTTCATACCTCTCACACACTGCTTAAACCTGGAACTGATCAACCTGACCACCGATATCATCAATTGAAGCAGACATCTGTTGTGAAATATCAGAAAGAGCATTTCCTGTCTGCTTGATAGTTTCTGCACCAGCTTCCATCTGTTCCATATGCTGCTTTAATTCAACAGTAGAAGACTGAAGATTCTGAATCTCCTTAAGAATGGAAGCATTACCTTCAGACATTTCCTTAACAGCCGAAATTACAACTTCCGTACTGTTATTCATAGAATCAAGAGAAAGATTAATCTGTTCCGAATCACTGTTCTGCTCATCCATAGCAACAGCTATTTCTTTTACCAGATAATCAGTTGATTTAATTTCATCACTAACCTCATTAAATGCAAGACGAGATTCGTTAGAGGCCTCAATAATTTCCTTAATTGAGTTCTGAATATTCTTAAGCTGTTCACCAATTTCCTTAGATTGAGCAGTAGAAGTTTCAGAAAGCTTTCTGATTTCAACAGCAACAACCGAGAATCCCATACCGGCATCACCCGCATGAGCCGCCTCAATTGCCGCATTCATGGCAAGCAGGTTTGTCTGACTCGCAATTTCACGAATAGTCTTATTCGCATTTCCAAGCATCTTTGACTGCTCACCCATGATTTCAATCTTTGCACTTACATCATCCTGCTTCTGCACACCACTCTGAGCTTTTTCCTCAAGAATTGCATAAGACTCAGCCATTTTTTCAACAGAAAGATTTACTTTGTTAATATTCTTAATCATTTCTGAAACAGCTTCACCGGCAGTCTTAACACTTTCACTTTGTTTTTCTACCATACGTTCAAGAGATTCAATATTCGAAGCAATTTCATTAACAGCCGTAGCAGTCTGGTCTACACTCGCAAACTGATGAGCCGTACCATCTTTAGTAGATTGAATATTTTCAATGATTGTATCGATTGAAGTTAGCGTTTCATGCGTATTCTGATTCAGCAGTTCACCAACCTGGTACAGTGCATTCTTAGACTCTTTCATTACCTTAATAATACTCTGAAGTTTTTCCGTAAAGGTATTAAAGCCGGTAACTAATTCCCCAATTTCATATTCAGTTTTAATGTTGATACGTTGAGTAAGATCCGCCTTTCCCGAAGCAATCTCCCCAATATTCTTACTAACCTGTCGCAAAGGTTTAAGACTTCTCGAAAGCAAAAGTCCACTCAATGAACCAACTAAAATGGAAGCAAGCGTAATAAATATCATTCTGTACAAAATCATATACAGAACAGCAAGAGCCTGATTTTTATTCTGAATAATTCCAAGATGCCAGTCGCCATTATTTATGCAGATATAAGTTAAAAAGTATGAACTTCCATCCATATCAAAAGTCTCAAAACCACTTTCCTGATTTATCATCTTAATCTGAAGTTCACGGAACTGACCATATTTTGTATTCGGACCATAAGCAGCATCATGAATATTATTTTCCAGCTCTTTTTTTCCATAATAATTAATACCGGCAATCTTCTCACCTGCATCATTTATAATGAAGATAAATCCATCATATTCCAGATCTATAGATGAAGTAATATGATTCATAAAGGCAGCATCGGCAACTCCAGATAGAACACCTATTACATCACCCTTATCATCATATAAAGGGCTGGAAACATGAACTACCATTTTTTCAATTTGTTCATCATAAAGAATATCAGAAATATTTGATTTTCCAGCCAGTGCTTTTCCGTAGTATGCCCGGCCACCTACCCAGACATCGTCCCCTCGAGTAGAATGGGCCATACCATTCGGATTACCAACCTCAAAGGATTCAAATCCAATTCGTTTAGCTTCCATCTTAAGAATAGACTTCTGAACTTTCCAGTCCATACTGCGGATATCATTCCGCTGCGCTATAGTATCAACCTCACGGATGTACGCATTTATAGAAAGCTCCATCAGTTTTCCAGCATCATCCCGTACCTTAGTCATCGTACTTTCAACTTGATTTGTCTGTACCCGTCTAAGAAGCAGAATCGAAAAAGAAGTAATCAGAACACAGATAAAAACAACAAGAATAGAAATTCTTAGAACAATTTTAAAAGATAAAGAATTGGTTTTCATACTATCTCCATTATGCTATAAAAAAATTATAATGTAGAATTTTAATGAAAACAAATTTTTTTAATAAAATTTAAATTAGTTAGCGCATAAGCACTGTCCAACACGCGTTCCGGGGCTCGCTGCCGCTCGGCCTCTTCCCTCGCTGCGCTCAGTCCAGTGGCTGCCTTCGGCACCCCTCCATGCTTGGCGCGCATCACCGTTAATTAATTTGTTTTTTTTAATTTTCTGATATATACTTAAGATATATGTAAAAAACATAATTTAAAAAGGAGAAATAATTATGAAAAAAACATTTATTTCAACAATGCTATTGTTAATTTCAACAATATTCTTTTTTGGCTGTCAACATGAATTGGAAACCCCTAATCAACAGTTTGTATTTTCAACAGACCCTATTTTTCCAAAAACAGACTGCGATGTTTTAGTTGATGAAGAAGTAAATCTTTCTGATGGAAACTGGTCCATACAAGAATTGGATGTCAGTAACAGGTCCATACAAGAATCGGATGTCAGTCACAATGATACTTGGATTGTTTCATTAACTACAGAAGAAAAAAACACATTATTTAATAAAATTTCAGATAATGAAAAAAAATTATTAGAATCAATTGAAAACATTAATTC
>JAEEGH010021668.1_pt1 | contig 13250 bp, 14 predicted proteins | sample 9134181 | NCBI WGS metagenome assembly JAEEGH01 (sample SAMN16246544, study PRJNA631951) | gut metagenome | biome: gut microbiome; feature: rumen; material: DP-attached | host: Bos | place: Iran: Karaj | collected 2018-10
CGTGGTGAGTTCATGACCGATACCAAGGGCAACGGAATCATCAATACCACCTTCGACGGATATGCTCCTTACAAGGGAGACATCTCTTATCGTAAGCAGGGATCACTCATCGCTTTCGAAGCAGGAGAGGCTATAACCTATGGTCTTTTCAATGCACAGGAAAGAGGAACTCTTTTCATCGGTCCCGGCGAAAAAGTATACGCTGGAATGGTAGTTGGACAGACCGGTAAGGCTGAAGACATCGAAGTTAATGTCTGCAAGAAAAAACAGCTTACCAATACCCGTTCTTCCAGCGCTGATGAAGCATTGAGACTTACTCCTCCCAGAATCCTTTCACTGGAACAGGCTCTTGATTTCATCGAGACCGATGAGCTTTTGGAAGTAACCCCTACCAAGCTTCGTATCAGAAAGAAGCTTCTTGATTCAAGGCTCAGAAAACGTGCAGGATTCGCACAAAATCAATAATTTAGCGCGCTAAAGTGGTTGATGATAGATATTTATGGTGTTATAATCATTTTGATTTAATTATAACTTACAAGTTTTTGCGAAAAGAGGATATTATATGTCTATTTTTACAGGATCCGGTGTTGCAATTGTTACACCTATGAAGTCAAATGGTGAGATAGATTACCCTGCATTTGAAAAGCTCATCGAGTTTCAGATTGCAGGCGGAACAGATGCTATTATTGTATGCGGAACTACAGGCGAAGCATCAACTCAGAGCCACGAGGAGCATCTTGAGACAGTTAAGTTTTGTGTAGATGTAGTTAAGAAGAGAGTTCCCGTTATCGCAGGAACCGGTTCTAACTGCACCGAGACTGCAGTATACCTCTCTAAAGAGGCTGAAAGCTATGGCGTAGACGCAGTTCTTCTCGTTAGCCCTTACTACAACAAGGCTACTCAGAACGGTCTTTATCAGCACTTCAAGACTACTGCGGACGCAATCAATATCCCTGTTATCCTTTACAATGTTCCCAGCAGAACAGGATGCAACATCCTTCCTGAGACTGTTGTCAGACTTGCAAAGGATTGCAAAAACATTGTAGCTATTAAAGAAGCCAGCGGAAACATCAGCCAGATTGCTCATCTTGCAGCAATCAGCAAGGGTTGCATTGATATTTATTCCGGTAACGATGACCAGATTATTCCCATCATGTCACTTGGTGGAATCGGTGTTATCTCCGTGCTTGCAAACGTAGCTCCCAAGCAGACTCATGACATGTGTCAGGCATTCCTTGACGGAGACGCTAAGAAGGCATGTGCTGAACAGCTCAGAGCTCTTGATCTTTGCAATGCGCTTTTCTGTGAGGTTAACCCTATTCCCGTTAAGAAAGCAGTTGAGCTTATGGGCCTTGCTCCCGGTGGACTTCGCCTTCCTCTTACAGAGATGGAGCCTGCCAATGTGGAGAGACTTACTAAGACAATGAAGGAATACGGAATTCTCTAATTTGGTCATGAGGGAGGAATAGACAATGGTTAATGTAGTGATGAACGGCTGCAACGGAAAAATGGGACAGGTTATTTCAGCTATCGTTGCTGCCGATAAGGATTTAAATATGCTTGCCGGTGTTGATCTGTTTGATGACGGACACAATTCATATCCGGTGGTTAAAGACGTTTATGATCTTCCTGCAGGTGCAGATGTAATTATCGATTTTTCAACTGCATCAGCCGTCGATAAACTCCTTGGTTATTGTAAAGAGAAGAACGTTCCCGTTGTGCTTTGCACCACCGGACTTTCAAAAGAACAGCTTGATAAAGTGGCTGAGATTTCAAAGAGCGTAGCTGTTTTGAAGTCAGCAAATATGTCTCTTGGAGTAAATCTTCTTATGAAGGTTTTAAAGGAGTATGCGCCTATCCTTGCAGACAACGGATTCGATATTGAAGTAGTAGAAAAGCATCACAATCTTAAACTTGACGCTCCCAGCGGAACAGCCATTGCACTTGCTGATTCAGTAAATGCCGCATTCCCTGAGGGAGAAAAGTATGAATATGTATTTGACAGAAGCAGCCGCAGACAGAAGAGACCTGTTAAAGAGATCGGCATCAGCGCTGTAAGAGGCGGAACTATCGTGGGAGACCATGATGTGATCTTTGCAGGACAGGATGAAGTGGTTACTTTCTCACATACCGCATATTCAAAAGCACTTTTCGGTCGCGGCGCTGTTTCTGCAGCAAAGTTCCTTGCCGGAAAGCCTGCCGGAATGTACGACATGAGTGATGTTATCGAAGAACTTATCGGCTAAAGATAAAGATCAAAAAAATGGAATTTCGTCCCTGTATTGATATTCATAACGGAAAAGTTAAACAGATAGTAGGAAGCTCGCTTACGGATAAAAATGATCATGCCACAGAGAATTTTGTGGCGGAACGTAACGCGGGCTTCTACGCGTGTCTGTACAAGGAATACGGACTTAAGGGCGGACATATAATCCTTTTAAATCCCAAGGAAAGTTCTTACTATGAAGCTACAAAGATCCAGGCTCTTGAGGCTTTAAAGGCATACCCGGGAGGTATGCAGCTTGGAGGCGGGATAACTCCCGAAACTGCAGGAGAATTTCTTGAGGCAGGAGCCTCACATGTGATCGTTACATCCTATGTTTTTAAAGATGGATGTATCAATTATGATAATCTCAAAAAAATCTCTAAAGCCGTTGGAAGTGACAGGCTTGTTCTTGACCTTAGCTGTCGTAAGACAGAAGATGGATACAAGGTTGTTACAGACAGATGGCAAAAGATCAGTAATGAAACTGTAGATCTCAATCTTCTGAAAAATCTTTCCGAGTATTGTGATGAGTATCTCATTCATGCTGTGGATGTGGAGGGTAAAAACTCAGGCATAGAAACTGAGCTTGTAAAAATGCTTTCCGAGTACACCGATAAAACCGTGACCTATGCAGGTGGTGTCCACAGTTACGAGGACATGGAGATACTGGACAAATACGGAAACTCCAAAATTAATATGACAATAGGAAGTGCTCTCGATCTTTTCGGAGGCAGTCTTTCTTTTGAAAAAATAGCAATTAAATACGGTCAAAAATAGGGCCCGGATATTACAGAATTGTTAAAAAAGTTGCGGAATATTGTAATTTATGTTATCCTTTTTTAATCTGGTGCGGAGGTATTTTTTTTGAGTAATAAATATTTATTTACTCTCAAGCCCAGTTCGCACAAACGTAAGACCTACAGACATTTAATCTTAGCGTCTGACGATACCGAAACAAGACCCAAGGTTTTGAAATACAATATTTCAGTATTTATTATTATATTTGCTGTCATATTGTTTGCTTTCGGTGGATTTGTAGGACTGTTTATTTTTGAGAGTAAACTACCCATTTCATTAGAGAGCAAGATCTTAGAGCAGGAAAAGGAGATCAAAGCACTCAACGAGGAAAACGATTCCCTTAATTCCGAGATCGCTTCTCTAAACAATACAATTGAAATTTTGAGTAATACCGTTACAACCAAAACGGCCAACGAAGCTGAACTTGTGGAAGCTATCGAATCTCAGGCAATTCCTTCGGAATTTCCTTTGACAGGAGGAGCTTCTTTCAAGGAAAATACGGATGACATTCCTGAATGTGTATTTACTGCTTCAGAAGGAACAACAGTGGTTGCAACAGCTTCGGGTGTTGTAGAAGACATACTCGAAGACGAGACATACGGTAATGTTGTTGTGATTGACCATGCCAATGGTTATAAGACTTATTATAAAAACAAAGGTGATTCTGTAGTCAAAAAGGGTGATTCAGTTTCACCCGGAACGACTTTATTCATTATCGGAGCGGATAACACAGAGATGTGCTATCAGATTTCTAACAACGGTGACTTTATTAATCCGCTTGATATTTTGCAGATCAACGGATAAAAAGAGGAGACAACATGGCAAAAGAAACTATAAAGATTTCAACACTTATTGGTGCAGGAAGCACCTGCGACGGTGATTTCAAGTGTAGCGGAAGCTGCCGTATCGATGGTACAGTAAACGGTAATGTTGAAATCGACGGAATGCTTATTCTTGGGGCAGTCGGAAAAGTAAACGGCGACATCCTTGCTAAGGGTGTTCAGATCGGTGGCGAAGTAGTAGGAGACATTACTTCTCCCGAGCGTGCAGAGCTTACTTCAACAGCAAAGGTAATCGGAAATCTTACCACCAATGTTATTATCATTGATGAGAACGCTGTATTCCAGGGCGCAGTTAACATGAATCAGGAAGCACCCGCAAGAAAGGGTTTTGCTTTTAAGAAGACTGTAAAGGAAGATAAGAAGACTGCAGCAATTGCAGTTTCAGAAGCTCTCAGAGCAGTAGACGGCGATACAGATAATATCGCAACCGAAGATCTCTAAGATAAATCAAGACAAGGGAATTAATCCCTTGTCTTTTTTTGTGCATTAAAAAGAGGAGCTTATCAGCTCCTCCTATTTTTATACTATTTGTTGTCTTTTTCTTTAAGTCTTGCAAGAACAAGATCGTAACCGTCGTTACCGTATGAAAGAGAACGGTTTACGCGGCTGATGGTTGCGGTTGAGGCACCGGTCTTAGCTGCAATAGCGAGATATGTCTGATCGCTTTTGAGCATTGTAGCAACCTCGAAACGCTGTGACATTGACTGTAACTCGTTAACGGTACATAAATCCTCGAAAAAGTCGTAACATTCATCCAAATCGCGAAGCTGAAGTATTGCATTGAAGAGCGTGTCAGTGGCTTCAGTTCTTAATTTATCGTTCATAATCTATCCTCCGTTTTATTTGCTTTCATGCGTTAAAACATGAAACCAATTTCATTTTAACTCTTTGATGTGATAAAGTAAAGTAGACTTGCCTATTTTGCCGAAAAAAACTATAATTATATGCGGACATTGTCCGGAGAGAGGTTTAAAATGCAGGAACAGTCACTTGATCAGATACTCAATAAAATAGATAAAAAGATATCCGGCATCAACCCTATCGCTGTTGATGATATACCCACTGTTCCTCTCTATATGGATCAGCTTACCACCTTCATGGATTCAAAACTTCGCAGTACACTTCGTACTCCGACGGAAGATAAGGTCCTTACCAAGACCATGATCAACAACTACGCCAAGAACGATCTTATTCCGCCGCCCATCAAGAAGAGGTATTCCAAAGATCATTTATATGAGCTTTTGTTTATTTTTTACTTCAAGAATTTTATGTCCATCGGAGATATCCAGACCCTCCTTTCGCCCATTACTGCGAACTTCTTTGGAAAGCGCAAGGAGAAGGGTTTTGGAATAGAGGACATTTATTCCAGAATGGCTGATATGCTTAAGGGATCCAGGACCAGGCTTAGAGAAGAATTAAGCCGTAATTATGCTTCCGTTGAACATGCTTTTGATGATGTAAACGAAGATAACAGAGAGTACCTCAAAAAGTTTGCCTTTATCTGTGAGCTTTCTTACGACATCTATTTAAAGAAATATATCATCGAGCAGATGGTTGATGAGATCTCTAACGATTATATTATCGAAAGAGAAAGCGCCTACGAAGAGGAAATGCGCAAGAAGGCTGCCAAAGAAGCTACCATGGAGGCTATGCGTATAGCTAAGCTTAAGTCCGAAAAGGAGAAGGCAAGACTTGATAAAATCCGTGCCATGAAATTGTCCAAGGACCTTTATGGCAACAAGAAATGATTTAAAGGAAATATATGATTAATTACGATACATTAAATGACAGACAATCAGAAGCAGTGGAAACCACAGAAGGCCCACTGCTTATTCTTGCGGGTGCGGGCTCGGGAAAGACCAAGACACTGACCCACAGGATCGCATATCTTATCGAAAAGAAGGGCGTTAACCCCTGGAACATTCTCGCTATTACCTTTACCAACAAGGCTGCAGAGGAGATGAGAAACAGGGTACAGGACCTTGTGGGATTCGGCGCTGACCAGATCTGGGTTCAGACATTCCATGCTACCTGTATAAGGATACTTAGACGCCATATCGATAAGCTTGGATACGATACTAATTTTACGGTTTATGATTCCGACGATCAGAAGACCGTAATGAAGAATGTTTGCAAGAAAATTAATATCGATACTAAGAGCTATAAAGAAAAGACTCTACTTAATGCTATCTCAAATGCTAAGGATAATCTTGTAAGCGTAAGCGAGTATTCGCTTTCAACCTTTGGTGATTTTACAAAGATCGTTATCGCAAGAGCATATAAGGAATATCAGGAGCAACTTAAGAAGAGCAATGCTCTTGATTTTGACGATATCATTGTTCTTACTGTTGAGCTGTTCAAACAGTTCCCTGAGATACTCGATATGTATCAGGAAAGATTCAGATACATCAGTATCGACGAGTATCAGGATACCAACAAGGCTCAGTTTGAGTTTGTAAGACTTCTCGCTGATAAATACAGGAATCTTTGTGTAGTTGGTGATGACGACCAGTCCATTTACAAATTCCGTGGAGCTAACATTAGGAACATCCTTGACTTCGAGCAGTTTTATCCCGAAGCAAAGGTTATTAAACTGGAGCAAAATTATCGTTCAACCCAGAATATACTTGATGCCGCAAACAGCGTCATTAGGAATAATGTGTCACGAAAGAATAAGAGCCTTTGGACTGCTGAAGGCGCAGGACACAAGATTCGCTTCATGCAGCTTGATAATGCGTATGATGAGGCTGAAACCATCGTTGATGAGATCAGCAGTGCCGTCAGAAGAGACGATGCATCCTATAATGATTTCGCTGTTCTTTACAGAACCAATGCCCAGGCCCGTCTTATAGAGGAGCGCCTTGTTTTAAGAGGAATTCCTTATAACGTTATCGGCGGTACAAACTTCTATGCAAGAGCCGAGATCAAGGATATGATCGCATATCTTAAGACTATCGAAAACGGTCAGGATGAGGTTGCTCTTAGAAGAATCATAAATGTTCCAAAGAGGAGCATTGGAGCCGTTACCATAGACAAGCTCATGGATTTTGCAGAGATCACCGACGATACGCTTTTCGGAGCCATGGAGAATGCAGACCAGATCTCCGGCCTTGGAAAGACTGCTGTAAAGATAACTCAGTTCGTTAATCTTATTACCAACCTTAGGAAAGAACTTCCTGTTATTGGTATTGCAGGTGTCCTTAACGCGATCCTTGATGCAACGAACTATTATGATTACTTGAAAGATCAGGACGAAGATACTGCGGATGACAGGATCAGCAACGTAGATGAACTTGTTACCAAGGCGACCGCTTACGAAGAGAATGCGGATGAGCCTTCTCTTACAGGATTCCTTGAGGAAGTAGCCCTGGTTTCAGATATCGACAATATTGATAACGGTGACGGAAGAGTTCTTCTTATGACCCTTCACAGCGCAAAGGGACTCGAGTTTCCCAGAGTTTTCATTGCCGGAATGGAAGACGGACTTTTTCCCGGAATGGGAACAATTTCATCCGGCGACAGAGAGGATATGGAAGAGGAAAGACGTCTTGCTTATGTAGGAATTACAAGAGCAAGAGAATACCTTACTCTTACCTGCGCCAAGATGAGAATGCTACACGGAGAGACACAGTTCAATCCCGTAAGCAGATTTGTAAAAGAAATCCCCACTGAACTGATAGACGGAATGGTTCCGAGAAGCAAGCAGTATGTAGAGGATTATGATACCCGCTATGACAGAGGCTTTAGCGGAGGCGGAAGAGATTCATATTCCGAGAGAAGCTACGGCTCTGACAGAAGTTATGGCTCAGGAAGCGGATATAGCGAAGGCTCATATGGTTCATATGGGGCGCCTGCGCCGAGACCTTCTGCTAGACTCAAGAGTTACGCAACTCCCGAAGCCCGCAAACCGGCTATGCAGAACGAGATCAAGAATCTTAATGCTATTGCAGGACTAACAAAAGGAGCCCCTGCTACGCCACTTGAAGGCCTTGATTACGGCACAGGAGATGTGGTTCGCCACAGAAAGTTCGGACAGGGTACAGTTATCAGTGTACAGAAGGAACCCAGGGACTATAAAGTCACTGTGGACTTTGATGCATATGGTCAGAAAATAATGTATGCATCCTTTGCGAAACTTGAAAAAGTCTGACAGCTGTGATAAAATTAAGAAAACTTTTTTAAAGGGATTGCCCGGAAAGGCAGGAGAGAAATGAGTAAGTTTGAAGATTATATCGACGTAATCAAATCAGAAGCTCCCGTGAAGTTTGAGGAGATGAAAGAGAACATCAAACTTAAGAATTTCCTTAAAAAGAAGGAAGCAGAAGAAATCATGGAAGAGGTAGAGGAAGAGCGTAAGGTTAAGGTGTGGGTTATCATCCTTGCTGTTATCGGCGTTATCGCTATCGGATGCCTCGTTGGATATCTCTTCTATCGTTATAAGAAAAAGCCTGATTATCTTGATGACTTTGATTCTGATTTCGATGATGATGACGAGTTTTTCGAGGACGAAGAATAATATAATTTAGTATTTGTATTTTAGATCATTCATTAGGGAAGGCAATTTTTGCGTTCCCTAATTTTTGTGTGAGAGTAATTTTATTTTGAATAGAAAAATTTATGGAGTATTAGATGAAAAAAGGACAGGAAATAGAAGGAAAAGTAGTTGATATAAGGTTCCCAAATATCGGAATAGTTGAGACTGAGGAAGGGGAGAGAATTGTTGTTAAAAACTCAATTCCCGGTCAGAAGGTACGTGCAAGGATCAATAAGCTTCGTCACGGCAAGGCAGAAGGATGCTTACTTGAGGTCTTAGAGAAATCACCAATGGAGAAAGGAGAAAGCTGCCCTCACTTTGGAATCTGCGGAGGATGTAGCTATATTTCACTTCCCTACGAGGAAGAACTAAAGTTAAAAAATCAGCAGGTTCATAAACTTTTGGAGCCTGTTCTTGATGCCCAGTCTTCGGAATATTCTTGGGAAGATATCTGCGGTAGCCCTGTTATTTATGGCTACAGAAACAAAATGGAATTCACCTTTGGTGATGAATATATGGGCGGACCTCTTGCTCTCGGAATGCATAAGAGAAACAGCTTTTATGATATCGTAAATGTTTCAGAATGCAGGATCGTTGACGAAGATTACAGAAAGATCCTTAATTCTACAAGAGAGTTCTTTTCAAAAGCGGGTCTTCCTTTCTATCACAGACTTCGCCATGAAGGCTATTTAAGGCATCTTCTTGTAAGAAAAGCAGCCAAGACCGGAGAGATCATGGTGGCCATTGTTACAACAACTCAGATTGATTTTGACATGAAGCCTTATGTAGAAATGCTAAAAGGTCTTGTAACCGATGGTGAGATAGTAAGTATCCTTCATACGTTTAACGATTCGGAGGCGGATACAGTACAGTCGGATAGGACAGAGATTCTTTTCGGAAGAGACTATATCAATGAAGAGGTACTTGGACTCTCATTTAGGATAACTGAGTTCTCTTTCTTCCAGACAAACACTCACAGCTGCGAAGTGCTTTACACCAAGGCTAGGGAGTTTGCAAAGGAAGCGCTTTCTAAAATGGGAGAGAGTAAAGAAAGCTGCGCTTCAGATGATGCGGGTTCAGACAATACTCAGACCGAGTGCGGAGTGCTTTATGATCTTTATTCCGGAACAGGAACCATTGCACAGCTGATGTCACCATCGGTTAATAAAGTCATCGGTGTTGAGATTATCGAAGAGGCAGTTGAAGCCGCAAAAGAGAATGCAGAAAAGAACGGCCTTAAGAACTGCGAATTCATTGCAGGAGACGTTCTTAAGGTTATCGACGATATTGAGGAAAAGCCGGATATGATCATTCTCGATCCTCCAAGAGACGGAATCCATCCCAAGGCCATCGGAAAGATCATTGACTACGGCGTAAAGTATATCCTGTATATCTCATGCAAGCCCACCAGCCTTGCAAGAGATCTTGAGATCTTCATCGCCAATGGTTACGAAGCCCGGAAGATCTGCTGCGTCGACCAGTTCCCTTGGACCAACCATTGCGAAACCATCGCGTTGATCGAACGGATTAAAAATTCGAAGGATTATGTTCAGATAGGTATAGATGCTGAGGACTACTACAGGGTCAAAGACGCAAAATAGATTGAAATAGAAGAAAACGGGTAGGTATTCTTTGATTATAAAAGTTCTGTCTATTTGTGGCGGCAGGGACTTCTGTTATGATTTTCATGTAAGGCGCCTGAAGAAACAAAAAAACGTATACATGAAAGGATACTATCATGAACAGAGATATTTTTATAAGAAACCTGACAGGGGACAGGATTGTACTGAGTCCCAAGGGTAGAACCGCCAACGAGCTGTCGGCAGAGGAGTTTGAAGAGAACTACGAGAAGTTTTTTGAGATGATCTTTGAGATAGCGGCTACTGATATAACAGGTATTGCCGGATACGGAGAATTTGACGAAAACAACGAAGCTCCCTATAAGACCTTTAAAGAGTTCGTAGAAGAAACTTTTAATGAAAACCAGGAAGGCTATTGGCATAACTGGACACAGATGTTTGAAACAACTTTCCTAAAGAAGGATTATTTCGACAAGATCTATGCAAAAGTCATGCAGTATGCGGATTTCTGCGAAAACCAAAGATTTCTGGCAAACAACAACACTTTCTTTTGCAACCTGTTGGTAGATGATGCGGGAAAGACATATTGCGCTGACTGGGGACGGGCAGGGATCATGGATTTTTTGATGGATTTTGCGATACTTGATCTCAATAAGCCCTATCTGCTGGTCCCTGAGAAATTATTTGATTATGCTAAAAAGAAAAACATCGAGATAAAGAACTTCAAGGAGCGTTTCCTGTGTATGGCGTATTTTAAGGGACTCCACACTCTGATGTGGCATGCTTCCATAGATGATCTGGAATCCTGTGAATCCATTACAAGGTCCATAAATGAACTTGAAGACCGAATGAATAAACTGGCGGATTAAAATGCAATACGAAAATGCCAAGGACATTCTCCCTGCAAGCCTGCTTGAAGAAGTGCAGAAGTTTGTGGAAGGAAAGGCTATCTACATCCCTAAACGCACCAAAAGGGAAGGCTGGGGAGAAGCGTCCGGTTATCGTGGAAAACTGAATAAAAGAAACAGTGCGATACTTAGCCGGTATTCGGCAGGGGCATCGATCATGGAGATTTCCGAGGAGTTTTTTCTTTCTCCCGAAACCATAAAAAAGATCGTGTACGGAAAGAAAGTGAGTCTTCCGGAGTACTCTCCATCTGTTTATTCCGCAGGGCAATATTCAAATGCCGGACTGGGAGAAGAATGGGTACGCATCTATCTTGATTCCGTCGGTGTGGAAATGCCCGACGGTGATAGTTACTTTTTGTCTGAACTTATAAGGATACCGTTACGTCTTATAGATGATGAAGGGGAAAATGTGGACAATGCGGAGGAAGAAAACTACAGAGAAGTTCCTCTTATTATTTTATTTGAAGACCATGGTTTCCATGTAATATGCGGAAGAAACTATCTATCAATGCTCCGTAAAGAAAAGAAGAATGCTCACTATGCGTTTATCTTTGCAAATAAAGATGAGTACGGATATTATTTGAAAAACTTCGGCAAACAGTTTCAGAGGTGATCATATAGTGATCCGTGACGGTAATTTTCTTGGGTGACAAAAGGATAATAATTTATGAAAAATCTTATAACAAAGCAATTTCAAATACTGACAGATATTAATCTTGTATGGAATTTTTTGACAGATATATATGATCGTGAAAACGGGAGTGGTGTTGCCGCACCTTTCTTTGAACACGCGATACTGGCTTCCTGGACGGATAATTCATATTCTTATCTGAACAGATTTTTGGATTACCTAAATAGGCAGGGAGGACTTAACCGTGAATAACGGACCATGGGAAAGTTTATATCAGAAAATGGCTGTCGAATGTCCTGAAAATGACATAGAGCGACATGTGCTTGAAATGCTCGGATCGGGAAAAGATCTGTCAGAATGCCTTGAGTACTGGGTAGAGATGGGAATGGACAAGGAGAGTTTCCTTACATTTATGGACCGAGCCGATAAATGGGAAACAGATGAACTTCGCAGGATAAACAAAAAATCGGGATGATCCGGGCAAAATTGCCCGGATGCGCTACCTTGCTGCTCTGAATATGTAATCTATGCAAGAGGTCTCTTCAAAACGCAGATACGGACCGTAGGCAGGTAATGTACAGGCGAGAACCTTTACAGAACCGGGAACAAGGATCTGGTATCCCTTTGCGGACATTATCATAGAAGGCTTTTGTGACACGGCGGTGTGAGATATATACTTTGCCGTGTTTGTAATGTCTTCCCATACAGAGTCATTATCACTCCTCGCACTTAGATTTTCCTTCTTTGACCAGTCGAAATATTCCCACCAGATGTTGGCATTTCCGTGATATTGTCTGGCAGTCACAGGGTTTTCCGAAAGAAGTATATCCCCTTTTTTTGATATAAATGATACAGCTCCGGTTTTCTTGTCAATCCTGACAGTCAGCTTTTCAAGGTTTATTTCGACGGCGTCCCTTGTATCCGAACCGATCCATTTGACCGATGGATTGTGTTTTACTTCATCGGGAAGGCTTTGCATGCTTTTAATATCGTCTTTGGAGAACAGTATTCTGACCGTTTCACCGGCGACAGGGATCACAGTTAAGTTCCCGTATCTGGTAACGGCCTCGACTCTGTCTTTGCTTTTATTTATCCACCTTATTGCATTATCGATCTTCGCATGTCCTATGGGTTTTAATGAAGTGTCCGCAGGCATGCTGCCAAATTCGGATCCGGGCGTTTTGTCATCAGAACTGCCTGTATTCGTATTGCCGGAGGATAAGGGTACTGTCCCGGACACTTTTGCAACGGCTCTATGAGATATTGCCTTTTCGCCGCTTAAACTGTCATTATTAACTACGATCTTTTTTGGCCCGTAGCGTTCCCGCAGCCTTCGTTCTTCGTTACCTTTCCGGGCCTGCTCCTCGGCGATCTCCCCCTTGGACTTGAACTCTTCTTCGAACACACGCGGCTTTAAATGATAAGTGTCTTCGGAAAAACTGATGTTTTCTCTCTCTTTTGGTACCGGATCGGCAATAAGTCCGGTCGGATTGTTAAGATAGAAGACCTTCAACTCATGAAGCGCCCTGGTAGCTGCAACATACAAAAGCCTGGCATACCCGTCTTCTTTGGGATATGCCTCATCGGAAGCATCGTATATGATGACTGCATCAAACTCCAGACCTTTTGAATACTCTATCGGTATAACATATACACCTTTTGAAAAATCCGTATCTTCTTCGGAGAATACT
>JAEEGH010021670.1_pt1 | contig 13250 bp, 12 predicted proteins | sample 9134181 | NCBI WGS metagenome assembly JAEEGH01 (sample SAMN16246544, study PRJNA631951) | gut metagenome | biome: gut microbiome; feature: rumen; material: DP-attached | host: Bos | place: Iran: Karaj | collected 2018-10
ATGAGAATGCCTTGAAGCATGAGTTGGAGTTGAGGGGACTCAAAGTTGAAACTCAGAAGCTTGTTCCCATAATCTACAAGGGCGAGGTGATTGGCGATCCATATAGACTTGATATGCTTGTGGAGGATAAGGTAATAGTGGAATGTAAAGCGACAGAAAAGAACAATCCCATTTTCGCTGCGCAGGTAAATACCTATCTCCATTTGCTTGATTGCAGGCTTGGCATTGTCATTAATTTTGGCCAGAAGCGTATCATTGATGGCTGGGAGCGCGTCGCTAATCATATGCCCCAATAACCAAACTCAAAATTTCTCTGCCTCTCTGCTACTTTGCCTCTCTGCGTTAAAACAAATGTCTATCGGTAGGCTAATACGAACAATCCGTTACCTCAAGTCACGCCAGGTGTGGTTTCAGGTGTGGAGGAGGGTGCAGCGGGCGCTGGAGGCACATCCGAAGTGCGGAGCGGATGAATTGCCTGAGTTTACGTTCCTGAACTTGGCGGTAAGGCCGAAGGGATGGAATGACACATCGTTGGATATGCTGTGGCGGTACAATCTACACTATTTCGACTATTTAGTTAACGCAGAGAAGCAGAGAAGCGGAGGAGCAGAGAGTTTAGTTAACGCAGAGAAGCAGAGAAGCGGAGGAGCAGAGAGTTTATTTAACGCAGAGAGGCAGAGTCGCGAAGAAGCAGAGGGATTGATCTTGAAGTGGATTGGGGTGAACCCGAAGGGCTCTATCCCCGGTTGGGATCCATACCCCACAAGCCTTCGTATCGTCAATTGGATCAAATATCTAAATAGTGACTCTGCGCACTCTGCTTCTCTGCGTCTCTGCGTTGAAAACTCGTTGATAAAGCAGCTTGAGTGGTTGGAAGGGCATGTAGAATGGCAAATCATGGCGAATCATCTGCTGGCGAACCTGAAGGCGTTGATTATCGGAAATAGATATCTGGACAGGGATTATGCGAAATGGATGCGACTGTATCGGGAACAGATCGCGGAACAGATTCTGCCTGATGGCGGACATTTCGAGCGGAGCGTAATGTACCACGCGATCATCCTGGAAGACGTGTTGGATGTGGTGAGGTTCTGCGGCGATGAGGCCGAGTGGCTTAAGCCCGTGGCGGCAAAGATGCTCCGCTATCTTGTGGACATGACAGGTCCAGACGGCAAGATCGCGATGTTCAACGATGCGGCGGACGGCATCGCAAAGCCCACCGAATGGCTGTGCGGATATGCCCGGGACCTCGGGATTGAGGTGCCGTCGCCGGAACCGTTTGCCGATTTTCCGGATACGGGTTATACGCGGATGACCGTCGGCGATTTCGTGCTGTTCGTGGATACTGGCGCGATAGGGCCGGATTACCAGCCGGGACACGCCCATGCCGATACGTTGACGTACGAATTGTACTTGAAGGGTCGCAAGGTTGTCACGGATACGGGAACGAGCGAGTATCGTGGCAAGAGACGCGCCTACGAGAGAAGCACGGCGGCGCACAATGTCGTGGAGGTGGATGGACGCAATTCGAGCGAAGTCTGGAGTTCGCATCGGGTAGGAGCGCGGGCGCGGATCGTGGAACGTGTGGTCGAGCCCGGGCGTATTTTCGCCGCGCATGACGGGTATGGGGAGAAGGTCGGGCGTGAGCTGACGCTGACGGACGAAGGATTGACGGTTGTGGAGAAGGTAGAGGGAAGGGGCAAGTGTGTGACGAGGGTGCATTTGACGGAGGAAGAACTTTGCCGTGTAGAACGTGTAAAAGGGGGTTTTAACGCAGAGGCGCAGAGGCGCAGAGGGGAAGAGGGGGGTAACCTTGTAGAACATGTAGATCATGTAGAAGATAGAGGATGGGGAAGGGAAGAGGTTGAGTATGCGGTGGAGTTTGGGAAGTTGGAGAAGGGAAGGTGCATCGTGTGGAGGTTTGATGCGCCAGAGGAATTTGCATATACAATCAAGCGCCCACATTCAACCGTGTAGAACATGTAGAACGTGTAGAAACGGATCTACACGTTTCTACATGTTCTGCATGGTTAAATAAATATGGCGCAGCCATCTGCGCTGTCATGGCGGTAGCCGCCCTTGTGGCTTATGCCGTTACTCTTCCGTTTGGCGCGGTTACGTGGTATGACAATGTTGTCATTAGCGAGATTGCGCGTGGTGGGATCACCCATAAGGCACTCGACTGGTCGGTCGTGGCAACGGGGAATGCCGCTGCCGACAGCCAGTCGTGGGCGACTTACTACATTGGTGGCTGGCTCACGGAATGTGCGTACCAACTTGGAGGTTGGATGGCTCCGAAGGCGCTTCTGCTCGTCATCTATGTCTTGACTGCCGCTTTGCTCTTTTTCTACGCGAGGCGCCGGAGCGGTTCGGTGCCGTTCGCTGCGGCGTTGTCCCTTTTTTTCTTCGTATTCCCGCGTGTGGCATACGGAGTGAAGAGCGGACGTGTCGATATGGTGGCGCTTTTCTTCGTGTTTGCCGCGCTTGCGTTGCTTGTCTGGGCACGAGGGATGCGATATCGTATGGCGGCATTGTTTATTTCGGGTGCGCTTGGAGCATGTTCGGTATTCACATGGATGACGGCCGTTATTGCACTGCCGGCGCTCGCTTGGGAGGTTGACGATGTCGTGCGGGCATCGTCTAGAAGTTGGCGGCTGCGGTTTTACGGGTATGGCGTTTCGGTTGCCGGATTTCTGCTTGCGGCTTTTTTGCTTGCATTGCCATTTCTGATGGACTGGGGCACGACCTTGGAAGGCCTGAAGGCCAATCTTGCCTATAACCTCCAAGGGAGGAGCGGGGATAAGATGGCCCAGCTCATGGTTTACTTCAAGTCGCTCGTTGCATTGCCGGGCTTCTTCCTTTTAGGTGCGGTGGCAATTTTCTCGCGCAGACGGTTCTGGATATTGGGAATAGGTTTTGTCATATTCTCGGTTTTTACGGCACTGACAAAGGCCGGGACGGCGCGAATGATCTACTTCATCCCGAGCATGGTGGTGGCATTGTCGGCACTTGTGGGAGAACAGGAAATGCGGCGCACGGTGTTGGCGCGGTTATGCATGGCGGCACTTGGGATTGTCATGATTCTCTCGTATGTGCGGATGGTGGCATTGAGGACTGCGGAGGATTTTCGGTATCGGGATCGGCGGGACGTGGCGGCTGTGCAGGAAGAGCTTGAGTCGGTAATTGGTCGTAACGCTTCCGTCTATACGGATACATTCCAGGCGTATTATATAGGAAGGGATTTGGGATGGAAACAGTATCGTGTTGGTTCTGTGAAGGGACTGGACCCCATGCCATACCTTGCGAAATGTGATTGGTATCTGAATGGGTGGTGTGAGCTTGACGGCGTGACCGAGGAGCAGCTCGTGGCAGCGGGGTTTAGGTTTGAGAAGGTGATTTGTTCGCGTGGCGAGGATGAGAAAGTAAGCGCACAGAAGTATGGCCCGTATAAGGTGTATAGGAAAGTGAGGGAGTTGAGAGTGAAGGAGTTGAGATAACCGTGTAGAACATGTAGAACGTGTAGATGGTGGGACTCTGCCTGTTCTGCGTGGCTAAAAACAAGGTGTAATGGAGTTAGTAATATGAGAGATTTTATGGATTTACAAAAACCTTCGGGAAAGTGCGCGTTCAGTTGGCCACTTTTCCTTCTGGGACTATTTTCCGAGACGCAGATCCGAGTCATTGGATCAATTGGCATCGCAGAACTGGCCATATTCATTCTGGGGCCGTTTTTCCTCATCAAGGACTGGCCTCAGTTACGGCAGAAGAAATTTACGCCGTTCCTGTGGCTGCTGATTCTGATGTTCTTTTCTGGCATGTTCTCGAATTGGTACAATCATACGTATTTTGCCGCTGCCATTCGTGGGTTGGCAACGCCGTATTCCTTTCTGATGGGAGTCGCCACATTTCACCACTTCCTGAAAGGCGACATCAAGAAGACACGCTGGTTTTTCATTGGATTTGCAATTTCGGTTGTCCTTAGCGTCTTTGTCTTTCAACGTGTTGCCAATCGTGTTGAGGGAGGATACGAGCTTTCTTCCGCAGAGGCGATGGAACGCAAGATGAATTATTCGCTTTTCTGGCTTCAGCAAATTTCCAGTGCACTGGTGTTGCCGATTAACGCTTTTTATCTTGAAATCCCAAAAGTATATTCGGTGTGTGCGATGTCCTTTCTTTTGTTTTATGGTTTCGTACTGTCAAACAACCGTAGTTCGTTGCTTATATTCGGCATGTCGCTTTTTCTCTTCCTTGTCGGCGGCAAGCAAACACGAGCGATGACATTTGTGAAGAAACATTTTGCAGCACTTGCCATAAGTGCTATCTTGTTGGCTCCGCTAATGAATCTGCTTTATAAGCAAACGGCGTCAAGTGGCTTGCTGGGTGAGAATGCGCGTGCAAAATATGAGAAGCAGGTAGGTGCTAAGGCGGATATCTTGCAGACCTTAGCAGGCGGACGAAGCGATTTCTTTATTGGCCTGACTGCCTGCCTCGACCAGCCGCTTGCAGGATCTGGAGCATGGGCTCAAGACACGAAGGGGTATTCGATGGAATTCTATGCGAAACATGGTGCGACAGAGAAAGACCTTGACTGGATACGTTGGACGGATGAACATGGCGGTCGTATGATTCCTGGCCATTCCTGGTTGGTCCAGTCTTGGCTTTGGTATGGTATAGGAGGCCTTCTTTGGGTACTCTATTTGGGTAAGTTGATTTTGGGGACATTAAGGAATTGCCTTGGTGCGATTCCGCATCTTTACGGATATTTTGCGTTTCTCCTACCAGCACATATCTGGAACTGGTGGTTCTCCCCGCTAGGTGCGCGGACACAGCTCGCCATGTTCTTTACGCTTTGCCTTTTTGCGCGTTATTATCAACGCCTGAAAGATCAAGCACGATTGATATGAAAGTTCTTTTGACAACATTAGGGCGGCTTCATTTTGTGTCTGCGGCCTCGGCGTTGATACGTCGGGGGGTGGATCTGCATCTGTTTCAGGGGTGGCTTGTCAAGAACCCCGAGCAATCGTTTCTCCTAATGATAGCGGCTAAGATAGTGGGGAGAAGGTCCCTAATTTATGGTTTTACGAAGCGCTCTTCACCTGAACTTGTGGGGCGAAACCATGGTGAGTTCTGGGGAGAATTTGCTACAGCTGTCTTGGGCAAGACGATTGGGCGATTGGGATGTCGCGGATTTAACTTTGCCCAGAAGACGGGGTTGTATATTCACGGCTGGCTGGGGGTTAGCATGGCACGTAAGCTTAAGAGCAATCTTCTGCATGTGCGTAGCGGTAGTGGACATTTTCTCATCCCTTGGGCGCATCGCAAAGGCATGAAGGTGCTGGTGGATCACAGCGCGGGCGCACCACAATATATTACTGAAGTCGTAGAGGGGCGTAAGTGGGATAAATCAACGTTCTGGTGGACAGTGATGCAGGATTGTGACTCTGCCGATTTGCTGATGGTTGATTGTGATTTTGTGAAGTCAACGTTCCTACGCTACGGGTATCCCGAGGGGAGGATTCGTGTTGTCTATATGGGGCTGGATCAGAAGTTCAACGGGCTCTGCTTGTGGAATGAAGATATTTCCGGCATCGGTCGATTGCCCAGTAATCCTCTTCGGATTGTCTTCACGGGTGTTTTTGCGCCGCATAAGGGTAGTGAGGCCTTCTTGGGGGCGATTGACATGTTGTTGAAGAAAGACCTCAACTTTGAAGTGACGGTACTGGGGAGTACGGACATTACGTCTGAGCAGCGGCAACGTTATCCGAATGCCCTTGCGAAGATTGATTTCCGAGGACATGTGCCTCAAGATGAGATGGTCGAGGTGATGAAGACGCATCATGTCTATCTCTTCCCATCGCTTTCCGAGGGTTGCGCCAAAAGTGCTTTCGAGGCCATGAGCATGGGGCTTTGCGTTGTATGTACATTTGAAACTGGATTGCCCATGACGGACGGAGTTGACGGATATTTGATTCAGAAAAACAATCCACAGTCTATTGTCGATAAGATTGGCTGGTTGGTTGAGCATCCCGAATCGATTGAGGCGGCAGGGCGCGCGGCAACAGAGACGTTGAAGAAATATACCTGGGATTTCTATGCAGAGAATGTCGAGAGGATTTATAATGAGTTGATGAGCGAGGGAGTTGTGAGTGAAGGAGTGGGGGAGTTATGAGTGAAGGAGTGGGTGAGTTCCTCTTGTCTTCCACACCCCCACTTCCTAACACCATCACTATTACCATGAATCGTAATCCAGCAGTAGAACTTTATCGCGTTGGGGCGATGTTTGGCATCGTCCTCTTGCACACTATTGTTCAAGGGGGGTATTTGCGCAGCCGTGGGCTGGACAATGTTTTGCTTTCCTGTGTTACCGCATTCGTTTTCATCTCAGGTTATTTTGGCATCCGCTTTTCAGTTCGGAAAATCATAAGGTTAATCGCTCTTGGATGTTATTGCTCTTTTATTGCGGCGGTCATAGGAGGTGGTATGTGTTGTCTGCGGGATGGGCTGTTGCTGGACATAATCAAATACCATTGGTTCCTTTGGGCGTATCTAGTGTTGATGTGTTTTGCGCCTATACTCAATTTGGCGTTTGATGGCGAATTAAAGGAGGTCCTGCCGCGTGTTGCGCCGATTCTTGTAGTGGTATTCGGGTGGTCGTATTTGGCGATGATTCCTGTCCTGAAAAGGTATTTCCCGACGGTGCAGGGTTTTGGCCCGTTGACGCCTTTGACTTTGATTGGTATTTATCTGGCTGCGCGTCTGAGTCGGAAAGTTTTTGCTTCAATGCACCTAGGCTCGCGTGTGTTTGCAGGTTTGGTAATTCTAGCGCTGCCTATCACGTGGATTGGGTTTGGCCATTACAACTCGGTTGCCTCGTTGGTGTTGGCCGGGGCTATGTTTTATCTTGTAGAAAAGTTGCCAGTTTCTGAACGGATCGGGGATATGCTTGCAGTAGTTGTGCCTTCCCTTTTCCCAATTTACCTGTTGCATTGTAATGCTGTAGGTTATGAGTACCTGAAGTCGCTGAACCGGTTCTTTATCGAGGATTGCCATATATGGCTTTATGCGAGTTATGTCATGACGGCAGCTGTCGTCTTTACTGTGTGTTTTATGATTGATTTGCCGCGGCGTTTTGTATTGTACATGATTGACAGGATGCGCAAATGATCCCATTGCTCTCTATCGTCATAGCCAATTACAACTACGGCCGTTTCCTGGAAGAGGCTATTAGGTCTGTTCTTGATCAAGCGGTGCCGGAGGTAGAATTATTAGTTATTGATGGTGGATCAACCGATGAGTCTGTTGATATTATCCGTCGCTACGCTCATCCTCCCACTCCCCCACTTCCCCACTCCCCCACTCCCTCACTAATCGCTTATTGGGTCAGCGAGAAAGACCGTGGCCAGTCGGATGCCTTCAATAAGGGATTTGCCAAGGCTCGCGGCAAGTATCTGACTTGGCTCAATGCTGATGATGTCATGCCCGCTGGGTGTTTGGCTCGCGTAGTGGGTGAGATGAAGGCTCATCCAGATTGCGAATGGTTCACGGCGAACACCTATCGCTTTACGCAAGATGGTAAGGTCGTTGGCCTGTGGTGGGGGCCTCGGCATGTGCCAACACTGCTACAGGGCAAGGGTACGCCGATCGCTGTGTATGGCCCATCGACATTCTTCGCAAAGGCGTTGTACGAACGTGTCGGCAGGATTGATGAGAGCCTGCATCTGATTATGGACATTGATTTGTGGGAGCGTTTTGTCCTGGCGGGGGCGAAGTTCCGTCGCCTCAATTGGTTCTGCTGGGGATTCCGTATGCATGAGGCGTCAAAGACCGCCGAATTCGGCGACCATCGTCTTGATGATTCGGCGACAAAGAAGTTGGCGGCGGAGAATGTTTACAAGCGGCAAAAGAATGCATATCGCGAGTCGAGGGTGAAGAAGCTGCTCATTCAAGCCTTGCGGCTGCTTGACGGCTCTTTCCTGCGGCGTTATCTTTTGCTGAAATCATATAGGAGAATGTAATGATTTGCATAGCCTGGATTGGGATGGGGTCGTATGCGGAGTGCGCCGTTGCGCAGTTCGCGAAAGACACGGAAGAAGAGATTCGGCTTATTGCCGTTACCTCGGACGTACCGAAGGTTTGCGCGGATAAAATTGCCGGCGTGCCCGTGATTTGGATTACATCTGAAGACAGGCGGACGCTGAAAGATCTTCTTGGTGAAGTGCCGCGCATTCTCGTGACGAGCGGTTGGTACCTAGACTTGTTCCACCGCTATACGGCGGAGGTACATGCGGCAGGAGGAAAAAATATTGCGTTGTCAGACAATCCGTTTCATTTTTCATTCAAGCTCATTGCCTGGATTGTCTATTTCAACCTGAAGGTCCGCCTCCGATACGATGGTTTCATGGCTTCAGGCTCAAGTGCCTATCGCCTTTTGCGGTGGGCGGGAGTCCCGAAGAAACTGCTTGGCTCTGGCATCTATCCGTGTAATCTTGAGTTGTTCACGAATGGAGGAGATCTGGCCCTGCGAGAAAAGAAGATTGTCTATGTCGGGCGATATATTCCGGTTAAGAACATACTGCCGTTCTTGCAGGTTTATGCAGAGTTCTCGAAAGCGCATCCGGATTGGAGCCTTGACATGTATGGGCAGGGGCCTCAAGAGGAGGAGGTCAGAAAAGTAATTGCCGATTCGGGCTGCCGATCAGTAACGCTTCATCCGTTTGCAAAACCAGTTGAACTGGCCGGTCTCTACAAGCGCGTTCGCGCGTTGGTGTTGCCAAGTGTCAACGACCACTGGGGGGTCGTGGTGCAGGAAGCGGCCGCTTCGGGGTGCGCATTGCTGGTCAGCACCGGCGTAAGATCAGCGGACGATTTCTGCAGCAAGAAGAACGCATGTTGCTTCGCACATGATTCGAAGGTCGAAATGCGCGCTGCTCTGGAGCGCATGGCGGCTTGGTCTGATACGGAGTGGCATGAGGCACAGGCTGAAAGTCTGCGCCTCTCCCATGTACTCACGCCGAAGACGTTCTCGGATCAATTGCGAGGACTAATATCGCGTCTTGGCGGTTGAAAGTTTCAAACAGATTAGAAAGGAAAATCAGAAAATGGCAATGTCAACAACGGGTGAATTCAAGGACAAGATCCTGCTCATTACAGGTGGAACGGGTAGTTTTGGTCATACGGTGTTGAATCGTTTCATCGACGATTTCAAGGAGATACGCATATTCTCACGTGATGAGAAAAAGCAGGATGACATGCGGCATGCGTTGCAGAATGACAAGGTGAAGTTCTATTTGGGTGATGTTCGGGATCGCCAGAGCGTAGATACGGTAATGCCAGGTGTGGATTACATTTTTTCCGCAGCGGCGCTCAAGCAGGTGCCTAGCTGCGAGTTCTTCCCGATACAAGCAGTCAATACTAATGTTCTTGGCACGAACAACGTCCTTGAAAGTGCAATCGCCTATGGCGTGAAGAATGTCGTTGTGCTTTCAACCGACAAAGCGGCATACCCAATCAATGCGATGGGCATGTCGAAGGCTTTGATGGAGAAAGTTGCAATATCAAAGGGGCGCGCGCTTGGTACGGATGCGAAGACGACAATCTGCTGCACGCGCTACGGCAATGTGATGTGTTCGCGTGGATCGGTGATCCCGCTTTTCATCAAACAACTCAAGGAGGGTAAGCCTCTTACCGTGACCGACCCTAACATGACCAGGTTTATGATGACATTGGACGAAGCTGTCGATTTGGTGATGTACGCCTTCACCAAAGGACGCAACGGCGATCTTTTCGTCCAGAAAGCCCCTGCGTGTACTATCGAGACACTCGCTAAAGCGGTAGTAAAGCTCTATGGTGCAAAGGTTCCGATCAATGTGATTGGTACGCGCCATGGCGAGAAGGTTTACGAGACGCTTGTGACACGCGAAGAAATGACGCGTGCTGAAGATTTAGGCAGATACTACAGAGTGGCTGCGGATGTCCGAGACCTTAACTACGATAAGTATCTCGACAAGGGTGACCACAGGATCACAACTGCGGAAGAGTTCCACTCGCATAACACCCGCCGCCTTGATGTCGATGAAATGGTTGAACTCCTTAAAACCGTTAAGTACATACGTGAAGACATGGGAATAGACCCGATACAGCCTGGTGTATTGCGGGAAGAGTACTGATCATGGCGTCGCCAATCATCATAAAATGCGGTGCGTATGCTGATGCAAGGGGCGCACTGCGCTTCTGCAACGGCTTTGACATGACGCCCGTAAAGCGCTTCTACACAATTCTAAACAGCCCAGAGGAACCGGTCAGAGGGTGGATTGGCCATAAAAAAGAAACCAAGTGGCTATTCCCAATCAAGGGGACTACATTGATCTGTGTAGAGAGCTTTAACGTAGAGTCGCAGAACGGCAGTAGTGTGGAGAAATTCGTGTTGGATGCAACTGCTCCTCAAGTTCTTCAAGTGCCGCCAGGAAATTGGTTCTGCATTGAGCAGCATGATGGAGCGGAAGTGATGGTGTTCTCCGACTGCAATGTAGGCGAATACGCAGAAGACGATTTACGGAGGCCATTGTGATGAGAGTAGGTATAACCGGTCAAGCGGGTTTCATTGGTACACATCTTGCCAAGTATGTGACAGAGAGGGAAGATACAGAACTTGTGCCGTTTGAAGATGCGTTTTTTTCGGAAGAAGGAAAACTACGCGACTTCGTGAAGAGTTGTGACGTCATTGTGCATTTGGCGGCTGCTTCGCGTATGCCAAGCGAGGATGAACTCTATAATCTCAACGTCGGACTCGTTCAGAAGGTAATTGATGCGATGGAAGCCGAGAAGGTCGCTCCGCATGTGTTGTTCTCCAGCTCGACGCATGAGACGCGCGATACGGCATACGGACGGGCTAAGCTCGAGGGGCGGAAACGCTTTGAGGCATGGGCGCAGAAGACTGGAACCGCATTCACCGGATTCATCTTCCCAAATATTTATGGGCCTGGGGCTCGTGTGCATTACGCGAGCTTCATTGCCAACTTCGCGTGGGAGTTGCAACATGGTGAAGAGCCGAAGGTGCTCGTAGATGCGCCAATCAAGTTAAAGTATGTTGGCGATCTGTGCAAGTTCATCGGTGATAGATTTACATCAACGGGCGTGAGCAAAATCGAGGTTCCCTGGGACTTTGAGTTGAAGGTGACAGATATCCTTGCTCTTTTTAAGGTGTTCAACATTTTGCCAGAGGAAGGTCGGAAATACGTGATGGCATACGATAATAACGTGCAGAATCTGCTGCAGACATTCATGTCATACGGAGACTGAGCCAGTATGAGGGTAGTCCATGTCATATCAAGTGTCGGCAAATCGGCAGGGGGAACGGCGGAGATCGTGCCGAAGATTTGCTCGGTGCAGCAAAAGGCCGGTATTCACGTGACGTTGGCCTGCCGAGACATAGGGTCGCTCTCTGATACGGCTGTTCAGGCTCAGAAGGATGGCGTGACGCTTCGCCTCTTCAACGGCATGAGTTCATGGCTGAATAAGATATCCTTCTCGTGGGATATGATGAGGAACTTGGGCGAATTGGTTCGCGATTCTGACATCGTTCATCTGCACGGCGGGTGGCTATTCGCAGTCTGGTGGGGTGCGCATTGCGCCCGGAAGTATGGAAAAGCGTACGTCATCATGCCGCATGGCAGTCTGGAGCCTGAACGCCTCAAGATATCAAAGTGGAAAAAGCGTATTGTAGGGTGGTTGTTTGACCGACGAGTCTATCGACATGCCTCTGCCGTATGGGTGACGGCGGAAAGCGAAGGTGTCGGGGTGCGGCGGTATGGTGTGACCTGCCCGATTCATGTAGTGCCTTTGGGGCTTGACGTGGAACAATATGAACGGTCTGTTCCAAGCTCGGAACTCTTGTCCCGGCTTGGGGTTTCAGTTGGCAAAAAGGTCGTATTGTATTTTTCACGCATTACAAAGATCAAGGGATTGGACTTGCTGGCGCAAGCCTGGAGCAGCGTGGCGAAGGATTTCCCTGATTGGCAGCTGGTTGTTGCAGGGCCTGATGATTATCATGGATATCGAGCTGTAGCGGAGGAATTGTTCGGACGGCTCTGTCCGACGGATTCATATCGGTTTACGGGACCTGTCTATGGCGCAGACAAGTACTCTTTGTTGAAGTCTGCATCTGTCTTCGTGCTGCCTACGCGAAATGAGAACTTCAGCATAGCCGTTCAGGAATCTCTTGCGTCAGGCGTTCCTGTAGTGTGTACCAAGGGCGCACCTTGGCAGGTGCTTGAGACGGCCAAGTGCGGGTGTTGGACAGATGTTTCTGCTGAGGGAATCGCTTCAGGCCTACGGCATCTCATGGGCTGTACCGGTAAACAGCGCACTGAAATGGGGACTAACGGGAATTACCTTATTCGGTCTAAGTTCTCGTGGGCCGCTATTACTGCCGATATGGTGAAGAATTACGAGGCGGTCTTGTGTGAATAGACGGTTGAAATTATGATTTGTAAACGCATAAAAATGCAGGGATTGATATCTGCATAAACGAAGAGTTTTCAAAAGAGGAAGAAGGAGAAGTTGTATGACGATTGTCTGTCTCGACATGGAAGGTGTGTTGGTGCCCGAAATTTGGATTGCCTTTGCCAACAAGGTGGGCATTCCTGAGTTCACTCGTACGACACGCGATGAACCAGACTTCGATAAGTTGATGCATTTCCGGATTGACTTGATGCGGAAGCATCAGCTGACGCTTGACAAGGTCATAGAGGTCATTGACTCAATCGAGCCATTCGCAGGAGCGAAGGAATTTATCGCCAGGCTTCGTGAGGTATGCCAAGTTGTGATTATATCGGATACCTTTGACATTTTTGGACGTCCGTTGATGCGCAAACTTGGTTGGCCGACATTGTTCCATAACGATGTCGTTGTTGACGACGATGGGTACATGGTTGGCTACAAGTTACGATCACAGCATACCAAGCGTGATACCGTTTGCGGTCTTCAGTCATGTGGTGGGGTTGAAACGATAGCGGCTGGTGACGGATACAACGATCTTGAGATGATTCGTGCGTCCAAAGCGGGGTTTCTGTTCCGTGCACCCGAGAAGATTCGGCTGTCAAATCCCGATGTCAGGGCAATCGAAGAATATGATGACCTTTACAATGCGATAATGGAGGTGATAGAGAAATGAAAGAACATCAAGGCAAGACTGCCATAACGTTTGGCGTGTTCGATTTGCTCCACTTTGGGCATTTCGAGCTGTTCCGCAG
>JAEEGH010021675.1_pt1 | contig 13247 bp, 3 predicted proteins | sample 9134181 | NCBI WGS metagenome assembly JAEEGH01 (sample SAMN16246544, study PRJNA631951) | gut metagenome | biome: gut microbiome; feature: rumen; material: DP-attached | host: Bos | place: Iran: Karaj | collected 2018-10
CTTCCCAATATTCTTATAAAGATGTGGATAATTCTACAATTAAAAATAATATTCAGCGGAAAGGATTCTGGTCTTGTGACAATTGTGTTGCTCTCGACAATTGGGAAGGAGATTTTACTACAATCATAAAAGATTGGAAAGGTATCAATACAACCAGTAACTTTCATTTCAACGACACTTACGAAGGCAATACCAACATCGGCATTTATGGCGGAACAGGCTTCAGCGACGATTGCCTGCCTCCCATGCCACGCATCACAAGCAAAAACATTGCTGAGCAGACCGATGAACAGGGCAAACTGAAGATTCAGGTTACTGTGAAGAATAAGTAAACAGCATCTATTCACTGACAATGATTCATTTATGGGCAACATATATATAAGAATGTGGTTGCTGTTTTTGTTGGTGATGGGAGTTGTACCATGTTTTGCACAAGATTTGTCGGAAGTGGAATATTGGTTCGACCAGCATTTGGATAATCGGCAGACGGTACAAATACATGGAGAAGGAGATGTTACAATCAACGCTGGTACCAACAATCTTGATGTGGGCCTACATTGGCTTTATGTGAGGGTCAAGGACTCCAACGGCATCTACAGCAGCATTTCTACATCGCCATTCATCAAAAGCGACCCTAAGAAAGGTAACACCATTGAATATTGGTTTGACGATGACTTTGATTCCCTCCATTCAAAGTCCGTCAACATTCCTGACGGTAATACCAACTTGACGATACAATTAGATATGAGTGATGTACCTCTTGGTTTGCATCGCCTTAATTATCGCATTACAACCAAGGGTGGTTCTGTCAATCCTATATCTACCGTTTTCTTCATGAAGTCGGGAAACGGCAGCGTCGACCGCTTGGAGTATTGGATTGACGATGATGTGAACAACATCCGTTATACCGAGTCGTCATCGACCGATGACGGTAGCATCTTCTTCGATAAGGATCTTGACCTTAGTGGAGTTCCCTTAGGCCTGCATCGCCTTAATTTTCGTGCATCCTCCTCTGGCCATAAATGCAGCTCCGTATGTACGGCATATATCTTCAAGACAGGAGGTGGAGAGCCTGACCGCTTGGAGTATTGGATTGACGATGATGTGAGTCATAGCCGTTTCGCTGAGGGCGCGACAAAAACCGACAGTTGCATCATCATAACTAATGACTTGGACCTTACCGACGTTCCTGTCGGCTTGCATCGCCTCAACTTCCGAATTTCATCTTCCAATAACCGAAGCCTCAGCTCTCCCAGCATGGCATTCATTATGGTTGGTGGAGCAACGGAACCGGAGATGGAATTCTGGCTTGATGATGATATTGACAACACCAAGACGATGGCCATGACCCGCTATGGCTCTTCTTATGTGGCAGATGGATTGCTAGACCTCAGCGATGCCGAGAATGGCTTGCACCGTTTGAACTATCGTTATACCAATACAGACAAGCGCTCCAGCAGTGCTGTTGGTACGTCTATAGTTATGATCTCATCTATGCCAGATTTCTGGACTCAATCTGAAGAGTCAGAAATAGTGAAGGGCGTCTATTGGGTTGATGATCAAGAACCCGTAGCGTTCGCTGACTTTGAGCCAGGCATGGAAGTAAATATAGAGGAACTTGTGAACCTTGCCTCATTGGAAGACGGAGAACACGTGTTGTCGATGAGATTCATGGCCTCTAATGGAAGATGGACAGACATTGACCATACCATATTCTATAAATCTGTGCTTGAGAACACTGTTTGCATTGCTGGAATCCTCTATGAATACCGAAACAGACAGGGTAATCCGTATGTCACAGTGAAAGGCTATGAAGATGATATCACTGAGATAAAGGTTTTGCCCAAGGTGACATTTGGCAACAAGGAAATGGTAGTGACCAACATTGACCCGAAAGCATTCTATGGATGTAATACTGTTGGTGACATCGCATTGCTGCCTTCTACAATGACCGACATCGGCACTGAATCTTTTGCTTCGTCCTCTATCAATGAGGTGAGGCTGGGAAGTGTTGCTGCACCCACCATTGGTAATATGGCTTTCCCAAAAGGCACCAATTTGCGCGTGCCGGTTGACGGCATTGGTTATGGTGCTCTCAGTTCTTTGTTCGAGCAAGATAATATCAGATTGACCTATGACTATGGGTGTATCTATGATGACCAGTGGGCTGCTTTGAAGCGCATTGACAACATGGTGAAAGAACAAGGTGGCACCACGGGTTGGAATTTCACAGAGAGGAGCGTGACCCCGTCAGGAATAGAACGTTGGGGGGACGACAATGTCTGTGAGATTGACCTGAGTTATCATAATCTGACCGGAGCGTATGATAGTGAAGATTGGACGAAAGGACTACCCAAGATCAGCAGGATTAATTTGGTAGGAAACAGCATTCTCGATATGAGAGGATATGAAAACTATCATATCATGCGGCTTGACAGCCAGCAGTATAATCTGGTTACAGAGATTAAGGTGTCAGAACTTGACGCCGAACGGTTGCTAACGCCTGAGATACCTCTTATCTTCAGGGATGCCAATACGGGAGAGTTAGGCAACCCGAGCAATCATCATATCATCTACAGCCTTAAGACCATGACATCAGACAGCATTTACATGGATGCAAATCAGGAAAATTATGGCATTCTCCTAAATGTAACTCCAAATGGGGAAGTCAGTCTGACACAGAATAGTCTTAATGCCAGCAATGTTTATCATGGTAAAAGCGGTGATATGCTGTGCTTGACAAGTGCAGGCAACCAAAGTCTCACACCTAATAGCATCTATAGGACACACCTCTATTTCAACGATGGAGATGTTGACATTGATGGAGAAATAGATGTTGCAGACCTTCAGAATATCATCAACTATATTTTTGATTATGGCGATAAAAAGAACATCTTCGCTTGGCATGCCGCAAATCTTGCTACCGATGACATGATCAATGTGCAGGATGTAGTGGGTGAGGTTGGTATAATTCTCGACCAAGTGCCTGAGAGTAACAATGCCAATGACAGCAAATTGAGTGTTAAGGCAAATAAAGAAAATGATATTGAGAACGCAACCCTCATCCTAACCGATGAAGCACTTATACTCCAATCTGATCATGACGTGGCAGCACTTGACCTTGTCGTTAATGATAAAATAGACCTTGCGGCAATAAAGGAAATGGGAATGACAGTCAGCAGCAAAGCCTTGCCTGATGGCCGTGTGCACATTGTGGCTTACTCGCTGAGTGGCAGGGTTGTTCCGGCTGGCGAACACGTCATTGCCACAAATACTTTAGGCAAAATCCTCTCATCCGCAAAACTTGTTGATTTGGAGGCTAACCGTCTGAATACCACCATTATGAATATGTCCAGTGGTGTTACTGACATTGAGGAAATCAATAGAGATAAGTCTGTTGATGACCATCTCTATGATGTCTCTGGACGACGTGTGACAAAATCTTACCGTGGTATCGTGATACAAAAAGGAAAGGCTCGTATCTCAAATTTGTCAAAATAAATAACTATGAAACATAGATATTGTTATCGGTTAATTGTTGGCTTATGGATTTGGATGTGTTTTGCCAATGTGGTAAGCGCTTCCGCTTTGCCCCCAATTCAAACAGACCGTTTATATACACCCGATATGATTACATGGAGAGGTGCCACTTTCCAACTGCCCATCTGTATGGATAATCCACATGATGTTACGGCTGTGCAGTTTAACATTGGCATTCCATGTGAGTTGAAGATGGAACAAGATGCCTTTCAATTGACCAGTCGTTCCGTAGACCATGAAATCGTGACACGATTCCTTAATACTGATGGTTCAAGTAATTGGTATCAAGTCATGGTGTTTTCACCCACCAACTCCCTTTTCGTGGGGCATTCAGGTAGTATTATTGATATTAGGCTAACCGTGAGTGACGAAGCCACTGATGGTACCCAACTAACACCATTATTATCAAATGGTGTAATGAGTACTACCAATAAAGAGAATGTATGTGAAGAAGTCACTACAGGTACCATAAGCATCGTATTTGGCCCTGACCTTTCAATACCATCAATTAACATTGCTGACATGAACGTGTCTCCTGGTGGAGAACTCAATCTTAGTTGGATAGTGAGCAATGCGGGCGACGAACCTTGCCAGGCCGGTTGGAAAGAGGAGATCAGTATTATAGAAGAAGGTGCGTCAAGTGAAAATTACAGCAGTTTCACTACTTGTTATTTGGGTTTTGTGAAATATGAAGAGGTGCTTGACGGACACTCTTCAGTGAGCCGTAATGCAAGTCTTACCTTGCCTAAGTTGGTTGGGCTTGGTGGAGTGTGCAGGGTTATGATCCGCATTGTGCCATTCCCTGAAAGCAATGAAAGACCAGAGGCTCGAATCAACAACACGATGGTGAGCCAACAGACTATAGTGGTGGAGAAACAATTATCTCTTCAGCTGAATGCTGAAACAGTGGAAGAGGGTAAGACAAATTCTGTATCTGCCATGCTAAGCCGTTCGGGAAGTTGGGATACTGAAGAAACTTTTTCCGTCAGCTGTTTTGGAGATGACAGAGTCACCGTTCCCTCATCAGTTACGATTCCCAAAGGCCAGAGTGTTGTTAAGTTCGATATCAACATTACTGATAACAGTGAACTTGATGCCATTGACGCCATAGCCACAATTGAGGTGAGTGATGTATCGAGTACAAATCCCTATGCTGCAGTGAAAGCACAATTTAAGGTTGAGGATAACGAGTTCCCCGACCTCAACGTCACCACGTCGAAGAGTGAGGACCCAGAAGGTGAGACATTCCAACTCACCATCACCACAAGCCGGGTGTCCTCATTGCCCATTGAAGTGATGCTGACGAGTGAAAACAGCAAACGCTTCTCATTCCCCTCAACGGTGACGATACCCGCCGGTAAGGAATTTGTGAGTGTCACAGTTGAGACGACAGATGACGATGTCCCCAGTCTGAACCTCTCAAATCTTTTCACCGTATCTGCTCCTGGCTACAACAAGGCAGAGGTCATCGTGATGCTGATGGATGACGACCTTCCTGTACTGGAATTGTCGCTCGCACCCACCACGGTGTCAGAGGATGCCGGGGTCACGGCTGTGACTGGTACACTGCGCCGCACCGTGAACATTGACAAAAAGATTACGGTTAAGTTGACCGACGATGCCGACGGAGGACTATATTTTGGCAATAGTACGATTGAGATGCCCAAAGGTGTTGATGAGGTATACTTCAAATTTGGTCCCGTTGACAACGTCATGGTCGATGGTGACCGAACATACAACATCACCGCCGCTGTTTGGATCTCGTCATGTAACTGCGGAGCATCAGGAGAGTCTGCCGGCCATACCACGGCCCAACTGCAAGTTCTTGACAACGATGGCGCTGCACTCGGTCTTTCTTCCTCCGTCAACATGTTGAAGGAAGGCAGCAGCACAACACTCACCATCAGCCGCAACACCACCACCAGCTCTCCACTAACAGTCACGCTGAATTGTGATTACGATGAAGGACTAACTTATCCTAAGTCTGTCACGATTCCTGCCGGTGAGAAGTCGGTTGCGGTGGAGGTGACCTCGGTGTCGAATGACGTTCAAGGTGATTCCCACAATGTCATCTTTACTGTCCTTGCAAACGGCTTTGCCACAGGAACATGTTATCTGACGGTTACCGACCAGACAAAACCTGACGCTGTGATTTCAAGTATAATTGCTGACAACTACGAAATAGAGGTCGGACAGGCAATCACATTGTCAATAACGGTTGAAAACAAAGGTATTGCCGCCTTGCCTTCCCCGACAGAGGTTCTTGTCAGCTGCAATGGCAGTTCTGTACAAAAGATGCTCTACACATCGGCCGACATAGCAGCTGGCGGATCTGTTGTCCTTGTGACGGATTACCAGCTTCCATTCACCCAAACGGGCACATACACGTTGACCGCAACAGTGAATCCCGATAAGAGCGTGCCAGAATTGAACTATGCGAATAATTCCCTTTCATCATCTGCCATCACGCTTCTGCCCAATTTCTCTGCTACGGTAACAGTTGACCAACAGGTATATCAACAGGGCGAGACCGTGACCATATCAGGACAGACCAGTGCCGGAGGCTACGATGCTGACGTGGAGGTATATATGGTCAATAATGGGGCCAGAAATTCCATTATCGTCAAAGCAGACAGTGAAGGACGTTTTCAGACGACCTATAAGCCTTATGACCGTCAGTCTGGCCACTTTGTCGTCGGTGCCTGTTACCCCAATACAGGTGAGACTTCCGGGTCTGCCGAGTTTGATGTCTATGGCCTTCTCCTGCCTAACACCTATGCCACCCATGACATCAGTCTGGGCAGTGAGACGACAGGAAAGATAGTCATCAAGAATCCGGGACTTTTGTCGCAGTCGGGGCTGCAGATCGAGCAGCTGAACGAACCCGCCGGATGTGAAGTGACCATTGGTGATGTCTCTTCGATTACCGCAGACGGACAAGTGGAAGTGTTTTATACCTTGAAGGCAACCGAAGTGAGCCAGGGTAATGACTGGCTGCAGGTTCCGCTCCGCATCACGAGCAACGAAGGCAGCAGTGCTACGTTTACCATCTATTATTTCGTGCGTCCGCTCAAGGGCCAGCTTAAAGCCAGCCAGACATTCATCGAGACAACGATGACCAAGGGCGTGCCACGTGACTATCAATTCCAATTGACGAATGTGGGACTTGGCGAGACAGGACGCATATCCTTGTCATTGCCCTCATGGATAGAGTTGAATGCGTCCTCAGAGATACCTTCCCTCAATCAAGGCGATACCGTGACGATCGCCTTGCGCATGGTGCCAACAGACCAAATGCAGCTAAACGTACCCATATCAGGACAGATCGGCATCAACTGTGAGAAAGGTGACGGTGTGGCTGTTGGCCTGCGTGTGACACCAGTGTCAGAAGAGAAAGGAAATCTTATCATCGATGTGGTGGATGAATACACCTATTACGCAGAGGGCGGTCCTCATGTCGAAGGCGCAAGGGTGCTTGTGAAACATCCTACTACCGGTCAAGTGATAGAACAAGGTCTGACCGCTTCAGACGGGCTCTATTCGGTAGAGCTTCCCGAAGGCTGGTATACAGTCAGTATCAATGCCGACAAGCATCAAGGCTACCAGACAACTCTTGAGATCGCACCTGGAAGGAACACGGCCAAAGAGATTTTCCTCACCTATGAGGCCATCACCTATTCATGGGAGGTGGTTGAAACCGAGATAGAAGATGTGTATGAGATTGAAACAGTGGTGAAGTACGAGACCAATGTGCCGAAGCCAGTTATCATTTCCACTCTCCCCAAAGAAAAACCAGAGGTAGGCAGCATTATTCCTATCGTTGTCACCAACAAGGGACTTATAGCCGCAAACAATGTCAATCTGTCGCTTTCTGTCAGTGACGCATTCTCATTGGAGTGGCTCACACAGCCATCAATGGCTGTCCTCGCTCCTCAGCAGACGGTTACTTTCTATGCGTTGCTGAAACAGAGCGAAACTCATCAGGCGCCAAGAAGAGCTCCTGGAGAAACATACGCAACCTGTATGTCTTTGTTCCTTGAGATTCGTGGTCATTATTTCTGTGGAGATTATGAGGAAGCCATTGATGAGATGAACTCACGTGCTTGGGGTGATTGCTTGGAATCTCAGTTCTATACAAACGGAGGTTCTTCTGGCGGTTCTGGCGGTTCCGGCTCTGGTGGCTGGGGCGGAGGAGCTGGTGGCGGAGGAGGATATCCGCCTAGTGGACCTGGTGGTTGGTCCAATAGCTCCTATGGTGGGTCCTCTTGGAGCGGTCCTATCTCTCCGACAGCACAAATGTGTCATGAGAAGGAGGTGGTCTTACTTACCGACTTGGCAAAAGTGGCAGAACCCCAGAGGGGAGGCTGTGGTGAGACACATATAGGAGGTTACATCCTTATTCCCGATTCCGGACCTGAATACAAAGTGGAAGGAGTGGCTGCAGATGGAGAGTCGAAGGTTCGTATCGTGTTCTCTGGAGAAGAAGGTGTGAAGAATGTGATACCGTTTGATGAAAGTTGCGGAAAACCACATTGGACGATAAAAGAAGGATTTGGTACACTGGAAAATGCAGACAGTTGGTACAATGTTGTCTACAAAGCACCTGCCGATTATCCTGGTGATGATGCAAGCAGTTCTTGCACAGTAAAGGCAGTTCTTGAATATCCGAGTTACAGTATCTCGCCGGATGGTGACCTCATCATGCAAAATAAGACATTTGAGGTTCCCATAAAGATTACACGTGCTCCCCTTGCTTTGATTCATGGATTCCTTTCCACCGGGAATAGATGCTGGTCATCATTTGGAGACTTTATTACAGGTAATGACATGTATGAAGACTATCAAGTAATGTACGTGGACTATAGTGATACGCACACCGCATGGTTCTCTAAGAATGAAAAGGTTGTGCAGAAGGCCATTGACCAGCTGAAGGCACGGTTTATCTGTAATGGTATAGTGGCAACCAAAGTAGACCTGATCGGACATAGTATGGGTGGTATTTTGGCACGACTCCATGCGCAATATGTTAACAACACTAATATACATAAACTCATCACTGTAAATACGCCTCATTCCGGTAGTCCGATTGCAAATGTTGTAAATAGTCTCTCCTGGAAATATAGGCAAATATTATTTATGGCTCTTCTCGCTGATAAAATTGTTTATGGCTCAGATAAGATTTCTGATGGTGCCATAAAAGATATGGCTATCGGATCTGAGGGAACGGATGATTATCTAAATGACAATTACAACAGTGGAAGTCAATATCTTAACAGGCTGAATGATATTCCTGTCCATGCTGTTGCTTCATATCTGGAAGGCCTCTCCCTTTCTGCTTATTATGGAGTCATTTCTTCGATGGGCGTTTTGAAAGATGTATACGATGCCACTCATGGAGTAGATATGAAAGATGTGGAAAATGTCATGGATGGTATATTGTCGGAACCTCATCCTGAAAACTTGAAAAACAGCATCAAAAATACTTTCAAATTTATCAAATCTTTGTCCAATGTTGTTAATGGGGCAAAGGATAATGCTGCCTTGATTGAATTGCCGGAAACATTTAGATATGGTGTTAATCTGGCTGAGGCATTGTCACTAAGTGACTGTGTTGTCCCATACGACAGTCAAACAGGTGGACTTGATCCAAAGTATGTGAAGGCTTTTAATGGAGGATTCGAGATCAATCATATGAGTATAACTGAGAACGGTGAAGTTTGGAAACACCTGAAGAATTTGCTGTATGCTTCGGTTAATGACGACCGTTATTTCTGCAAGACTGGTTTTCGTCCAAATAAACTTGATTTCTCAACAGAAGGGAAGCAAGAAGAGAATGAACCCGATCATGCACCACGGAGAATAGCGAATGAGTATTCCATGAACATATCACTTGACATTGTGGGAGATTCTCTTCATGTTCGGGTAACAGGTCCTGATGCTCCAGCTATTCTTGTAAAGTTTTCAGACGATTATGATGTAGCAACAGAGAGTGAGTTTAATGTCTTTATTCCTTCTACGCATGTAGGTGATATAAAAGTGTATGCATGTCATGAGAACACAAATGGTGAAATTTATCTTGATAGTGCTTCTGTTAACATTCCTACATCAAGGATTGCACCCATCAAGGTTGAGTGTCAAGACATTTGCCAAGTAGTCGTCAGTGAGCCAATGCGTGTCTCACTCATCTGTACCTGGGAGGATGGTTCAGTTACAACCGTTATCCCTGACAATGTCACATTCACCAATAATTTGGCTAACTATGCCGATGGCAAAATTCATGGAATAAAGAGAGGTAGCGGTACAGCAACGTTTACCTATCAGGGTTTGACATGCCAGGCTCCCTTTACTGTTTACAACTTCGGAGAGAGCGATGATGAGGAGAATAGCAAGTCTGTCTGCTCCACTGTTACATTGAAGTTGTCTCAGACGATGGCTATGACCCGTCAGGCATTCCGTGGTACGCTCACAATGTTCAACGGTAATGAGCATGCATCCATGCGAGATGTTAAGTTGACATTGCAGGTGACAAACAAGGAAACTGGCGCAGTAGCCACCTCGCATGAGTTCCAGATCAATGCTGAGTCGATAGATGGCTTTACTGGGGAAGTAAACCTGACGAGTGGATGGACTTTGGCAGGAAATGCCACAGGTACTGCCACCGTGCTGTTCATCCCGACAAAGTATGCCGCTCCCACAGGACCAGTTGAATGGTCATTCGGCGGCACCTTGAGCTATACCGACCCGTTCACGGGATTGGCTGTGACGCGGGATCTCTATCCTGTCACACTGACCGTGAAGCCGTCACCGGAGCTCGACCTTGACTACTTCCTGCAGCGTGACGTGTTTGGTGACGACCCGCTAACCGAAGAAGTGGAGCCGATGCGTCCCGCTGAGTTCGCCCTGCTTATCAACAATAAGGGATTTGGTGACGCCACCAATGTGCGCATGACCACCCAGCAGCCCCAAATCATTGACAATGAAAAGGGCTTGTTGATAAACTTTGAAATCCTTAGTTCTCAGATGAATGGCAACGAAGCTTACTTGGCATTAGGTCAGAGCATCGTCAATGACTTCGGCACGATAGGAGCCGGTACACAGTCTTATGCTCAGTGGTGGCTGCAAAGCTCATTGCTTGGACATTTCACGGAATACAGTGTGAATGCAAACCATGTGACGAGCTACGGCAACGAAGATCTCTCCTTGCTCGATAAGGTGAGGATCCACGAGCTGATCCATGGCTTCACACCGACGACAGGCGGACGTGGCTTCCTCGTGAACGACCTTCCCGACCAGGATGACCTTCCCGACCAGGTGTACCTGACCGATGCCACCCAGCATGATGTGCAGATGTCGTCTGGCATGAGCATCATCCCGCAGAGCGACACGGCTTACATGCTCACCGTCAGTGCCGGCCATCCCGGCTGGACGTATGGCTCGCTTTCGGACCCGACATCAGGCCTCCGCGAGGTGGTCAGCGTCGTCAGGCAGAGCGACGGCAAGGTGCTGCCTGTGGACAACGTGTGGCAGACCGACCGCACCTTGCGTGACGGTAAGGACCCGCTCTATGAGAACCTGCTCCACTTCGTTGGCGAGGTGCTCACCGGCACGGAGAGCTATCTCGTGACGTTTGGGGAGATGGCCGACATCCAACTCGACGTGGCAGGTTTCAAGGGCCTTCCCGCCGAGGGCGAGGTGTCGCCCGTCGCTTTGACAGAGGTTGTGGTTGAGTTCAACAAGCCTATCCTGCCAGAGACGTTCACGTCTGAAGACCTGCGCCTGACCTGCCAGGGCACCTCCATAGACGTGTCGGGCGTGACGGTCAGCCAGGTCAGCGATGTGGAGTACGCCATCGATCTCTCCGGTCTTACGTTGATTGACGGCTACTATGTGCTGACCGTCAGCACCGCAGACATCACCGACGCCGGCGGCTTCCGCGGCAAAAACGGCCGTTCGGCCTCCTGGATACAGGAATCCGGACACGGCACGCTGACGGAGAAGAGCGTCTCTGGCCTGGTGACATCCCAGCTTGACGGCCATCCGGTCGAAGGGGCAGTCGTCACCCTCAGCCACAACAGCCTGAAATATACGGGCAAGACCAACTCTTCCGGCAAGTATGTCATCACCGTGGCAGACGTCTCGCTCTCTTATGACGTGACCTGTACGGCCGAGGGATATATGGACGCGGCGGAGGAAAGTGTCACGATCCCGTCCGAGGGCCTCATGCTCGACTTCAGCCTGGAGCGTGGCGCCACCATCATCATGCCCGACGATGGCATCTGCACCTACTCTGGCTCCCTGGACCTTGACTTCACCAAGGCCCGCGGAGGCGAGGTGAAGGCATATTACGCCAAGAGCTACGCCAGCTCTACCGTCTTCATCGAGGAGACCCCGACAGCCGTAGGCGGAGAAGGGCTTATCCTCATAGGCACCCCGCTCAGCCGGATAGACGTCCCTGAGGCCGAGACGGCATCCGCCATCGAAGGCAACCTTCTCTTCGGCACAGGCTTCGCGCCCTATGAGGTTGTGAGCGACGACATCTATGTGCTGGCCAACAAGACCGGCAAGGCCAAGTTCCACAGGGCCGCCGAAGGCCTGGTGATACCTCGCCACAAGGCATATATCGTACTGTTCGAAGACATGATCATCAGCCAGAACAACGGTGCAGATGTGGTGATCGGCGATCCGACCGGCTTGTATGGTGTTCGCTGGCGCTCAGCCGATGACCGGCATTATGGTGTCGGCGGCGTGCCTGTGCACGAGAAGGCACGCGGTGTGCATATTCAGAAGGGTAAGAAATTCATAGTAAAATAAAGACAGCATCATGAAGAAACAGTATCAGAGACCAGCGTGCAAGACGCACAGGATGTCGCCTGTGACCATGCTCGAGAAGTCCAACGTCAAGCCTCCTTATGAAAACACCGAAGCCATAGAGGTCGATACCGACGATGATATCATCATCTATGACCCATGGGATGTGAAGTAGGCTTTCCCTCACTTTGATGTGAGACCATCCCGGAACGGCTTTGCGCCCCCGGGATGGTTTTGAAACTTTTCGGCGGAAAGACACTCTTGCCAGAGGGATTGCAAGACTGATGTGGCAGTCATATTTCTTCATTACGTGAAAATCCTTCGTATGAGGTTATTTTTTTCAGATTAATTGCTTATATTTGCGATACCATTGATGATTTTGCTTGTTTTGTTTTGCAGCACTAAGATAAGTAAATATTCTGATATGGTAAAATCTTGTTCAACTTATCGTTGTTCAGGAACTTATAGAATGTTTAACTAAAGTGCTGCGGAATTTTGAATAAAATGAAACGTTTCTCTTTTTTCATGTTTGAAACGATTTTTGCAGCAACAGTTTCTGCACAGCAAATTGCCGTAGTTGACGGCGCAGGTCAAACTTCAGTGTATTATTCTCTCGACAAGGCTATAGAGAGTGCCACAGATGGCTGTACAATCTACCTTCCAGGTGGTGGTTTTCAAGTGAAAGGTGAAACCCGTATCAAAAAGAGAGTCACCATCATGGGAATAGGTCATAAACCAGATTCCGACAAAGCAGACGTGAACAGCATCATTAGTGGCGAGTTGAATTTTGCGCCTGGATCGGATGGTAGTGCCATCATGGGTGTATATATGTCGAATAACTTAAATATCGGAACTGGTGGAAAAGTAAGCAACATCCTTGTCAAATATTGTAATATTAA
>JAEEGH010021677.1_pt1 | contig 13247 bp, 12 predicted proteins | sample 9134181 | NCBI WGS metagenome assembly JAEEGH01 (sample SAMN16246544, study PRJNA631951) | gut metagenome | biome: gut microbiome; feature: rumen; material: DP-attached | host: Bos | place: Iran: Karaj | collected 2018-10
CTTCGCTCTGAGGCCCGCGAACACGGCAAGCGCGAGGCCGGACATTCCTGCGAGCGTATGCACCACTGTCCCTCCCGCATAATCCACAATCACGAAATTGTCGGCAAGGAAGCCCCCTCCCCAGACCCAATGGCAAGCCGGGGCGTAAACCAGGAGAGGCCAAAGAACCGCAAGAACGGCGATCGTCTTGAATCTGATGCGTTCCGCGCACGCTCCGATGATGATGGCCGCGGTGATCAGCACGAACTTCATCTGGAACACTGCGAAGAGAAGGGAGTCGACCCCGCCGCCTGCGGCCATGTCGTCGATCAGCTCGTCAAGGAACAGGTAATCCAGGTTCCCTATGACCCCTCCCTCCCCTCCGCTGAATGCGAGGGAATATCCGCATACGATCCACACGACCGCGGACATGATGACGACGATAGTGGTCTGAACGAGAATGGAGACCATGCTTTCTTTTCTCAGAAGCCCGCCGTAGAAGAGGGCAAGGCCGGGTATCATAAGGAACACAAGGACCGAGGCGACTACGACCCATATGTCCCCGGAACCGATCGTCTCATATGCGTCAACCGCCGCAGATACGGATGCGGCTCCGGTTATCACGACAAGCGATGCGGCCAGAGCCGGCAGCAGATACATCGCTATTCTCAAGTAGCTCATTTTTTTCACCTTCTGCTCCTCAGGCCATAGCCTTGGCTACCGCTAGAGCATCTGAGAAGCCATACTGCGATTACAGGATCAGCCGTCGGCCCTTCAGCCAAAGCCGATGGGATTGAATTTACATTATCATTATTTAAAATTAGTGGGAAATCACTATTCATTTTTCTAATCAATTAATAAATATTACGGATTTTAAACAATGAATTCTATAATAGTTAGATAAATGTCATGATAATAGTTTATTAATAGACAATTGAACACCACCGTCCGACTGCGGCCGAACCGGCGATCATGTAGACGCTTCCGTTGCGTGAATTGTCATCCGAAAACCTATTGTTCTAGACAGATGTTCGTTGAAAAGCTTGAGTATCGCAACAATGTCTACCTAGGCGATACGTCGCCTCTATACATGTTTGAAGCCCTGTCGCATCGTCTAGGACGACGGGCTCACCCTGATCTTACATCCTGATCTCGGCACAAATCGATCAAACGATACGCTTGGAATCCTCGTCAGGATTCCACGGCTACGCGGAAGCGCTTCACCACGAGGTAGATGAAGACGGCGCCGGAGGCTATCACGGAGCCGCTGATCAGGGCTAGGCCGTCGCCGTTGAACACCATCATGACCGTGGATCCGATTGCCAGGAAGACCAAGACCACGACGTGGTCCCTCCAAGTCCACGAGTATCTTCCATGGTAGTACTTCGACGTCGAGAACAGCGACAGGAAGAAGGCCAGGAGCGAGCTGGCCATCAGCGCCGCCGTGAACAACGGGTCCGCCTCCCCGGAGTGATGGTAGTGCAGCGCGACCGTGACCATGTTGATCGTGAGGATGACGGCGTAGTGGCTCCAGACCATGCGACCGGAGTCCACGACCTGATGGTGGTCGCACATCCGATGGACCTGGCATACGTAGCATCCGAACATCAGGATGATCAGCAGGAAGCTAAGTACGGAAAGCGAATCCAGATCCGACAGGTCGAAGTACGCCGCGACCCCCACGACGGCCTCCCCGAAGGTGACGATCGTCAGCAGTTCCAGCCTCTCCACCAGATGTGGGAAGCTGACGAACTTCGGGTCGTACACCCCGTTCCCCACGAAGGGCAGGATGATCCCCAGCAGGATGTTCACGGCTATGATGAAGAGGGACTCCTGCTTGTACCCCCACAGGTTCAGGGCCAGCGCGAGGACGTAGACGAGCAGGATGATGGAGATGATCTCGATGGTGTCCTTGATGTAGACCGCATCCGGCTTGTTGGCGCGGAACTGGATGATGTAGAGGACGGCGATGCATCCCATCATGGCCATCATGGATGACAGGAACGGCAGGCTGGCCGTCGCCCAGGATTCGGTTATGGTCCGCGACATCAGCATGGCCGCGAACATGTTGAGCACCATGAGGACGCACTCGTACCACCGCCACTCGCAGTAGCGGTTGACGTAGTTGGTCATGTACAGCCACGCCTGGATTATGACCATGGACGAGACGATGTAGGAGACGAACATCCCCCAGGAGATGACGCCGTTCTCCGGCTCCTCGATCAGCAGCGTCATGTTGGCTATCGCATAGACGTAGATGAGGTCGTAGAACAGCTCCATGAGCTCGACTTTCTTCTCTTTGACTTCCATCGTCCCCGCTCCGGGTAGACCGTACCAGATTATAATGCATCGACCTGTGAGACGGGAGCGCCGGCATCGAAGGGTGTGGATCGATAGGTTCCGAGAAGTGAAATCCCGGAAGAGGAATGAGCATCCCGACCGTAAAAGGATGGGTCGGACCGCGTTCGGTCGGCGATCCGGCTGAAGAGGTTCAGGCGTTGATGAAGGAAAGGTTGGTGTGGAGGATGTAATACCCGAAATCCTCAAGCTTCCAGGATCCGAGGACGTTGTGGGAACCGATGTTCAGTTCGATGTCGTAGTCGTCCATGAACCCGAACTTGTCGGTGCGGACGTCGCCCTCGAAGTTCTTCAGGGTCCCGTAGCTGTCGTCCTTGTCGTAATGCACGGACATCGTGTACTTGTATCCGCTGAAGAACTGGTTCATCTGCCCCTTGGCCGAGAGGAGCCTTAGGAAGTCCTGCTTGCTCATGGCCATGGTGGAGAGCTCGTCGTTCTTCCTGACCTCGCACGTGTTGCCGTCGATCGAGACGACGGTGTACCTGTCGGCGTATTCGATATAGTCGCCTTCGTAGACATCCTGGTCCAGAACCCAGTTGTCCACCGAATCGTCCCATTTCGGGCCGCTCAGCAGGAAGAACGCCGCGACCGCGACCACGGCTACCGCCACGATGACGGCGGCTATTATCAGAACATTCTTGTTCCTGCAGAATAGACTACATTAATGATATATTACCCGAACTCTAGAACACTCAGTCCGAGTCTCATTTCCGAAGTATGGATTATGCTTGAAAGACCAAGGGACAGCGAGCGAGAACCGCGGTTTTTCCTTGCGGATTCATTTTCGGCCACCCGTCCGAATCTGTCAAATACCCTCCGCATCTCGAACGGCCATGAAGTGTCCGATGTGCGGCCGGGACTCCGGCCTGAACCCTTTCTCCATATGCCAATTCTGCGGGAACGCCTTGCAACAGCCCGAGGAGCGGGATTCGGACGGCGTAGGGATACGGAGGGGAAAGACCGCCTCGTGACCGCGTCTCCGCCTTCGATACCCGGCGACCAGCATTCCCGCGACCTTTCCGATCATGTCTGAATCCTCAAGGACGTCGCAATCGAAGGCGGACCTGACGGATTCCGCACCCAGGAACGCCCCCAGGATGTTCCCTGCCACGGCCCCTACGGAATCGCTGTCGCCGGTGATGTTGACCGCGCATGCGAGGGCCGCATGGATGTCGTCCGGATGCCTCAGACAGGAGAAGACGGCCATGGCCAGAGTCTCTTCGGCCACCCATCCCTCCCCCAACTTCGCCATCGCGGCCTCGTCCGGCAGATCCGACCCGGACAGCCTGACGGCCTCGTCGATGAGATCCAGCATCTCTCCCAAGTAGGATCCTTCGAAGCATTCGCTGCAATCCTTCCTCGCCGATGAGAGCGAAGCGTCCAGATCCTTCCCGTCCAGGATGTGGAATATCATCGAGGAGAGGAATCCGGCCGTCATGTACCCCAGCGGATGGCCGTGCGTGGAGGCCGCGATCCGTGCCGCCAGCCTCGCCGAGTCCGCGGATCCGGCTCCGTTCGCGTAGCACCAGATAGGAACGGGGGATATCCTCATCACCCCTCCGCAGCCCTTGCTGTCGTTGAACGGCGAATCGATGGCGCAGGGGAACGGATTGGACATGATGGCGCTCATGCAGGTCCTTCCCGGATGACGCCAGCCGCGCATGGAATCGTAGCCGAACACCCAATGGTCGTCGGATGAAAAATCGTCATCCCCCGATTGGAACTCCGCCCATCTCCTATACAGGCTCCATATGGATTCCATGCGGTCGCCGTCGCCTTCGACCAGGCCTATAGCGGTCAAGACGGTCATCTGGGTGTCGTCGGAGAACCTGTACATCCCCCTGACGGGAATCGGATCGAACAGGATGGAACCGCCGTTGCGGCTCTTGATCACGTCCAATGACATGAATTCGACCGGGTATCCGAAGGAATCCCCCAATGCGCCTCCGAGCAGACAGCCCACAGCCCTATCCGTCAGGTCCATCTTGTCCACTCCGGGGGGAATCGCATCCGGACTTAAATAATCAGAGCCGGAATCGCAGGAGCCTGCCGTAGTCGTTCCATTCGCCGAAGGTCCTTCCCTCGCGCGTGCATCTGACGAGACGGTCCAGCATCCTCTCGTAGGCGTCCGCGTCCTTCTTGATGAAGGAAAGGCCGTAGGCCCTCACCCTCTGATACAGCTCCGGGAACTCCAGGAACCTCTCCCAGACTCCGGCGTCCTGGAGCCTCCTGACCATGTCCGGGTCGAACGCGAACGGAGCCTTCGGAGGCAGCGCCGCCCTCCCGGCGTCCGTCATGAGGCCGAGCCTCTCGAGCCTCCTGGCCCTCTCCTTGTTCAGCTCGCTCCAGTTCCCGCCCTTCCTGCGGGGGGAGAAGCGCTGCATCATGACCCCGTCGATGGGCTTCCGGACGCTGTCGATCCATCCGAAGCAGATGGCCTCCTCCACTGCGTCCAGATACCAGAGGCGGGAGTCGTCGCAGGGCCGTCCGCGCCTTGCCTGGACCCAGCACTCCCGTTCGGAGCCGTGGTTGTCCTCCAGCCACCGCCTGAATTCCGTGCGGGTGACTTCTCCAAGCAGGTTCGCCGGCTCCATAAGAAGCAATCGCCAGAGACGTATATCCCCGTATCGAAAAGAGAGCGGGCCCCCCTCTCGGGAAGGCCTGAAGAATATTGGATCACCAGGCGGGCTTCTCCAGAGCCAGGGTGACGGAAAGGTAGAGGTTGACGGCGAAGTTCAGCAGAGCGGAGACGCCTATGAGCCAATGCCAATAGTCTCCTCCGATGATTCCGGACAGTCCGACCGTCAAGAAGATCAACCCTGTGGTGAGACATATCACCGTGAGGGCCTTCGGGGTCCCTATCTTGATCGACCAGACGATCGCTATGAAGTACATAAGCGCGAAAGTCACGTTCTCTACCGGCCCCATGCCGAAACCGGTGAGGGCGACGGCGGCTCCGACCAGTGCGAACACCGTGAAGCCGAAATTGCTCCCGGCGATATAGGCGAGAAGCGCTATCACCAGGATGCATATCCCGATTACTTTGAAAGCCTCGGCGGACGGAAGCACCGGAAAGACGGACGGGTCGTTGACCAGCTGTCCCAATGCCAACGGCAGAGAGATGGCGGCGACGAAGAACAGCCCGCACGCGGTGGGGTCCAGAGGCTTGAATTCAGTCATTTGTTTCCTCCTGGGCAAGTACCCACAAAACAATCGTTTTCAGAATATTAAACACTAATCATCCAATCGTTATGATTGAGTAAATTAATGTCGATATGTTGGTATATATTACCATTAATCCAAATTACCTGCGAAGACAATATAAGACGTGCGGATATCGGTCGTCGATGAAACCGGAATCGTTGGACGAGCTGTCCGTATTCCTGGAGATCACGCGCGTCCCGCGCCCCTCGGGACACCTTGCGCGCATCCGGGAATACCTTCTGGAATTCGCGGAATCGCACGGACTCGAGCACAAGGAGGATCTTGCCGGAAACGTGCTGATCCTGCGCAAAGGATACTCCGGGAATACCGTGGTCCTTCAATGCCACCAGGACATGGTCCCGAACTCGGTCAAAGAGTTCGATTTCGTGAACATGCCGCTGAAGGCCGTGATCGAGGACGGCTGGGTCCATGCGGACGGCACCACGCTCGGGGCAGACGACGGAAGCGGCATGGCGCTCATGCTATGCGCCCTTGCGGACCCGGAGCTGGAGGGGATCCCGCTGGAATGCCTGTTCACCACCGACGAGGAGATTGGGCTAGTAGGAGCGTCCAGGCTGGAGGAGGGCTGGCTCGAAGGCAGGACGATGGTCAACCTCGACAACGAGGACGCCGGCGACATAACCATAGGAAGCGCCGGCTCGACAGACGTCGCCGCGACGTTCGCCGTCAAAAGAATCCGGTTTAGCGGGAAGACTTACAGGATGGAGGCGAGCGGACTTCTGGGAGGCCACTCCGCAGGCATGATCGCCTCGGGAAGGGCAAACGCCATCCTTCTCATCGCAGAGTTCCTCTCGTCCCTGGATGATGTAAGACTATAGTCTATTCATGGAGGAACAGCGCCCAACGTGATACCGCAGAGCTGCGTCGCCGAGTTCACCGCCTCGGGAGACGTGGAGGAACGGTTTAAAGACTATAGTGATAAGATAAAGAGGCGCTACGAAGAAGCGGATCCCGGGATGGCCTTGATGCTGGATAGCATGGAATGCGACGGAGACTTCATATCGAATCAGGACACCATGAGGCTTCTTGGCTCACTGACATCATGTCCCAACGGACCGTTGGAATCAGACGGGCACGGAGTGAGGACATCGTCCAATATCGGAATCGTCTCCAGTAACCTAGACCAAATAAAGACTATAGTGAAACCACGCAGCTCCGATGACAAGACGCTGAAAGACCTAGTCGCAAGGATATCCACCGCGTTCGAAGGGTCGGAGATAGAATACGAGGAACCTTTCCCCGCATGGCTTGAGCCGGAGGATGCACCTATAGTGATAACCGCCGCCGAAGTGTATCGCAGGACCATGGGGCGCGAGCCCAGGATAACCACCGTCCATGGAGGACTGGAGTCCAGCGTCATAAAATCCAAGCATCCGGGCATGACGGCGATATCGATCGGGCCTACCATCATCGGGGCGCACACGCCCGAGGAGCGCATGGACGTCTCCACGCTCAGGGAGATGAAAAGGTACCTCTTCGAACTCGTAAAGGTGCTTTCGAAGAAGCGATCGCTCCAAAGGCCTGCGGAATTCCATCATGGGCCCTTCCAGACGATTGCAGCTGAAGAAGGAGTTCGGCGACAGCGAGGCGTCCCCCATGACCTCCACGGACCTGAGGCCCTGGCACTTGTAGAAGGCCTTGGGATGGACGGCCTCCACCGTGGCGGGGATGACGACGGCGGACACGCGGCGCTTGACGAAGCATCTGGAGCCGATCTCGACGACCTTCATCACGGAGCCGCCGACGCACACCCTGTCAGGAATGAGGAACTCGCCCGGATCGGAGCCGGAATACGACGTCATCAGGAGACGTCCGTCGCCGAGGATCCTGAAGCGCATGTCCCCGCAGACGGCCTCCCCGCGGGAGACGGCGGCGTGCGGAGCGTTGCGGAGGTCGTTCTCCTCGTATCCGCGGTCTATCGACTCCCTGAGGGCCCGCATCTCCGGACAATCGGTGCATACCACGGCGATGGAGACGTCGTCCCTGGAGCTCCTGTCGGCGCGTCCCTTCGTGCGGGACATGAGCCTGTCCCAGATGCCGTCGCCGAGGGCGAAGCATGACGCCGTGCGGCAGTAGCGGAGGAACGCGGGACCGTCCTCGAAGGTGTTGGTCACGCCGTCGGAGGCGAGGACCAGCGCCATGGGGACGTCCTCGTCGACGTACCAGTGCCTGAACCTCTCCAGGGGCTCGGCCTGGCAGAGCGACGTGGTGACGTTCATGAAGCAGTCGGGATCCTCCGGGACAGGGATGGAATCCTCCCCGCCGCGGCCGATGGCCGCCAGGCATCCGTCTCCGATCTGGATGCCCAGGGCGAAGCCCTCCCCGATCGCGCCGGCGATGAGGGTGGCCCCGTATCTGGACCTCGGGTCCCCGCCGTGCCTGGAGTCGATCTCCGCCTCCTTCGGGGAAAGCGGATGCGCGCGGTCGTAATCATCGACGGCCAGGTACCACGAGGCCAGTATCGACTTGGTCATCCTCTCTATGAAGGTGTCCGGATCCTTCCTCAGGCGGGCGGCGGCGTCCTCGGCTGAGAGGTATTCGCCTATGAGGTCCAAGGCGACCCGCACGGCCATGCGGGACCCCTCGCCGCTCCTGAAGTACCTCTCCCCTCCGTGCCCGTCGGAGACCGCGGCGACGGCGAATCCTGACGTCACAAGCACGCCGGAGCAGTCCTGGCACGGCATGCCGGATGCGACGTGGGAGGACCCCCTCATGGAGCCGGAGCGGCCGTGGAACAGCGGCTCACCACCCGGAGTCGTCCATGTCGATGTCGTTGATGTCCAGGGCGTCGTTCTTCATCTCGATGAAGGCCTTCTCCTTGAGCTCGCAGGACTCCTCGCTGATGTTGTCGGCGCTCCCGAATCCCATGCTCTTGCTTCCGATGGCGGAGCTGGTGACGCTGGCGAAGCGTATCATGGCGGCGAGCTGGCGCCCGGTCGTCGCCTTCAGGACGAGCTCCGGGTTCCCGGTGAAGCGCTCCAGGACGGACTGGTCGAAGTCCTCTCCGATCCCCAGCGCGATCTTCAGGCTGCTCCTGAACCACTTGTTGGACTGGAGCCTCTCCAGCCCCTCCTCGATGTTGTCGGTGGGATACCCGTCCGACATGAGGAAGACGACCGGCGAGAACGACAGGTGGGGGGCGCTGAGGTACGCCTTCCTGGACATCTTCGAATCGAGCTCGCAGAAGGCTTCGCCCATCTGGGTCATCCCGTTCGCGTCCAGCCTCTTCCAGCTGAAAGTCTCAGAGGATATGGGCTCGCTGTGCATCCAGTTGCAGGAGCTTCCGAACGTGAGCACCGCTATGTGGACGTCCGAGTCCGCCCCGCCGACGTTCCTGATCTCCGGGACGACCTCCTCCATGACCTGGTTCACGATGCCTATCTTCTCCCCGCTCATGGAGCCGGAGACGTCTATGAGATAGAACATGACCAGCTTCTTCCTTGCAATCGGCTCCGCCTCGAGCGGATCGAACGAATCATTCCCCATCGTCTTTCCTCCAAATCAGGACCCCGCGGGTCTTTCTGTCGAATCTGATATCCATGCCTGCTCTTATAGGCACCGCGTTTCCGGGAACGACGGCCTTGAACGCCCCGTCGGGCCCGGCGGCCTCCCATGCGACGTCGTCGAAGTTCTTGAGGCCGAGCACGCCGGGATGGTTCCGGTTCTCGACTACCCTGGCGGACACCGTGGCATTATCCTCGGAGCCCTCGCGGGTCTGGCTTCTATACAGAACGGTAGACCTTGTCAGGACTACAGGCACGCCGTTCATGGCCAGGACGGGATGCCTGCGGCCGCACCTGGGGCACGCGAAGCCGTCCTCGGCCCTGCCCTGGAAGAAGGACGTGGATCCGCAGTCGCAGCGCACGACCGCAGCGCGGAACCTGCAGAGGGCGGAGATCCACTCGGTCTCGATGGGACGCGACGGCGGGTCCCGGAGGCCGTCCACGAACGCCCTGAGGAACAGGTCCCTGATGAACTGCGGGTAGTTGGCCCACATGCGGATGACGTTGTCGCTGACGCCCTTCACGGGACGGTTGGAATCGTCGTTCGGATCGAACAGGAACACGGGCTCCTCGCCGTAGAACCTCCTGTAGTTGGCGTCGGTGAGGTTGCAGCAGGCGCAAACCTTGGCGCCGCAGAAGGGATCGTCGCGGAAGAACAGCTTGAAGAGGATGACGGCCATGGAGAACCTGTCCGAATAGACGTTGGGACGGTTCCGGTTGAGGACGATCTCGGGCGCCATGTACCCCTGCTTCCCGGCGATCCCGAAGTTGGTCCCGTCGGCGGCGATGTTGTCGCAGTCGCAGATGAGGATCTCTCCGGTATCGAGATTCATGGAGATGCCGCCGTCGTTGAGGTCCTGGTAGCTCTTGCCGGTCCTGTGCAGGGCGGAGAAGGAGTCCACGATGCGTATCCCCGCGAGGACGAGCTTGTCGAACTCCTTGAACCGCACGGGAATCTTGACGGGGACCTTGTCCTTGGACATCCTGTAAGTCCTCAGGAAATCGCTGAAGAGCTCGTTGCCCTCGGGGAAGAGCTCCATGACGTAGCCGTATCCTCCCTTGTACGGAAGGCTGACGTCGATCGGCCAGACGAAATAGGGGCTGGGCGGACCGGCCTCGGCGTTGCGGACCAGGTTCTTCCTGAACTCGTCGTTCTCCTTGATCTTGGAGGAGATGTACCACTTGAGGGCGCGGCGGGCGCCTTTATATTCGACGATGTACACCTCTCCCTGCGCGCCGCTGCCCAAGGGCTTATCGCCGACGACGGTGGCGAATCCTCCCATGGACATCGGAATCCTGTCATCTTTCCTCAATGCAGGCATCGGAGGCCGTAGGGATCGGGACGATAAAATAGATTCCGAGGAATGAAATAGGACCAGACGTTCGAGGTATCATGCCCAGACGCGATGCGCCCGTCCTCCCGGGAAGGTCGTCCAGATTCCATTTCGACGCGCTGACGATGGATCTGAGAAGGCTGTACGTCCCGATCCGCAACGCGGTCCTGGAAGGCAGGACGACCGTGACGCTGGACTCGACTTTCTCCGCGGACGACCTGATGAAAGTCATCGAATCGGTGCTGCAGGACAACCCGCAGGCGTTCTGGATGCGGTGCGGGGCATCGATGGAGGCCAGGGGCGGAATCACGACCCTCAAGCTGGCCAAGAGCGGCGCGTACGACGCGATGGAACGGCTGAAGCCGATGCTCAAGAAGATGGCGGAGGACCTGTACGCGAAAGAGGTGGAAGGGCTGAGGGACCCCTATGACATAGAAGCAGCAGTACACGACCATCTCGCCTCCAGGATACGCTACGACGATTCCGACCCGACGTCGGCGCACGACCTCACCGGACCGCTTCTCAAAGGAAGAGGAGTGTGTGACGGGATCTCGTCGGCGATGGCGTTCCTGCTGAACTCATACGGGGTGGAAAGCGCCGTGGTGACTGGGAAGAAGAGAGGCGGAGAGGGGAACCACGCCTGGAACGTCGTCAAGATCGGGAAGGAGTGGTATCATTCCGACCTGACGTTCGACATGGGGCAAGGCGGAAAAGGGTGGACGTCCCATGCGTACATGAATATGGACGAGAGGATGGCTTCCAGAACGCACGAATTCATCCCGGACGGAAGATGCAGGAGCATGAAGGACAACTACTACGTCAGGAAAGGCGCGTATTTCAAGACGGAAACCGATGCAGAGGACTACATACGCAGGAAAATGAAGAAAGGGGCGGTATGCGAGCTCTACGTCGAAGGGACGGCGAATGCCGGAGCGATGATGAGGGCCGCGGCGTCCGTATGCAAATGCGGCTCGATAGCCTGCAGATACGGCGGAGGCCGGTACGCGTTCGGAACCGCCGATGCGTTCATGGCGCGGAAGTGACGAGAATGCAGGGAATAGAAAGGAGTGAGGGCTTCAGGCTGCTGTTCCAGTGCAAGGGAAGGGAGGAGCTGTCGAAGGATCCCCGCTCGATTATTGGGCTGATGAAGGACCTCGGCTTCGACAGGACCGACATCAACGTCATGTGGTATCTAAGCAGGAACGAGCCCGAGATGCTTTCCAGGCTCCTGTCAGGAGATTATGAAGACCTTAAGACCGCTGTCGATGAGACCGCTGCAAGGACGAGCCTGGACGCCGACAGACTTCTGGCGCTGTTTCAGGACGTTGCCGGATCCTGATCGCCGACAGGCCGCAGTTCGATCGATGCGTTGGTAGGAAAAGCCTGGAAGCCGTGATGGGCGGAATCCGGAACGGCAATCCTGGAAAGAGAATCGCAGCCTAGAAACGCCTTGTACATGACCTCGGTGACGGAGTCGGGCAAGAAGACCTCGGTGATTCTGGAGCAATCCTCGAAAGATTCGCTGCCGACAATGCATATTCCATCGGGTATGACGACCTTGCCGGAAATGGAGCAAGGCACACGTACGACCTCTTTCGGATCACGGCAAAAAAGAATGCCTTGTGCGTCGGTGGAATAGCGGGGATTGCGGGAATCCACGTTGATTTGAGCAAGCGAGACGCATCCCTCGAAGGCCCTGAATCCGATGGAACGGACGGATGCGGGAATGAAGACGGAGACGAGACCGAAACAACCGGTGAAAGCACGGTATCCTATGGAAGTTACGGAATCAGGAATGCGGACGCGGATTGCGGTTGAACAATCGGCAAAGGAGAAAGAAGCGATAGAAGTCAGACGATATTGAACACCGTTGTAAGAGGCGATGGAAGGAATTATGACTTCAGAATCGGAACCGCGATAAGAGACCAAGGATGCCGCCGCGGTGATCTCATCCACGACCTGAAACTCGAAATCGCCATCGAAAAACAAGACGGAACCTGAACGCTTGATAGAAGGGTTGCAAACTGTCCTGAGACAACTGATCAAATCCAAAAGATGATTTCTGTCCAAGGAAGGATAATCAGCCAATCTATTGAAAGAATTGGAGAAGACACGGTCGTCTGAGGCGAAGACCGCAGAAGAGAGCTCTTCAGGCATCGCATTGAACAATGAATCAATAATCGAGATGTCAGAAGCAGAGAATCCGGAACGCTCAGCAGGAGAAATGAAAGGATTTGATTTATCGGTTGATGAATCATCAGTCATTCCTTCAGAGACGACGGCGTCCAAAGAATGCTCCATGACAGGAAGATTATACTAACAAACTTAAAACTATCACGAATAGTAAACAAAAGGGGGCGGAACCATCGGATACGAATGGTTTTCAAAGCCTTATCGAGGCGTCTGAGGTGCTTTGAAGAAAACTCCCCTTTGACAAGCCCGTAGGTATTATCGACGATGATGGAGACAGCGGGGGCAAATCCCGAAGAACGAAGAGCATTCATCGCTTTCTTAATAGAATCCCTGCAGAAGAGACTACTACGGCCGGAAGCGACAATGAGGACACCGAACTTGTTCTCAACATGCAAGGAAGAAACGTTATCCCAGAAAGATGGGACTATTTCCGAAGAGAAGACGGGACAAGCGAAAGCAACGACATCGGAGTCCCTTACGTTGGAAGCTATCACCTCAGGAGAGCAATCGGCCAAATTCAAATGAGAAAGGGTGCCGTCAAGGCGAAGAGAAAGCGCTTTTCCCATCGAAACCGAGAAACCGTCAGAACGGTTGCCACACTGAATCAAAACTACATTGGGATTCATAGAATCAATTGCAAATTGAAGAAATGATG
>JAEEGH010021678.1_pt1 | contig 13247 bp, 8 predicted proteins | sample 9134181 | NCBI WGS metagenome assembly JAEEGH01 (sample SAMN16246544, study PRJNA631951) | gut metagenome | biome: gut microbiome; feature: rumen; material: DP-attached | host: Bos | place: Iran: Karaj | collected 2018-10
CGCTACCTGCTTTGCCAGAGTGAACATCTCCGTGCAGGATACCGCAAAGGCAAGGGATGTATCCTTTACAAGGGTGATGATCTCATTTGAGATGGGTGGAACGATACGCTTTATTACCTGCAGCAATATGACCTTGAAAAAGATCTGCTGCTTGGTAAGGCCTAACACCTGCCCTGCCTCATACTGTCCGATGGGAATGGACTGGATGCCGCCACGATATATCTCAGAAAAATAGCAGGCATAGTTTATCACAAAGGCAACAAGGGCCGCTATAAAACGGCCATTGTCGCCCGAACCCCAAATATTCACGTGCATGATGATGCCCGGTCCGTAGTACATTACCAAAAGCTGTAAAAGCAGCGGAGTTCCCCGGATGATCCAGATCACAAACCTGATGGGGAGCCTTATCACCGACTGCTTGCTCATGGAGCCAAAGCTTATTATAAGCCCTAAAGGCAGGGAAAACACCAGCGTCAGCACGAATAATTCAATGGTTGTAAGACATCCATGTAATAAGGATAGTGTGACTTCGTAAAACATAAAGGTTCCTTTTTACTGTGCGATAAGTGCGTCCTGAACGCCGTAGGTTTCTGCTGTAGACTGCATGGTACCGTCTGCATATAACTCAGTAAATGCCTCGTTGATAAACTCAGCTAAGTCACTGCCCTTTCTGCAGCCTACACCGTACTCCTCAGCAGTAAGCTCAACAGTATGTGTAAGGTCAGGATAGCTTGTTCCCTCACCTATCATTGCACCGGCCATAAGCAGATCGATGATGCTGGCATCAGATGTGCCTGCTGAAACTTCCATCAGAGTATCGGACTGAGCACCCATTGAAGTATAATTAAAACCGTTCTCCTCAGCAGCTGCTTCACCGGCAGAGCCTGCCTCTACAGCAAAGGAGAGATCCTTCATGCTCTCAACATCGGGATAATTACCTGCTACAGCCTGAGGAAGAACAACCACCTGCGCATTGTTACAATATGGATTTGTGCACTCCATAGCATTTTTAACTTCATTTGTCAATGTCATGCCGTTCCAAACACAGTCAATGCTCTTGTTATCAAGTTCAAGGATCTTGTTATCCCAATCTATCTCAACAAACTCAACAGCCACTCCAAGCTTCTCGCCAACAGCCTTTGCCATGTCTGCGTCAAATCCGATCCACTCGTCGTTTTCCTTGTAATCCATGGGGGCAAAATCTGTTATGCCTACAACAAGGGTTCCCTTGTCCTTGATGTATGCCACATCGCTTTTACCTGCGCCATTACCGGCTCCACCGCATCCTACAACGGAAAGGGCCATTACAAGTGCCATCATTATTCCTAAAACTCTCTTTTTCAAAATAGTCCTCCTTAAGAAGTTCTCCGACATTTATCACTGCCTTGCTGTATCCCAAAGCAAGCGCCTGCAGCGTTGATACTTGATACATTTTATTTTGCATAGCACTATTCCCCCGCTTCAGGCTTACCCCAGCGCATCCAAAATGTCATCCACGGTGCCTTCTCCTTCAGAGATGCGAAGCACCATATCAGCCCATTGATCTACTATGGATACAGCATTTCCCATGGTAAGATCCACATGCTTGCGGAGGCTCTCCTTGTCCATGTCCAGTGAATAAGCCACACATTGCTTGTATGCTAAAAACCGGTGATCCTGACTGACCCCAAAGGCGCCACTTAGCATATGGAAGTTTAAGATGGAAATGGCTTCATAAACATTCGACAGATTTTCCTCAGAGAGTTCATCCGCCACTGTAAGCACACTTGCAAAAAAGCTCACCGTATCCTCTTCGGAACCCACCGGGTAGAAATAAAACTCTCCCAGGACGGAATCATGTCCCAGCCCCAGCTCATCAAAGTCCACCGTCAAGATCTCCGGGGATTCCTTGTCCTCTGTTGCTTTACGCATCACTGATGCCACCATTTCTTTCTCCAGATCCTCGCCGATGCTTTCCAGTATTTCGTGTCTTTCTTTATTAATTTTTTTGATATCCATTTTTTTCTCCTTTAAAACATGTATTTAAAAAACCATTTATCTTCCCGAGATAGCTTTGGCCAGGGCCAGTCGCTGGGGTCTTCGTTTCTTCGGATCATCGGAGGGCTTGTATTTTACTCCCAGACCCTTCAGCAGATCAATATACGGCTTCTTTTCCTCATCAGAGAGTCCATCTTCGAAGAGTTTCTTTATTACATAATCAGCCGATACCTTGGCAATCTGGTCACATGCAGATCCGATATCTGCAAAACCAAGGGACGAAGCCACCCTCCGACGTAATTGTTCTCGGAATTCCTTTGGCTGTCCGGTGGGGCGTCCCTCTTCGGCAAGCTTTTTCCTGACGTCCTCCTCTATCTTATCCATTCCGACATAGCTGTCGAAAAATGCTGCCTGCGCTTTCGTTGTCTGTATGGATGCCACTATGCCGGCAACCATGGCAACCCCCATGGCCGCCACGCTGAATGCGACTCCTACTCCGGGAATGGCTACCGTGGCTACACCTGCCATGGATATGGCTGCGGATGCGAGCATGGTGGCTCCCGATGTCATGGTTCTGGTCTGCGTCAGTTTGGAGAGCTTTACAATGGATTCTTCATATTTTTCTTCACGGTCCAGTTCTTTTTTCGCATCCGGATTGTTTTTAAGTTTTTCTTCACGTTTTTGTCTGAGCACCTCCGCAGCGCTGTTGGTCTTTGTGCGTTGGTATCCGCCGATACACATCTTTACACCACCTGCTACGGCAGTCACCCCTGCTAAAACATAGGACGCGGTGGTAAGCGAACCGGAAGCCATAAAGGTTTTTGTGGTACCCTCTACTGCCTGAGCCGAAAGGTCGGCGATACGCTCCGTACTGTCCCAGGTTGTCTTTATCAGCTTTCCTATAGCGTCGATAGCCTCGAATGTCACGGTAGCTATAGTTTCCGGAGAAAGAATACCGGACTTCGATATCAGTGCATATATATTGGCTACAGCGGACATACCGGCGCTGACGACGGCCAGTGACGCACCTACACTACCGGTCCACAGCTTCATATCGGCCAGCCCCGAGGTGCTCAGTCCCAGAGGAACCATAGAGGAGTTGCTTGCGATGGCACCGGCGATAGTCACATCCAATGCTCCGGCCTTAGCTTCCTCACCCACGGCATCATATTGTCTGTTCATGACATCGGAGTCCTTGGCAGCTTCCTCCTTGACCGCATCGTCGGCCTCAATAAGTGCCGTCAGCATATTCTGGGCGGCCCTGGCCTGTTTTTTGGCCTTTATTATCAGTTCTTTTCTTTCTGACTCGTCCTTGGTCTTTTCGGCTTTTTCCAAAAGACTACGATATGCTCCCAGCTCCTTATAGAATTTTACCAGGATCGTATCCCTTTCTTCTACCAGGGTCATATCTTCATTTTCATCGCTTTCTTCGATGAAAATCTTATCCTTTTCAGCCTGTTCCTGCTCCGCTGACTGCTTGTGCATCTTGCCCACAGCAGCTATAAAATCCCGGTATTTGTCGGTGGCATCCATGGCCTCCGTCAACTTATGCCAGTATACATAAGAACCTGTCATGTGACTGACTAGTTTAAGCTTGTGAGCCAGCATCCTGCCCTTAAAGGCTTTAAGATCCGGGACATAGTTTTGGGATTCACCCACGTCCAGCATGGTAGGGTTTACTCTTTTTCTGGTCTCGATGAGATAGTAGATATGCAGTCGTTCTCGCTTTGGCCTTCTCAAAAGATCCACTACTATATCCGTGCAGCCGGTCTTTAGGATTGTAACCACCTTTCCGCCCAGACCGCCGTTATTAAAGTTTCGCATAAACCAACGGTCGATCTCATTTATCCCCTCCAGCTGGTCGGGCGTAAGTCCGTAGTCCACCTCCTCTGCTTTATATGTTTTCTGACTGTATTTGTCGGTGCGTTCCATGCCCTCCTTTGCCCGGGTACGCACCAGATCCATGGTCTCGTCACTTTGAAGCGTTACTCCCGCGTTGGCATTATCCTTTAAAAAGGACAGGTATTTGCTCTGATTTAAAAGATCCTGATAATAGGCGTAAAACGCCTTCATTTTATCATCGAATTTTGCCTCATGAAGAAACTTATACATCATCATGTCTTCTTTTACGGTTTCAAAAAGAAGCAGGCGTTTTTTTAATTTGGTCTCCGGCGTAGACAAAAGATCTTTTCCGATAGCTGTACACATATCGGTAATACTTTCGCGAATTTTCTTCATGTAACTTTTGTCAACTTTTTTCGCCTGTTCTTCGTCATACATCTCCGGAAGAGGCATAGGATCTGCTTCACCCACGATTTCCACCGCTCTTTGAATGTAGGGTGATACCTGCTCATCCACAAACTTGGTCAGCTCCCTGCGCATCTCGCCACGCCCGCTAAACCATATAATGCCCGTGTGATTGGGCTTATAGCTCCTGAGTGCCTCCTGTAGGCGGAACAGGGACTCCCCACACAGGGTAAGTGAATTGCGGTCCCCCTCTTTGTGAGCGTCGAGACGCTTATCAAGCTGTGTCAATGCACAAAGAACTTCCTGGGAAGTCCCGGCGGCGCCTTCGGAATTTTCCGTCAGACCTCGTATCATCTCCTTTAGATCTACGTTTCTTTTCAATTCCAGGAGATTGTTTTCCAGATCCTGCTCTTTTAAGAGCACTTCCATGGGAACCTGATTGTTTGATGCGCTCTTTTGCTCCCGGGCCTGTAAAGGATCGGAAAAGACATTCTGCTGGATGAGATCTTTCTTTTCCTCGACAAGTATTTCCTCATCTTTATGCTGTTCTTTTAAAATATTTGTTGCATCCATAACCTGTCTTCCTCCTCGATTTTTTCTTAATATTATGATACAGTAAACGCAACAACACTGCAACACTATTCATATTATGGGAAGTTTGCTTTATTTCCTTTCAGTATACTGCTCCTTTGCCCATGATAGCCAACAAATAAGGGATACCACTTTTCTTCCTTATCGATGACCATCTACACGGATAGAAGTTACCTTCTTCTGTTTTTTCCTGTTTCAAGATAATACTTTTCCTTTGAAATATACATCTGCTCATCAGCGAGTTTTATCAGATCTTCGCACTTTATTCCCTCATTCTCGATACTTAAGGCATATCCTATGGCAAAATGCAGTTCCCGGACACCTTCGCCGCGCCAGCTTTCCGCGCAGTTTGACAATTCCCGGACTGCTTCTTGTGCTTCCTTCTTATCGAGAGCCGCAAAAACCATAAACTCATCACCGCCGGTTCTGTAAGTTTTTTCACCGAATATTTTTTTTATGCACGTTGCAGCACCTTTTATAAGCTCATCCCCGGCTGCATGTCCCAGGGTATCATTTGTTTCTTTCAAGCCGTTGATATCTATTGAGAATACCGCCATGTTTTTCGGCATACTCTTATTGTATCTTTCAATTGCCAGAGAATATGCATACCTGCTTTTTAATCCGGTAAGCGCATCTGTAGTAATAAGGATCTTCTGCTGCTCAATCCTTTCATCTGATTTTTGCTGTGAGAACTCTGTTATATGAATAAACATAAACGCTGCACCTAGCGTAATGGCAATATATGATGTTCTGATATCTCCTCCGAATATCTCCTGAAATGCAATACCGACTATAGTAAGAAACAGTACGAGAAAAAGTGATGTGCGGTTCTGCTTCCTGTAGGACATACCATAAAATACAAACTGGATAACCACAAGTAAGATAATCATCAGGTATGTGATCACATATACAATGTATAGTTTTCCATGGGAATACTTATTATCGGGATCTATTATGATCATCCAACCTGTGAAAAAAGATACAATCTGAAAAATAGTATTAAATATGATTGCTCCGGATAGTATCTTCGATACAGTGTTCCAAAGACGCATCTGGATTACAAATGCCAATCCCACCATAGGGGTCAGCAGATAATCGAAGCACTTTACTATTCGAAGAACGGTGCTGCTTATTTCAACATTTCCACTGATCTGGACTCCTACCCATTCAGTAATTGCAGAAAGCCCTATAAGGATATATGTAACATAAAAAATGCATTTATCTTTCTTCCCCAGTCTTTCATTCTCATGAACAAGTATTCCAAGAATTGAGAGTGAGATTATTACACATATTGTAATTGCAGAAAAGTACGTCATAATAATTCTTCATTTCTCCTTTTGTCCATGCAAGAAAGCGGTGCTGATGAAGGAGTAGATCAGATAAGTTATCAGTACCCCGAAGCACACATCCGACAGAAAATGATTGGTCATATGGATCCGGTTATAGCCGTAGATAACTACAAACACACAGGCCAGCCCAAAGGCTGTCATATTCTTTTTTTCACTTCTCTTTTTCATCACATCAAAAAGCATTGGGAGTGAAAACATCATGCTTGCAATGGTCATATTGCCACTGGGCCAGCTTTTGAAGTTATCATCACTGCCTGCCAGATTCGGGATCATCTGCCACCAGTTACGGAACTCGGATCTGGGATCATCCAGTGTGATCAGATACTTGTACCTTGGACGGGAGCCCACCTGTTTTAGCCAGAGATTTATGTTGTCCGCTGCAACCCCCGCAATGAGAATAGCTGCCCCCACTGCGATCAGCCTGTCAGGATTACTGTCATCAACCAGCCTTATCACAACAAATGGAACCCAGCTATACAAAACCGCCCAGAATAACCAGCTTAAAACAGACAGCATAGGAGAACTCTCACCGGCTGTGTAACCAAAGAGCTCCCGAACCACCTTTCCGTTATAGCTGTTGGAATAATACACCGCCATAAACCATCCAAGAAAAAGAAGTGTCCCTGCCAACAGTCCATATTCGTCACCCTTTTTCTTAAATCCCACATACAGGCAGGCTCCTGCTGCCGGATAGAGACAATAGGAGAAGTAAGAACCATAGGTGGCAAAAAATGACCCCAGCTCTGTTTTATTGGCCAACGCGGCATTGATCTCAAAGTCACGGAAAGAACCTATGACAATTCCCAAAACGCAGACTACTATAACTGACCAGAAGCATGCCACCGGCACTGACATGACAGTTTTTTTATTCATGATGTAAATCCTCCTATCTGGTAGCAGACCAGTCTCTGATCCACCAATTCATCTCCCTTATAGGATAGCTTTAGTGAAAAAAAGCCCCCACACCTATCCATTTTCCACTGTTCACATCAACCCGTTTTTTTACACGGTGCAGCATAAGATAGGAGTCATTTTTTATTAGATAGCACAATGTAGAAAGGATCATATCAGCATCTCTATTTCAATGCCTCTCTGGCATCCGAGAGTTGTTTTTCGGCTCTTTTTTTATCTTCCTCTGTGCAGCTTGAAAAAATCTCATCCACATCATAAAATTCCGGGTGATCCTTTTGGAACATTTCTTCAAACTCTCCATAGATCTCATCACCATGAAGGCCTTCGTCCTCGGTCTTGCGCTTCACGTAATACTCCTGAAACTCCTTTGTATACATCTCTTCATAAGCATTTATCGTTTCTCTGGCCTTTGTTTTGTCATCCTCCATTTTTGCCAGGATGGGATCCATATACATCTGCCAGGGTCTGGTTATTTCCATTATATACCTGAGTTCACCCATTTTTAATTCGTACATATTTCACTCCTCCCTATTCAGCACTCATCTTGTTCGTATCCAGATAGAACGTCTTATAGTCGCTATCTTTTACATCTTCTTTAACTCCCTTTGACCCATTGGTGGTTCGCACCTGTACCTCTCTTGAGATAGATAAGGCCTTTCGATTGGAAGTAGTGTAATAATCCTCGTTATCAAATCCGGAATCACCATGAATAGTATTATAGCCCAAAAGCGCCGCAAACATGGTCAGGTAATCCTCAAAACCACCTGTGCTGGCACCATCTGAGTTCCTTAAAATACGAAAGGACTTCCCGAATAGTTTTTCGATCTCTGCCATTTTATGCTTCACATACGGTGTAGTGGTGATCCTTGCATGCTCATTCAGCATCATTGTCATCATTGTCGATCCCTTCTTATAGCCATAGGACCAACTGTTAATATAAGCATGATAGTCTAAAGCTTCTTTATTATCACTTCTGGTAGAGGTATAAATACCTTTTCCAAATCGACCAAGTCCATAGTACAGACGATTGTTTTTCTCAGAAGTACCTGCAAGCTGCTTTGCAAGATCCACTGCATCCTCATGCCCCGGGAGAGGTACCATGGCATGGTACATCTTCTTTTTCAGGGGTGACTTTTTCTCTTCCTTGCCACCTTTTTCCAGATCATTGTCTTTTACCACCCTTGGCGGATTAGAAGACCAACCAAGGGCATTAAAGAATCTGGTAGAAAGAGTATCACTCTGACTTTCTTCATCGATCTTTACATCCTTAAGCTTATTAAGGACTTCTTCCATGTCAGTGTCCAGCTTTTTAAGTTCTTCTTCACTCAATTCCATATTTCCACTGATAACCTGCTGCATCATATCAAAATGAGCCTTGAAAGCCTCATTGACATTTTGATCAACGACCTCACGCCTCATTTTCTTAAGCGACTCTTCCCGGGCTTCCCTGATACTCTTAAGCTGGTCTTCCAAGGTTTTTGAAGCCTCATCATATATCCTCTGGATCATGGCTCTGCGGACCTTTCCCTTGGTAGTCCAGGGGGATTTACTTTTTGTTTCTAAATAAGAAGCACTGCTTTCTTTTAAATTCTTCAGCAGGGTCAGTTCTTCTCCTTCCTCTCCATTTCCCCGGATGCGGTTATATAATTCCAGATCCGTTGCAACATTATTATATTCAAAAGAATTGCCGCCACGATTGCTGTTTTTGACCAGAGTCTCCATTTCTGCCAATGTAAAGCCACTGTAGAAAGCTGCCTCTGTTTTCTTTGCCTTGTTTTCTCTTTTTGTCAGCTCCTCTGCTTTTTCAGCAGTATCCTGATGCCAGGCCTCTTCGATCTTAAGTTTATTTTCCTGATGTTGTTTTAGGCGTGCTGATAACTCTGCATCCTTGTATTCCATCTTTTCCCAGTCGGAAAACCTGGTATTAAGATCCCGGTAAGCCAGATCCTGCCCGGCAAACGCCTCATACTCCTGTAGCCGGTGCTCTTCCTTTTTGAATGCTTTCAAGTGGACCGCTTCATCCATAATCTCTACCTCCTTTTTTATTTCTTTTCGTAGATTTTTATACGCTTCTCCTTTGAATGCGACATCAATTCCTCCACGACTTCCTTTTCATTTTCCTTACAGATCAAAAAACGTATTTCTTCACTCGGGGTATATTCCTCCAAAAGCCTCTTTCTTAAGACTGAAAAACCATAATAAACATAAGTCAGATCATCTCCGTCCATGTATGGGATCGTGATACTGTCATCTTTTTCTTCCATCAGGATCAAGGCCACGACCCGCTTGTTTTTAACGCAGACAATACTTCCATCAGAAAACCGGTTAGGATCATATATCATTTCGGGTATCTGTAAAACAGTATCTTTTTTTGAATTGTAGACATAGTCACTGATAAGCCTCTGTGACACCATATCCGCCGGAAGTACCTCAATATCTTTGTCTATGGGAGGCAGGGGAACATCCTTTAGATTTGAAAGCCTTCCTGTAATGTAGGAGTATTTTTTAAATCTTTTTTTAAACCCTGCTGCCTCTAAAAGCGGCTCATTTATCTTATCCTCTGTATCGTAAAAAAGAAACGGAAATTCAACGTCCGCTGAGACATTCGTCGCCTTGGACAAAAGCATCTCCCCTGCGCCACTGTCCTCGTGATTGGGCAGGATGAAGCATCTTATGATATGGATATAGTCCGGCAGGATCTCTGCCGAAAGCACCCCCACAGCTTCACCGGTACTCTCATCAAAGGCCCCAAAACAGGTGATCCTGTCATTCATCATTCCAAATACTTCATCATTCGTAAGACAAGTCATATACTTTGCCAGTTTGTTTTCTGTTATTACCTCTGTTTTCATATTTTTTCACCTTATACATTTATGCCTGTCATTGCTTCCTTATCTAAGGGTATATACCCACTGTCAAGGTGTGATAAAACCAGGAGCATTACGCTGCAAAATTTGCGATCTTTCCGTTCATGGGATTATCGAAAAGATCCTTTTTACCGTTTCTCGTGCCGTATTCCTTGTCGTCAAACAGCTTTGAATCGTGGTGCTTTTTCTTTTCCTCCTCAAAGGCAGCATTAATATCGTTATCCGACAGCATATTCTTAAAATCAGAATTGCCGAAGAGATACTTTTCATTGCTGATGGACAGATAGGTATTGCCGGGATCCACTGCCAGATCCTCGATGCTTGAAAGCTTGGCATAGTCATCCTTTTTCAAAAGGAATTGTGATCTTACGTCATCCTTTTTATACCCTGCCAGCACATAAAAGGCTTCAGCCTTTTTCCATGCTTCGTCTATCTGCTTTTTCATTTCTACGGCACGCTTTTTAAGGGCGTCGATCTTGGACTGGCGGAAGTTTAAGCTCTTTAGTCTGGCCTCCATCATATCTGCCATAGCGGGATCGGCGAGATCCGATATGCTCTTATAGGCATCGGCGTCATAGTGTAACATAGTCGGGATGACAAGATCCCCTGTCCCCTTATCAGTCAGGGTTTCCATGGCTTTTTTGTGTTCTTCTGATTCCTCGCCCTTGTACTGCACAAACTGATCCCGGGCTTTCATTATCTCAGGATTTGTTTTTATTGCATTAAGGAATACATAGTTAAACTCCTCCAGCCATAGCTGTATAAAGCCACGATTTATCATCTGTGCGTGACCAACCTCCGAAAAATCATATTCCGCAGCCATGTCACTCATTTCTCCGACAAGCTTTGTAAACTCGATCCACTCCTCCTTTGAAAAGTCTACCTTCAGCTGATCAAATTTTATTTTACTCCTGTTACCGCTCTTATTGTGAAGGAGCATTTCGCGGATCCTTACAAAGGTTTTACGGAATCTTTCTGCCAGCTCATTCTGTTCATCCTGAGAAAGAGGCTCCCCCGTCTTTGCATCTTTTACAGTACCGAAATATTGGTTTCCAGTCAGGTATTGCGGCCTTTCCTTGGGTAATTCAAACCCACCGATTTCCGCATCCTCAACCTCAAAACCCTTAACGAAAAAAGGTCCCCTGAAATATTCCATAAGTTTGCCCGGTGACTGCCTGAGCTTTTGCTGCCATTCTTCCCAATCCGGCTCCTCCGCTTTTCTGTCTAAGAAGGCGGGCATGGAGTAATTGAAGTATTTTTTCATCACATAATTATACTCCGGTGATCCCTTTTTAAGACGGGTAGTGGGATTAGGCAAAAATCCCTTCTTTTTGACTTCCTTGTCAGAGGCGGTCTTTGAATCCGGATTCTTAAATGCATCCGAAAGCGTCTCCTCGGAAAAGGACATATCGTGGTCATAGGACATGATGTCCGTGATAATGATACGACCGTCAAAGGTCTTTGTGGACTTGCATTTAAAGTTCCTGCCATGGCGGTCCACCTGAAGGCATAAGGTATCAAAGGACTGAAGTCTCATAAGCTGTCTGGTGGCATTCGGAGAATACTCAATCTTTAGCCCCTCCTTTTTTGCCTTCTTTTGAAGCTCTATAAACTCATCTCCCTGCGCCTCATCAATAACCGTACAAAAGGACTCCACCATCTTTCCCTCACGGTTCTTAAAGCGTACCACCTTTGTCCGTGAGCCTGTGACCACATCGGAAAAGCCTGACATCTCTGAGAGCACATGGGTAGCGGTATTGTTTGCGGCAGCAACCTCCCTGTCGTCTCCTGCCATACGATCCCTCATCTGGCCAAAGAGCTCCACCTCCTTGCCAAGGGAGATCCTAAAGAGATCCTCCACTCTTTTGTCATTCTTTTTGCCATGGATCTGCTTTAATATCTTAAGCAGCGATCCATCCGACTTTTCTGTAAGTCTCATCTTTTCCTTGATCCACTGATAAGCATCCTTTTGGATAATGATAAATGGCTTTTGATTCTCCTCTTCTGCCTTTCGTTTATCCTTATTGCTCCCGTAAAGTTTTAGGATGTACTGTGCCACATCCCTCATTTCGTGTTTTTTATTATTTGCTATGTCCTGCCAGTGCTTTAAGTCAAAGCCATCATCTCCGCCGTTTTCTTCGAGAGCCTTTGCCGCCCTGTTATGAATATCCATTTCCCTGAACATCTTGTCAAAATCATGGGAGAAAAACTTTATAAGGCGATCCCTCACCTTTACCTTCTCGGCACCGGTGGCAGAAGCAAGCTCCTTTTTCATCTCCGTGAGCAGGCTTAATGCCACAGCATAATCCTCCGCCTTCATACCTGCCTTTTTCATCCTAAGCTCCTCATCATCTGTTCCGATCTTCTCACCGCTTACCTGAAGCTGGGCAATACGACGGTCTATAAAGCCCTCAAGATCTGAGCTTATTAGAGGCAGGTTCTCCTTGATATAGTAGGTTTTTTCCTCTCCATCTTCCATTACGTTGATCATATACACATCGGTGGAGTTGCCCTGGTTCTGCCACTCGCTCTTTGTTGCCTCTGCAGTGAGGTGCATGGTGGTGAGCTCTTTTGGAGTTTTCTCCTCTATGGTGGCATCATCGTATTTCTCCAGGGCACGGGTCTTTATGGATTCAATGAGAAAGCTGTATTTCAGCTTCTCCTGTTCGCAGAGGTCAAGCATCTCCTTTACCTTTTCGAGGCGCCTGACTCCGGCGCTTTTTGTCTTTTCACCCTGGGCTCTCTTTGCCTCTATGTATTCATTACAAGCTTTTATGGTGTCATCAAAGGCGGTGTCCATATCAGTCTTCATGGCATTTCCGTCAAAAACACGTCTTTCACCCTCACCTGTAAAGTATTTTTTAATAGGGCTCTCGAGGAAATTATTAAGAAAGATCACAGTATCCTTGACCCGGGACATCTCCCCGGATTCTTTGTTAAAGGCGCTGTACCACTTTTTATCGTATATGAGTCTGGAGCTTATGTTTTTAAAGTTGTCGGTCTCTAAAGCTCTAAGCTCTGCATAGGAGGCAGACTTATTGCTTTGAAGCTGTCTGATCCTGGCTCTGGTATCCTCTGCCGCTGCCCGTACCTCTTTTTGGCTTCTGGACTCGTGAAAGGTGTAGAGATCGGGAAGCTGAGCCTTTTTCCTTGCGATGTAGTCAGAGAACTTCTCCTCCTCCCCCTGGATCTGCTTATTCGCCGCTACATTCTCCTGCTGCATGTTTTGCATTAGGGAGTCATTCATCACGTTCTCCTGTAGAACCTGCTCCTGTAGAACCTGCTCCTGTATATTCTCTACCTT
>JAEEGH010021683.1_pt1 | contig 13243 bp, 10 predicted proteins | sample 9134181 | NCBI WGS metagenome assembly JAEEGH01 (sample SAMN16246544, study PRJNA631951) | gut metagenome | biome: gut microbiome; feature: rumen; material: DP-attached | host: Bos | place: Iran: Karaj | collected 2018-10
ACTCAAAAGCTGGTCTTCATGCTTTTCAATTTCCCGTCCGCTGGCGGCACCACGGTGAGAGGTTGGCTGGGCGTTTTGCTCCACGGATTACGTCTTGACTCGGTCACTGCCTGCTACCTGATGATTGTCCCGGTATTGGTCGTTGTTATTTCCTTTTTCTGGTGGCGGATACCTGTCAAACGGGTGCTTACAGTTTACTATGCCATCGTGGCACCGCTGATGGCTCTGGCTTTTGCCGCCGACACGGTGCTGTACCGTTTTTGGGGAGCCAAGGTGGATGCCGCCGACTTAATGTATGTCGCCAATCCCAAGGAAATGCTGGCCAGTGTCACGCTTGTTGCCATACTGGTGGGAGCGTTGCTTATCGGTCTGATAGTGTTCCATTATCTTCGTCGGCTGCGGCATGCCACACCCCCAAGATTCGACCGCGTACATCCTGCCTCCTCGGTGGTGATGCTTGTTGTGGTGGCGTTGCAGTTTGTGGGAATTCGTGGCGGTCTCAGCGAGTCTACCGCCAATGTCAGCTACGCCTATTTTTCGTCGATACCTTTCCTCAACCATTCCGCCATCAATCCCCTTTTCAATGTTACCCACTCGCTTTTCAAAACGGAAGACCTTGCTTCACAGTTTCATTATTATGACAACGAGCGTCTTGCAGAGCAGGCAGCAGACCTTTACCCGCACAGCAACGCTGTCGCAGATACGTTGCTCAACACCGACAGACCAGACATTCTGCTTGTAATATGGGAAGGCGCAGGGAGCGAGATGATACTCAACGACAGCGTAGGCACTAATTTCTGCCGATGGTGTCGCCAAGGGGTCTTCTTCTCCAACTGCTATGCCAACAGTTTCCGAACTGACAGAGGACTTGTATCAATCGTTAACGGATGGCCGGGACTGCCCACCACATCGCTGATGAAAAAGGCCGGCATGGGACGTAAACTGCCCTCTGTAGCTCGTTCGTTGCAACAGGCAGGCTACACCACTTCGTTCTTCTACGGCGGCGATATCGATTTCACTAATATGCGCGGACATCTTTCCGAATCAGGTTATGCAAGGGTTGAAGGCCGCGAGTACTATTCTGGTGCGCAGGTGTTGGCAAACTGGGGCGTGGCCGACGAGGAACTGTTTGGGCGCACACCTCTTGATTCACATAGCCCGATGTTCACAACCCTGCTCACCCTTAGCAGCCATGAACCCTGGGATGTGCCCACACAACGTTTGTCAGACCCGCGCTGCAATGCTTTTGCCTATACAGATATCTGTCTCGGTACGTGGCTTGACAGTTTGAGCCAGACTCCAGTGTGGAACAATCTGCTGGTAATCATTGTAGCCGACCATGGCGTACCAATCAACGGGTTGCCGCGCGATGGTAAACACCTGTCTGCGCGAATCCCTGTCCTTTGGGTGGGAGGTGCGGTGAAACAGCCGCGATGTTTTGACCAGTTGATGAATCAGTCGGACCTTGCGGCCACGCTGCTGGCTCAGCTTCGGATGGATGTGTCGCATTTCACGTTTAGCCGCAATGTACTGGCTCCGGACTATTGCAACCCCTTTGCCGTCAATGCATATAAGAATGGGCTTTTTTATATTGACACTACAGGGGTGACGGACTATGATTGTGTGTCTCTCTCCGAACAGGATGCTGCTTATCCTTCCGACCCCTTGCGTTTGCAGCGTACCCAAACATTGTTGCAACTCTGGTATTTCACCACTGGGCGTTTGCGGTAATTTGTCAATTTCTGCTGCTATTCTTCTTGCGCTCCTTTTTTGTCATTTCATCCTTTCTTATACTATCAGTTCTTCTTCGGTGGAGGAAGTACACAGGAGGAAATGAGGTAAAACGAGCGATGGAAGGACGAGGACTAAATGTCTATGCTTTCGATTTTGCCCGAATGAGGGTTGAAAGCGAAGTGGGTGAGGATGTGGAGGATGGGCTGGAGGAAAGGGGTCGGTCGTGAAACCATGCCGTTGCCGCTTATGCCGGAATAGGTGAAACAAAGATGTTTGCGGGCACGCGATATGGATACATAGAATCGGCGAGCATCTTCGCGGATATGGTATTGGTCGTTGTTTTTGATGTTGTAGAAATAGGGATAAGCACCCTCGGTGGCATTGAACACAATGACGCTGTCGAATTCGAGGCCTTTGGCCTTATGGGCTGTGGCGATGAAGAAACGCTCGTTGCTGTGGTGTAGCATGCTGTAGCTATCGCATAGGTCGGACTCGCGTGCGGTGTTTATTTCGGTGAGGTAGCGGTCAAGTTGTTCTCTGAAGGTGGGTGCAAGGGTGGTGTCGACCATGTCGGTTGCCAGGAAATCGATGATAAGAGGCCATTTAGCCAGGGGTTCGATGGCGTTGCGGGACAGCAAATGATGGTAGAGGTATTGCAGTTCGTCGACTATGGCAGGCAATCCACTGGTTGATGGAGTGTTGGAAGGAGTGTCGTAGAGCCGTTGACTGCTGTGGAGGAAAAGGTCGTGGTAGGTTTCTTGGAAGCGTAGGGAGAGTCGTTTCATGTCGGGAGTGCCGAGCAGTTGTTTTTGTAGGTGCAGGTAGGAATCGGCTTTGTGGCGGCAATAGGTGAGGAGGGAGAGTGTGGCCATGACATCGTCGATGGCGTTGTGGGAATTGGTGCCTTCGAGATGGAGGGTTTCGAGGAGTCTTTCGAGTTTGTAGACGCGCAGGCGGGGTTCGACCAAACGGGCCAGTTTGAGAGTGTCGAACCGTTGGCGGTGACCCAGCCCCGAGCCGAGGGTGCGTCGTATATTGTGGTTGAGAATGTTGTAGTCGAATTCGACGTTGTGGCCGATAAGTACGTGGCCATGGCAGTAGTTGAGGAAACGGGTGAGACCTTCGCGGCGGCTGAGGCGTTCGCTGTTGAGGTAGACAGATAGCATGGGGTTGTCATGTCCGCCTACGTAAGGGGGTATCTCTTTGGTGGTTTCTATGATGATGTTGAAGTCGGAGCCTTCAACATAGTGTCCTTGTTTTACTTTGATGGCGGCAATTTGTATGATGTCGTCGTGGAAGATGTCGAGTCCAGTGGTTTCAGTGTCAAAGAGTACCACCTCTTCAGAGTCGATGACTTGGACGAAGTGTTGGAGATAGGAGGTGCCCTGGTAGATGAGGAGGTCGGTGGGAGAGATGGCGAGACTGCGCAGCTGGCGCATCAGATTGCGGGCAGCGGCATATTCGGGTATGATGCCAAGGAGGTGGAAAAGCCGTGCCCAGGCAATGAAGCAGGTTTCGTTGCTGATGACGTTGAGATGGGAGAAGAGTAATTGGACGGTGGGGGTGGAGAAGAGGTCGCGGCCGGAGATTTTGAAATGGGGTGTCTCGCCGAATTCAAGGCTCAGACGGTCGGCATTGGCATTGGTAGGGACGATAATAGCTACACGGCCGTTGGGTTCCATGTCAGCGTATCTTTTGGCAAGAGCCACGGCCAGACGATACTCACTGACTATGGAACGCTGGCAGAGGGTGCATGGAGTTCCGTCGAACTGGCACTGTTGCGTTTCTTTGTGATAGAGGTGGGAAAGGTCGTGGTAGCATGCGCGGAAGGTGCAGCAGTCGTAGGGCTGTGGGCGGGAGGTGTCGGTGGTGGAGGGGAGCAGGTCGGGTGCAATGCCTAACTGCGAAGTGGCATAGAGATTGAAAATGTCGAGTAGGTATTTAGGTGAGCGGTGGTTGCGACCCAGATGGTGGAGGTTGGGGTGGCAGAGGCGTTTGAGTTCTTCGAGCGCTTCGAGTTTGGCTCCAACGAACGAGAAGATGGCTTGTTGCTCGTCTCCCAGAAAGACGGTGGTGGCCTGGGGGATGGAGAAGAGGTCGATAATGGCCAGCTGGAGGAAATTGAGGTCTTGCACTTCGTCTATCTGAATCCAACTGTAGCGTCGGAGGTCGGGGTCGTGGAGGGCGAAAAGGTATGCTTTCTCAAGGAGATCCTCGAAGTCAAGGAGGTTGTCGGTCTCTTTGTATTCGGCATAGAGTTTGGCTATCTGTGCTTTGCGTTGCCAGTGCGGGTCGTCGAGTTGGTTGAGGAGTTCGGCGTGGACAATGAGTTTGTGGGGTATGCCAGCAGCTTGTTGACTGAGGGCGTGTTGAAGGTTGACGATGTCGGAGGTGTAGCGGGAATGGTCTTCGGTGGGGTCGAGGTGTGCCAGATGGGAGATGATGCTTTCGGAGTCGAGGTCGTCGATTACAGCACTGTTTTGAGGAATTTTCTTTTGGTCGAAAAGGTAGTTGGAGCAAAAGCGATGGACGTTGCCCACGAAGAGGTCAGGGGGTACGGGGTTGTGGGTGTGGAGACTGATACGCTCACGCATAGCACGGCTGGCACGGTTGGTGAAGGTTAGGCAGAGCATGTCGCTGTAGTCAACCCCGTGGGCGTGGGCATGGATGACACGTTGCGAAAGGATGAATGTTTTGCCGCAACCGGGAGGTGCTAAAACCAAATGCCGACCCCGATCAAGGTTGATGATTTCCTGTTGGTCGGGGTCGGGTATGGAGGACATAATGGGGAAAGTAGGAAGGAGAAAACTAAAAGTTGGGATTTCTTTTTAGTTTTTTGCTTTTACTTTTCAGCTTATGTTATTCTACGGTAACGCTCTTGGCCAGGTTGCGAGGCTGGTCGACATTGCGGCCCTTGGCAATAGCGACGTAGTAGGAGAGGAGCTGCAACGGGATGACGGCAAGGAGCGGGACAAAGCAGTCGCGGGTGTCGGGAATGACGAAACTGTAGTCACTCATGTTTCTGACCACGGTGTCGTTTTCTGTGACCACGGAGATAATTTTGCCTTTACGAGATTTGATTTCCTGGATGTTACTGACGACTTTTTCGTACATGCCATGTTTGGGGGCGATGACAACAACAGGCATTTCTTCGTCGATGAGGGCAATGGGGCCGTGTTTCATTTCGGCAGCGGGATAACCTTCGGCATGGATATAGGATATTTCTTTCAATTTGAGGGCTCCTTCGAGGGCGACGGGGTAGTTGTAGCCACGGCCGAGGTAGATGAAGTTTTTGCAGTAGGTGAACATCTGGGCGAACTGGTCTATGTTTTTGTTGTGTTCGAGGGTCCACTGCATTTTGTCGGGGATTTGCTGGAGTTCGTCTACGAGCATGTGGAACATGTCGTCGGACAGGGTCTTCTTTTCTTTGGCGATGGCCAACCCCAGGAGACAGAGGGTGATGACTTGTCCAGTGAATGCTTTGGTGGAGGCTACGCCGATTTCGGGACCGACGTGCAGGTATGTACCGCTGTCGGTGGCACGGGGGATGGAGGAACCAATGACGTTGCAGATGCCGTAAAGGAAGGCACCGTGTTCCTTGGCCAGTTGGATGGCGGCAAGGGTGTCGGCAGTTTCACCCGATTGGGAAACGGCTATGACGATATCGTCGGGTCGAATGACGGGGTTGCGATAACGGAATTCGGAGGCGTATTCAACTTCGACAGGTATCTGGCAGGCTTCTTCGATAAAGTATTTGCCAATGAGAGCCGAGTGCCACGACGTACCACAGGCACAGATAATGATTCGTTTGCAGTTGATGAACTTTTCTTTATGGTCGATGATGCCGCTGAGAAGTACATCTTTGTCGGCCGTGTTGAGACGGCCACGTATGCAGGTGCGGAGAGCATTGGGCTGTTCCCATATTTCTTTAAGCATGAAATGGGGGTATCCGCCTTTTTCCAATTGGTCAAGATTCATTTGGAGGGTGACCAGCTGGGGAGTTTGTTTGACATTGCTGAGGTTGGTGATATCGAGACGGCCGGTGCGATCCATGATGGCGATTTCCTCATCGTTGAGGTAGATGACCTGATTGGTGTATTCAATGATGGGGGTTGCATCAGAACCGATATAGAATTCGGGTCGGCCAGAGGTCTTGTCTTTACCGACACCAATGATAAGGGGACTGCCTTTGCGGGCGCAGACTATCTGGTCGGGATGGTTTTTTTCGAGAATAGCGATGGCATAGGCACCTACAACGTTCTTTAGAGCCAATTGTACGGCAGTGTAGAGGTCGCATTTGTGGGAGTTCATCATGTATTCAACCAACTGAACCAGTACCTCGGTATCGGTTTCGCTACAGAATGTCATGCCGTTGTTCTCTAACTCGGTGCGAAGAGGTTTGTAGTTCTCGATGATGCCGTTGTGGACGAGCGAGAGGTTTTTGGATTGGGAGAAATGAGGGTGGGCATTGGTAGCGTTAGGTTCGCCGTGGGTGGCCCAGCGGGTATGGGCAATGCCGATGGTGCCACTTATGTCTTTGTCTTCGACACTTTTTTCGAGGGCGACGACTTTGCCTTTGGCTTTATAGACGTTCAGTTCGCCTTTATTGTTGATGAGAGAGATGCCGGCACTGTCGTAGCCGCGATATTCCAAACGATGGAGGCCTTTAATTAAGATGGGATAGGCGTTTTGATCCCCAATGTATCCTACTATTCCACACATAGTTTCTTGTTTGATAATTTGTTATACTAATATTACAACTGAATATTAAAATACAAAGTTACAATTTTTTTTTGAGTTATGAATTTTTTTAGACGATGTAGTGAAAAGATATGTCATTCGATGTGGGCTTGGTGGAAAGGGGTGGTAGTGGTTGTGGAGATATACCCACCAAGGGTCGGTGTTGATGAGGACGGTGTATTCGTTTTCGTAGCGGGCAAAGCTATGGGTCACCGCTACGACGGAGCGATGTGAGGCGTGGCACATCATGTTGGTGTAGATGATATGGACGGTGTAGCGAATGGCGGGTTGCAGAATAGGGTAGACGGCTCGGTAGTGGATAATCCTGATGTGGCCGAAGGGGACGGGGACTGTTGCCGAGGGTAGGACACGGTCGAAATGGCCATCATGATTATAGTTGACTTTGAAACTGCAGGGTTTGGTGGCATAACATTGCACGAGCCACGAGGCGAGGGAGTCGCGTTGAAGTAAAGTACCTGCACGGGCTGGTATGGGTTGTGGAAGACTGCAGTGGCGGTGTCGAGACTCAGCAAGGCTACAAGCATGCCAATAAAAGACTGACAACCCTGCAGTGTGAGACACAGGGTTGCCAGTAGAATAAGGGGATTTTTAGGGACAATGGTATGATTATTTGTCCGCAGAGGTGTCGGCTTTTTTATTGACTCGGGCATCGGCATCAAGGTTGACGTTGCGCGTGGTTTTGGCTTCGATGGTGTTGGCGCGGACGATGTCGGTCATGTTTACCCCAGTGGCACTTTCAATGACATCGAAAGACTGCTTGATAACAGAGGGGACAATGCCGGAGACGGAGGCAGCATCGGAGCCTGAGGTGCCATAGACGTTCATGTTCTTGATGGCACTGATGGGCTGCGAGACGGAGCCTGCCACTTCGGGGATTATCTTTACCATCATGTCAAGGATAGCGGCTTGGCCGTAGCGTTCGTAGGCTTCGGCTTTTTTCTGCATGGCTTCGGCTTCGGCAAGACCTTTCTTTTGTATGGCAATGGCCTCGGCTTCGCCGGCACATTGTATTTTATAAGCTTCGGCTTCACCTGTGGCCTTGATACCTTCGGCCTCGAGCATCATGGATTGTTTTTTTGCTTCGGCACGTGCTATTTGTGCGCGAGCCTCCTGTTCTGCTCTGTAGGCTTCGGCTTCGGCCTCGCGTTTGCTCTGCTCCAGATCGGCGGCGGCACGCAGTTCAATCTTGTATTTGTCGGCATCAGATTGTTTCATCACTTGGGCCTGCAGTTCGTTCTCGCGGATTTTGACACGCTCGGCAGTGAGGACTTGCTCGCGCATGGTTTGCTCAATCTGGGCATCGACGGTTTTTGTATTGATGGTTTTTTGCTGCTCTTGACGCTGGATTTCATAGGCGGCATCGGCATCAGCTTTTTTGGTTTGCTCGATGATGGTGAGTTCGCTACGCTTGACAGAAAGCTCGTTTTGGCGTATGGCTATCTGGGTTTGTGAGTCAACTTGAGCGTCATTGGCTTCGCGAAGAGCCTCGGCTTCGGCTTTGGCAATGTCGCGCTCGGCGTTGGCTTTGTTGATTTTGGCTTGCTTGCGGATGGTCCAGGTGTTGTCGGCACCGAGGTCTTCAATCAGGTTTTTCTCGTCGGTGACGTTTTGGATGTTGCAGGAAATGATGCGCAGGCCAAGGGCTTCCATGTCTTTCTGAGCCTTGTTCATGATTTCATCGGAGAACTTGTCGCGGTTAATGTTGATGTCGCGCAGAGAAAGGCTGCCGATGACTTCACGCATGTTGCCTTCCAAAGAGTCCTGCACCTGTTTGGAAATTTCAGCACCGTTCATGTTAAGGAAGTTCTTGGCGGCAAGGCGTACCCCCTCAATGTCAGGGATGACTTGGATTTTGGCAACGGCATCGACATTGACATTGATGAAGTCGTTGGTGGGGACGGAGCGGCTGGTCTTGATGTCGGCAGTCACCTGTCCGAGGAAAACTTTGTCCAGTCGCTCGAAGAGGGGGACACGCAGACCTCCCTTACCGATGTAAATGCGGGGTTTTCGGTTGAGACCCGACACGATATAGGCTACCGAAGGCGGTGCCTTTATGTAGGAAATGAGGAGGATGAAGATGACGATAATCGCCACGACGAGGATGAAGACAAAAGTTTTGCCCATTGGATTAATGATTTTAAAGGTTAATAATCGCAGATTAGTTGCATTGCACAAATTTTCTGCAAAGATACAAAGAAAAACCCGTTTGGCAAAATCAATTTGATAAATCACCAAACCACAATGGCTTGGTGACAGGTAAGTAAGAGACATACAGTAGCCAACAGGAGTCTTTTTGCGAGAGTTGAGGCGGGATTATGCCCAGCGGAAGTTGTCGGTGCCTGCACCCAATTCGAAGTGAAACTTTGCTATGCCGAGGTCGAGACCGGCAAAGGGTGCCGGCCTGGCAGTAGCCTTCACGGTGTTGTTGGGCAAGAGGGCAAAATGGAAGTTCTGCCGGTTCATGGCAGAGGGGGCCAACATGGCGAACTCCACACCGCGGCGAAACCAGTCGGGCGCACCTTTGATGTCAGCAAAGGCCTCAATAGGCTTGCTGGAGTGTTGTCTGCCTTGGTTTAGGCCGTGGCCGATGGCAATGACGGCGATGTACATTTCGTCGCGGTCAATCTGTACGTTGCGGTTTCGGGAGAAAGAGCCTCCCACCCAACAGGTATTGAGTCCCAGCGTCTGAGCCAAGAGGACAATGCGTTCGCCCTCGTAGCCGAGGTTTTCATGCAACAGGGGGGATTGGTGACCCACCATGGCAATGTAGTTTGTCGCCCCGCTGAAACGTAAGAACTTGGCGAGGATGCCCGACAGGGCTTTGGTGTCGCTTTGCACGAGCTGTATATGCAGGTTCTTGGCAGCGTTGCTTTGGGCTATTTGCTGACGGAGGACGTTGGCTTGGTTCTCGGAAAGGGGACGGCCGCTGTACTGCCGTACAGAGTGCCGTGCAAGGATAGCTTCTTGTAAGGTCATTGTCGGTGTGTTATTGATGAAACAATTTGCAAAGATACGAAAAGAATCTTACATTGCAACCTTTATCGGATAATTAGTTTCCTTACCACTGGGGAAGTTGGCCTCGGTGGTGATGCGGACGAGTTGGGTTCTGCTGGCAAGATCAGTTATATCAATACGGCTTTCACAGGCGGACGGACACTCAGTATTCACGTTCGCCATCCCGTATCCAAACAAATCGAACACCGCAATGTGTATCATGCACAAGATGCCTGTGGCGGTTACAGTGATTTCAGTCTGGACACTGGATTCAGTCACTTTGGGAGGATTAGGGTAGACAGTGCAATTGGCCGTTGACATAGGGCCTATGCCCTCAATCTGCGTGAAAGTGGCAGTCAATTTGTGGTGTCGTCGGTCACAAACAGGTTTCTCGGGTTGGAGACGATACCGTCGTTCCACCCAGTGAAGTTGTAGTTTGTGTTGGGTGTGGCTGTGAGTATTGCCATGACACCGTAGTAGTACATGTCGTTGCCTGTCACCGAGCCGAAGACAGGATAGTCGGTTCTTGCGGTAACTCGGTATCTCTGGTTGGGGAAAGTGTCGGTGACGGACAAAGAGGTGTCGCTGAAGTCGCAGACCGATCGGAGCTGGATAATATAGTAGATGCTAAACGAAGTCCCCGTGAAGGTATGTGCCGGGGTAGTGACAATGGTGGTGGCTCTAAGCGACACCTCCCATTCGCTCCCGATGCCACTGGGCGACCATGCAAGGCTGAGCCTATCGGCATCGCCCCCCCCCCAGAGACATCACAGGGCGAAGGACAGGTGTGCAGGAGCTCCAACGTGGTGGCCGAAAGGTAAGCACGGTAAGAGGCGATGTCCAAATTGATGTAGTCGGGGTAGAGGTAGATGTGGTAGGTGGTGCAGTTCGTTCTCGAAGTTGTTGAAGTAAGGATGTCTATTTCAAACATCAGGCAGGGGTGGCTGCGCCTGTATCGCCTGCGGTATCATAAGTGCCGTGATGAATAATTTGTAATAGTGTTTTCATTGTTTCTTTGTGTTTGGTGATAATTGCCGCCGATCACCAGAATATAATAGAAGCCGGAAGCTCCTTTTGGGACTTCCGGCTTGAGGGTATTGGGGCGGGCTGTAGGTCCGCAGACCAATGCTTAGAGAGTGTGGACGGCTTCGATGAGACCCTTGCCGATTTCGATGGCTTCCTCGTTCTGGGGGATGAGTTTCCAGTGACGCTGGGGCAGGGAGTGCTCAAGACCTTCGTGGATGTACTGTTTGTCCACGATAGGTTTCAGTTTCAGGAAGCCACCAAGGACGACCATGTTGAACACCTTGCTGATGCCGAGTTCCTGAGCTTTTGCAGTGGCGGCAATCTTGTAGATGTTGATGTCTTTGCGGGTGGGTTCATGGGTGATGCCATTGGGGTCATAGATCAGCAGGCCACCAGGCTTCACGCTTTGCTCAAACTTGTCAAGGGACTGCTGGTTGAGAATGATGGCAGTATCGAAAGTGTTGATGATGGGTGAGCTGATGCGCTCGTCGCTGATGATGACGGAGACGTTGGCGGTACCACCGCGCATCTCGGGGCCGTAGCTGGGCATCCAGCTGACCTCTTTATCTTGCATTACTCCGGAATAGGCAAGAATCTTACCCATTGAGAGGACACCTTGTCCACCGAATCCGGCGATGATGATTTCTTCTGTCATTGTTGTCTATTTTTTGTTTGAATTAATAACTAGTTGGACTAGTTTTAGTTTTTCCTTATTGCATTACTGTTAAGGGGTGGTCAACAGCCAAGCGGTTCACGTCGACGTTTTCGACGAGTTTGCCGTCAACTTTGATGTCGCCGATGGGGTAGTTGGGCATCATGTTGTCTTCCATCCACTTATTGGCCTGTACGGGGGTCATCTTCCAGCCACTGTTGCAGTTGGACAGAATCTCGACGAAGCTAAGTCCTTTCTTCAGTTTCTGGTTCTCGAAAGCCTTGCGGATAGCGGCTTTGGCTTTGCGCACGGCGGCGGGGTTCTGTACGCTCTGACGGGTCACGTAGTAGGTGCCGGGCAGGGTGGAGATGAGCTCGGTGATACGCAGGGGATAGCCGTTAAGGTCAACGCGGCGGCCGTAAGGAGTAGTGGCGCTCTTCATGCCGATGAGAGTGGTGGGAGCCATCTGGCCACCGGTCATGCCGTAGATACCGTTGTTGACGAAAATCATGGTGATGTTCTCACCACGGTTGCAGGCGTGGATGGTTTCAGCGGTGCCGATAGCGGCCAAATCACCGTCGCCCTGGTATGTGAACACGAAAGTGTCGGGGTTCAGACGCTTGACAGCGGTAGCCAGTGCGGGAGCACGACCGTGGGCAGCCTCTTGGAAGTCCACATCGAAATAGTTGTAAGCCAGAACGGAGCATCCGACGGGCGACACGCCGACGGTTTTGTCCTGAATGCCCATCTCGTCGATAACTTCGGCAATGAGACGGTGGGTGGTGCCGTGACCGCAACCCGGGCAGTAGTGCATCACTGCATCGGTGAGAACTTTGGTCTTGGTGTAAACCTCGGTGTAACCTTGGTTCAGCAGCTCTTGTTTGCGAGCCTCTATATCTGTATTTGCCATATTGATTTCTTATTTAATAATTTTGTTTTCAAGTGCTTCAAGAACCTCTGTCGGGGTGGGGATAATACCACCGAAACGGCCGAAATGTTCGGTCTTCACGCCGCAAGCGGTGGCAAGCTTCACGTCCTCGATCATTTGGCCTGCGCTCATCTCAACGCAAAGGATACCCTTTACGTGTTTAGCGACTTCAGCCAACTGTTTGGTCGGGAAGGGGAAGAGGGTGATGAGACGGAAAAGACCGACCTTGATGCCTTTTTCGCGAGCCATCTGCATGGCTTTCATGGCAATACGGCTGCTTGAGCCATAAGCAACAAAGATGTAGTCGGCATCCTCGCAGTTCAGCATTTCGTAGCGAACCTCTTTCTCTTTCATCTCGGCATACTTGGCCTGCAGTTTGTGGTTGAACACTTCTTGGCGTGAGGACTCAAGCTCGAGAGAGGTGATGATGTTATGGGGACGGTCGGCAGGTTTACCCCAGGTGCCCCAAGGAGCGTTTTTGCGGAGTTCTTCCTCAGTCCAACGGGGGATGTAGTCGCGTGTGTAGAGTTTCTCCATGCACTGTCCGATAGCACCATCGGAAAGAATGAGCACAGGGTTGCGATATTTGAAAGCAATGTCCCAAGCGTCGAAAACGAAGTCATACATCTCTTGCACGCTGGCAGGGGCAAGGGTGTAGAGTTGATAGTCACCGTGTCCGCCACCTTTCACGCTCTGGAAATAGTCGCTCTGCGAAGGCTGAATAGTGCCCAGACCAGGACCACCACGCATTACGTTGACAATCAAGCAGGGAATTTCAGCACCAGCAAGATAGGTGAGGCCTTCTTGCATCAGCGAGATTCCCGGGGAGGAAGAGGAGGTAGCCACCTTTTTACCTGTGGCGGCACCGCCGTACACCATATTAATGGAAGCAACTTCCGATTCGGCCTGCAGAACAACCATACCGGTTTCCTCCCAGGGTTTTTCGGCCATTAGAGTTTCCATAACTTCCGACTGCGGGGTGATAGGATAGCCGAAGTAGCCGTCCGTACCACTGGCAATCATAGCACGGGCAATAGCCTCATTGCCCTTCATCAGTTTCAGTTCTTTTGCCATGTTTATTTCTCTTTTTTCTTGTTTAACACTTGATTTTGTAGACGGAGATAACGCCGTCGGGGCATACCATAGCG
>JAEEGH010021684.1_pt1 | contig 13243 bp, 8 predicted proteins | sample 9134181 | NCBI WGS metagenome assembly JAEEGH01 (sample SAMN16246544, study PRJNA631951) | gut metagenome | biome: gut microbiome; feature: rumen; material: DP-attached | host: Bos | place: Iran: Karaj | collected 2018-10
TTACCGTGAATGATATACACCTCATTCAGCCCGGCCAGCACAGCCTCATCCAGGTACAGGCTGACCGCATCCAGCGCTTCCTCCAGGTTCATGCCGCGGACATCACATTCGCTCTTCACCGTCCGTGTCATCATCCCGGTCTTCGCCTTCACGGTCGTCTTTTCCTTCGCCGGTGCCTGGCGGATCAGCCGCAGCTGCGACAGCGGCGCGGTAAACTTCATCATGCCCGCCTGCAGCCGTACGTCGCCCTTCTCATCCGGCGGTGCCAGCACCGTGCCTTCCGCGCCGAGGGTCAGGATCTTCACCTGGTCTCCCGCCTTCACGGTCTTCGGCGCCTCACTGTCATCATAGGACTTCTGTCCCAGGCCTTCCGCCAGCGCATCGCTTTCCTTGTCCAGCTTCCTGCGCAGGTCATTCACGGATGCGTCGCCGATGACAGCGTTCTTCGATCACGCTCTCGCTCTCGCGCCGGGCCTGATCCACAATATGCTTCGCGTCCTCCCGGGCTTTGCGCAGCGCCTGCTCCCGCTTCTGCTCCATCTCCCGGCGCAGCTGCTCGGCTTCGTTGCGCAGCCGGATCGTCTCCCGGTTTGCCTCCTCGGCCAGCTGGCGTTCTTTTTCTGCCACCTGCCGGTGATACTCCGCGTTGGCAATGACGTCCTCAAAGCGAATCGCGTTGCCGCTGAGCAGTTTCCTCGCTGCGTCGATCAGGTTCTCCGGCAGTCCCAGCCGCCGGCTGATCTCAAAGGCATTGCTCTTTCCGGGTACCCCAATGGACAGCCGGTAGGTCGGCCGCAGGGTCTCCACGTCGAACTCCACCGAGGCATTCTCCACACCCTTGGTGGTCAGGGCAAAAGCCTTCAGTTCGCTGTAATGGGTCGTTGCCAGCGTCCGCACACCGATGTGCAGAAGCCTGGTCAGGATGCTCTGGGCCAGGGCCGCGCCTTCCGTAGGATCCGTACCGGCGCCCAGTTCGTCAAAGAGCACCAGGTCCCGGGGCGTCACCTCATGCATGATCTGCACGATGTTCGTCATGTGGCCGGAGAAGGTGGACAGGCTCTGTTCAATGCTCTGCTCATCGCCGATATCCGCGAACACCTGCTCGAACACCGCCATCTCCGTACCCAGGTCCGCCGGTACCTGCAGGCCCGCCTGGGCCATCAGGGTAAACAGGCCCACAGTCTTCAGCGTAACGGTTTTACCGCCGGTGTTGGGGCCGGTGATTACCAATGTGGTAAAAGTATCCTTATCTCCGAGCCAAATGGTGGAGGGTACCACTTTTTCCGGATCAATCAGCGGATGCCGTCCGCGAATGATCTTCAGCCGGCCTTCATTGTTCAGCTTCGGGCTGACGCAGACAAACCGGCGGCTCAGCAGGCCCTTGGCAAAGATGAAGTCCAGCTCCGCCAGCAGTTCCTCGGTCTCCAGCATGGAGTCCGCATACGGCGCCACCTCCGCCGAGAGGGCAGCCAGGATCCGCTCGATCTCCTGCTGCTCTTTCAACTCCCACTGTTTCAGCTCGTTGCCCATTTCCACGGCAGCCATGGGTTCAATGAACAGTGTGGCCCCGGAGGAACTCTGGTCATGCACAAGGCCGGGCACGCTGCTGCGGTATTCTGCCTTGACCGGCAGCACATACCGGTTGTTCCGGACCGTGATGATCGGATCCTGCAGCGCCTTCTGCAGCGCGGCGGAGTGAATCATCTGGTTCAGCTTGTCCCGGATCCGGTCCTGCGCGCCGCGCAGATGCCGCCGGATGTTGAACAGTTCGCTGCTCGCCCGGTCGGCAATCTCATCCTCGGAAATGATCGCTTCCGTAATATCCTTTTCAATGTTCCGGGCGGTAAACAGGCCTTCCGCCTTCGCCTTCAGGATCGGAGTGTTCTCCCGTTCCGTCACCAGCGCGTCCCGCGCAGCCCGGCTGGACCGCAGCAGTTCCGCCACGTTCAGCAGCATGCCCGCGCTCAGGGTTCCGCCTTTTTCACAGATGGCCAGTGCCGGCCGGATGTCCGGGAACGCAGTCATCGGGTGCCCGCCGGTATACTGCAGGATTACTGCCGCTTCTTCTGTTTCCGCCTGCAGCGCCTGGGCGGAAGCCAGGTCATCCACCGGCTCCAGGGTCCGGCATTTCTCCGCGCCGGCCTCTGTCAGCGCGCCTTCCGCCAGCATTTCGCGGATCCTGGTAAACTCCAGTACCCGCAGGGTTCGTTCTTTCATCATCGCTTTATTCCTTCGGAATTATGAATTCATAATTCACAATTCATAATTCATAATTATTCTACTGGTCTTTTCCAATGTCCCGAGGTGGTCTCTCCGTCTGTCTTCCGGCCTTCTTTGAATGCCTTCAGCACCTCTTTTGTTTCCTCTTTATTCTCTGTCGTCAACACAACCGCCTTCATTGATCCACACTCATTTAATTGTGAATTATGAATTATGAATTGTGAATTCGCTATATTGTCCGTCGGATAAACATTCATCAGCTGTACCAGGCAGCCTTCCGGCAGCCGCTGACGCAGCAGCGGGAACCGGTATCCCCGGCGGTCCTCCAGGGCCTGTCCCTTCAGCGCGTCCGGATGGCCTTCATCGCACATCCGGCAGTCCCGGTGGCCCTTCACCAGTCCCAGGGCTGTCCGCGCCGGACAGTGATGCAGCAGCATCAGCCGCGTCCGGCCGTATACCACAGTCACGATCGGCGGGTTCCCGGCCAGGAGCGTCTTCAGTTCCTGCCCTGTCAGTTCCGGCGAGGCCGTTACAAATTTGCAGCCTTCCCCGAACAGGAGTGCTGCCGCCTGGCGGTTCATCACCGGGATTCCGGCACCTGCGCCAAACGGCACCGGCCAGTCAATCCCCAGCTGTCCCACAGAGCCAAGCACCACGCCGCCCAGCAGCGCCCGGTTTTCTTCCGTCCACTGCCGCAGCGCCTGCAGGGTATCCTCCTCGCACACATCCGGCAACGCCAGCCAGTCTCCCGGCTGCAACTCCGCCTTCAGCGCTTCCAGGGCCTCCGCCCGGTAATCCTCTGAGCACCGGACCACCCGCAGTCCCGCGTTCCGGGCGGCTTCCGCCTGTTCCGCGGTCCGCACATACGCCATGGGCGGCACGTCGCCTTCCGGCAGCTCCGCCACAGGCAGGGTTCCGTCCTCCCCGTTATCCGGGGCAAAGGCGGCAATCCGCTTTTCCGCCAGTGCGCTGAGCGCTTCCCGGCGGATTGCGTTTACCTGGGAAACCGGCATAAACGCACCGTCCGTTTCCACTTCCGTGATCCCCGGAACAAAGGCCGTATCCCCGGTCTTTTCCAGGCTGCGCTTCAGTTCCTCTTCCGTCGCCGCCCGGGTCTTCGCAACTGCCACAGTCTCCCCGGTCACGGTCACGGTGCTTTCCCCGTCCGTTGCTGTCAGGGTCAGCAGTTCATCCGGCATGGCCCGCAGAAACAGGTCCACCGGCACCGTCCGGCCCTTCATTGCCGACACTGCCTCCAGCTGTGCCGCTGATGTTAGGCGGAATACAGTATCCCCGGTCTTCACCTTAGCTTCCGGCCGCACCCGCAGGATCGCCGTTTCTCCGGCTGTCATCTCCGGACCCGCATAGATCAGCGTTGTTTCCGGGTGTTCCCCGCGGATAGCCAGGCCGTCATCGTTCTTCAGGTTCTCTTCCAGTTTTACCCGCGCCAGTTTCCCGTCCACGGCGGTGATCCGGCCGATCCGGATTCCCTGGTGGTTCACCCCACCGGGGAAGATCACATCCGCGTCCTCACAGCCCAGCGCGTAGCCCTTCATAAAGCCGCCCCGATTGAAAATCTGGAGCAGCCCTTCCTTTTCTGTTTCATCCGCTTTTCGGAAGCTGCCGCTTTCCAGGCTGTCCAGGCCCTTCCGGTAGCTGTCCGTCACCACAGCCACATACTCCGGCCGCTTCAGCCGGCCTTCCAGTTTGATGGAGGCAACACCCGCCTCCTGCAGCTTCGGCAGTTCGTCCCGCAGGCACACATCCCGGGGACTGAGCCAGGCGCCCCAGCGGCCGCGGTAGTCATATTCCATGCGGCAGGGCTGGGCACAGCGGCCGCGGTTTCCGCTCCGTTCACCCACCATGCTGGAAAACAGGCACAGCCCGCTCACCGCCACGCACTGGGCGCCGTGGGCAAACACTTCAATCTCCACGCCTGTATCCGCGCACTTCCGGATTTCGGACAGGCTGCACTCCCGGGCCAGTACTGCCCGGCGGATACCCTGTTTTTTACACCACAGCACGCCAGTCCGGTTATGGATGGCCATCTGGGTGCTGGCATGCACCGTCAGTCCCGGGAACAGGTTCCGGGCAATGCGCAGCACGCCCAGGTCCTGCACCAGCACCGCGTCCGCCTGCAAGTCCCGCAGCAGCCGCAGCACCTCCGTCACGGCTTCCAGTTCCCCATCCTTCACCAGCGTGTTTACCGTCACGTGAACCCGCATATGCCGCAGGTGCGCGTAGCGGATGGCTTCTTCCAGCTCCCGGCGGTCGAAGTTGCCGGCACCCGCACGCGCGCTGAAAGCGGCATACCCAAGGTATACTGCGTCTGCGCCGGCGGCGTCCGCCCGCTCCAATGCCTCCCGGTTTCCCGCCGGAGCCAGATTCTCCATGTCGCTACGCTCCTTGATTAATTCATAATTTGCGATCGCTGTTACCAAAGGCGCTTTGCGCCTTTGACAGCTGTAGCATGGTAACTGTTACCCAAATCAAAGATTTGGACAGTTACTCAATAATTCATAATTCATAATTATATATGGTTTCAGTAACTAATCATTGTGAATTATGAATTGTGAATTGCCTTCGCACTGCTCGCCAGCTGTTCCATCTGGCGGCGGAGCAGGGTATTCTCGTCCTGGGCCTTGAGCAGATCCTCGGCCAGGTTGAAACAGGTCAGGATCGCTGCCTGGCCGGACGGCAGGTTGGTAACCGCCGACGTTTCACTGAGCTTCCGGTCCACGAACGCCGCCACCCGCTTCACATATTCCGGCGGGTCGCCGGAGACCAGCGTATAGTTCCTGCCTGCCACCGTCACGGTGATTTTCTGCTTTTCCATCTGCTTTCCTCCCGCGTTTCCTCTAGTAAAAAAGCGCAGAAAGGAACTCGCCCTTTCCGCGCTGCTTTCTGACGATCAGATCTGGTCGAAGGGATAGCACTGGCCGAAGGTATCCACCCGGACCGAAGCCATCACCTGGGGATCAAGCGGTTTATCGGACATATCCCGCTTCGTCTTCACAATATCCTCCGCCACGTCCATGCCCTCCAGCACCTTGCCGAAGGCGGCGTACTGGCCGTCCAGGTGGGGGCTGTCGCTGGTCATGATGAAGAACTGGCTGCCCGCGGAATCGGGCATCATGCTGCGGGCCATGCTGAGCACGCCGTAGGTGTGCTTCAGCGGGTTGTTCACGCCGTTGGCAGCGAACTCGCCCTTGATGCAGTATCCCGGGCCGCCGATACCGATACCCTTTGGATCACCGCCCTGGATCATAAAGCCGGGAATCACCCGGTGAAAGGTCAGGCCGTCATAGAAGCCGCTGTTGGCCAGCGCGGCAAAGTTGCCGACAGACTGGGGCGCGACGTCCGGATACAGTTCACCCTTCATTACACGTCCGTCATTCATCGTGATAGTAAACACAGGATTCTGTGCCATGTTTCAAAGTCCTCCTTGCATGCTGACTTGCCTTGATTTCTTCCTGTTAACCCTTTATCAGCACGTTCATCATCGTCACATTTGCGGTTTGTACGCTGCGAATCATACAGCGTCCTTCGTTCATGCTGAACAGACCTATTATAACGGTTTTCGTTTTTTTAAGCAAGCATCCTGCCAATTCGCTCACTCTGCCAAACCGGTAAATCCAATTATGAATTATGAATTGACTATGCTCTCCTGTGCTTTGACAACATCTCATAATGCCGGTATAATAAGTAGGTTTCAGAAAGGAGTAACCGACATGACGATCGTGCATCCCCAGCAGCCTGTCAACGGGCTGAACCCGGAAGATGTGTTTTATGCCGTGGACGATCTCGGTACCCAGACCGGTTACGGCTTCATCCTGTATCAGCTGCAGCCCGGGCTTTATCCGGACTGCCCTGTCAACCTGTACTTTTCCATCGCCGGCGACCCCGCGTCCCGGTACCTGCTTTTCGGCGCGCTGGTTGCCCGCGCGCGCATCCTGCAGAACGTGAATCCCCAAATGCGCTGCCGCCTGTATACCAGCATTTCCCCCACTGATACCCAGATGAAGGATTTCTACCTGCACAACGGTTTTGACTGCAACGAAACCGACCAGGTCATGCAGCTGACCATTCCCTTCGGCGACGGCCGCATCCCCATGAGCTGCACCGTGGCGCCCACGCCCCTGAACACCTGGGACGAGCAGAACAGCCTGATCTACCGGCTGCAGATGAACGAAATCTCCTTCGTGGATATGAAGTACCTCAGCAGCTTGCAGCGTATGCCCCATTTCATGACCCTGGGCCTGTACCGCAACGCCGTGCTCATCGGCGAGGTGATCATGGCCGGCCAGGGCAGCGACTGCGAACTGGTAGCCATCTATATCGAGCCCGGCAGCCGGAACCAGGGCATGGGCAAGGCCCTGCTCCACCGGATGATGGCGATTATGGCCGCCGAAGGCGTCACCCGGATCACCACCCGGATCATGAGCCGCAGCCTCCCGCAGCAGCGCCTTGCCGCCGATTTCAACGGCACCGTACTGGGCGTAAATATGGTGTTCCCGGGCATGTACCTGAACTGAACAAGCTTCCCTTCTTCCCCTTGATAAGCCTTGAATTTCGCTTGACGGAACCCCGTCAGGCGTTTATAATATCTTCAACTGTGTTTCGAAGGAGGAAACGATCAATATGAAATCCGGCAAGAAGCGCGCCGGCGGCAAAACCAGAGCCATCGTCGCGCTGTGTGTGCTGCTCGTGATCACCATCGCGCTCGGCGTGATCGGTCTGACCGGGCTGAGCGTGCCGCCGCGGGGCCTGTACAAGGTTCTGTCCTGGCTGCCCACCACCAACTCTGAAAACTGGCCTGCTTCCCTGTCCCTCGGTCTGGACCTGCGGGGAGGCATGTATGTGGAATATTCCGGCAAAGCGCCCGAAGGCTCCACTGCGAATTTTGATGACCTGCTTGAAGGCACCATGTCCATCATCCGTGAGCGCCTGACTGACAAGGGCTTCAACGAAGCCAATGTCCAGAAGCTCGGCACTGACGGTATCCGCGTGGAAATCCCTGACGTGCAGGACGACACCGTCCTGGACCTGATCGGCGCAGCCGCCAAGCTGGAGTTCAAAGACCCCAGCGGTGAAGTCTTCATGACCGGCGAGAATGTGCAGACCGCCCGTTACTTCACAGACCAGGGCGACCATCAGATCGCCTTCTCCCTGACCCCCGAAGGCGCGAAGATCTTCGGCGATATGACCGCCGCCAACGTAGGCAAGAACCTTGCTATCTACCTGGACGGTGAACTGCTGCTGGACGCCAACGTCAAGCAGGCCATCCTCGACGGCAACGGCGTGATCACCGGCATGGGCAGCCAGGAACGGGCTACCACCATCGCCGCCAAGATCCAGTCCGGTGCCCTGCCGCTGGAGCTGACCCAGCAGAAGGTTGACAAAGTCTCCGCCACCCTGGGCCAGGACGCTGTTTCCTCCTCTGTGCGGGCCGCCATGATCGGCATCCTGCTGATCATGCTGCTCATGATCGTCCGCTACCGCCTGAACGGCCTGATCGCTTCCTGGGCACTGACCCTCTACACGATCCTGCTGTTCATGCTGATTGCCATCTTCCATATCCAGCTGACCCTGCCCGGCCTGGCCGGCGTGGTCCTGGGCATCGGTATGGCAGTCGACGCCAACGTCATTATCTTCGAGCGCTTTAACGAAGAAGTCCGCGCAGGCCGCAGCGTGAAGGCGGCTGTCCGGGCCGGCTTCAAAAACGCCATGTCCGCTATCCTGGACGCCAACGTCACCACCCTGATCGCAGCCATCGTGCTGCTGTTCTTCGGCACCGGTTCCATCCAGGGCTTCGCCAAGACCCTGCTGCTGGGCGTGGTCGTGTCCATGTTCTCCGCGATCATCGTCACCCGCTTCCTGATGAACCGCTTCGTGAACGCAGGCGCCACCAATACCTCCCTCTACACGAAAGTTAACAAGGAAAAGGAGGTTGAGGCATAATGGTTATCAAGAACCGTTCCAAGATCTGCCTGATCATCTACGGCGTCATCATCATTGCTGCCCTGCTCCTGACTATCTTCGGTCACGGCGTCAACCTGGGCATCGATTTCGCGGGCGGCCTCTCCATGCAGTATGACATGAAGACCGCCGTCGCCGCCGCTGACGTGACTGCCTCCCTGGAAAGCATCGGCATCACCAAGAGTACTGTACAGGTGCAGGGCCGTGACAACAACGAAGCAAACATCCGCATCAAGGATATCTCCAAGGATGACATCCAGAAGGTGCAGGCGAACTTCGAAACCAGCATCCGCGAGAAGTATCCGGAAGCCGTTTCCGTAGGCGACGTGAACTACGTCGGTCCCGTGGCTGGTGCCACTCTGGTGAAGAACGCGATCATCTCCGTGCTGCTCGCTACCGTACTGATGCTGATCTACATCGCCATCCGCTTCGACCTGAACTCCGGCCTCGCCGCCGTGTTCGGCCTGGTGCATGACGTGCTGATCATGCTGTCCTTCATGGTCATCTTCCGCTCCGTGATCCAGATGAACTCCTCGTTCATCGCCGCGGCGCTGACCATCGTCGGTTACTCCATCAACAACACCATCGTTATCTTCGACCGGATCCGTGAAAACGCGAAGAAGATGCCCACCATCCCCCGGGAAGAAGTTACCAACATCTCCATCCGGGAGAGCCTGGGCCGCACCATCTGCACAACCGTGACCACCCTGATCACCATCGTGGCCCTGTGCATCCTGGGTGTTGCCTCCATCCGCGAATTCGCCCTGCCGATCATCGTCGGCATCCTGTCCGGTGTTTACAGCGCCAACATGATCAACGGTTATGTGTGGGCGTTCCTTGAAGAAAAGCGCCGCAGCCGCAAAGCCAAGGCCTGATTGAAAAGATAGGGGAGGGACTGCGACCTGCAGTCCCTCCTCTTATATTTTTCATTTTGATGATTTTGGAACGGAGGGACGGTTCCTTTCGTCCCAAAAACGAAAAGTGGAACGAAAGGAACCGTCCCCCCGTTCCAGAAGACCAATACTGAAAGGAGGTAGAACCTTGCTTCATACCCGTTTTATCCAGCGCTGCACCGAATCAGCCTCCTTTCAGAATCTTCCACCCTGGCTCTCTACCCTGCTTTATGCCCGGGGCATCCGGACCGATGCGGAAGCCCAGAGCTTCCTCTCCCCTTCCCTTGCCGACCTGCACGATCCTTTCCTGCTGCCCGGCATGGAGAAGGCAGTCGCGCTGCTGCGTAGTGCCATTGAACGCAAGGAAACCATCATGGTCTACGGCGACTATGACGCCGACGGGGTCTGTGCCGCTTCCATCCTTCTGGAAGCCCTGCACGAGGAAGGCGCAGCCCTGGCCTACCGCATTCCCTCCCGCCACAGCGAAGGCTACGGCCTGAACGCTGAGGCAGTGCGGGAAATTGCCGGAAAGGCAAAGCTGCTGATTACCGTGGACTGCGGTATCTCCAACGCGGAAGAGGTTGCCCTGGCGAAGGAACTCGGCCTTACGGTCATCGTGACCGACCACCACCAGCCGCCGGAAGTCCTGCCCGAAGCGGACGTGGTCATGGATCCGCTGCTGGGGGATTATCCCTTCCCGTACCTGTGCGGTGCCGGTGTGGCCCTGAAGATCTGCCAGGCCCTGCAGGGAATGGCAGGCGTGGAGAAGCGCCTGGACCTGGCCGCCCTGGCCACTGTGGCGGACATCGTACCCCTGCAGGGGGAAAACCGGGTCATCGTGCAGGAGGGACTCCGCCGCATGGAGCATACCACGCGGCCTGGCCTGAAAGCCCTGATTGCTGCTGCCGGCATCCAGCCGCCGCTGACCTCGGACCATATCGCCTTCCGCCTCGGGCCGCGCCTGAACGCTGCCGGCCGGTTGGGGGACGCAAAGCTGGGCGTCCACCTGCTGCTGACCCCGGATCCCGCGAAGGCGCAGAATATCGCCAACATTCTGGAGGAAGCCAACCGCACCCGCCAGAACCTGGAGCGGGAAATGACTTCCGCCGCCCTGGCCCAGCTGGACCTGGAAACCCTCGCGAAATCCCATGTGATCATCGTTGCCGGGGAGGACTGGAACCCCGGGCTGATCGGTCTCACCGCCGGAAAGCTGTGTGAGCGCTTTCATCTGCCCGCCATCGCCCTCAGCCTCCATGACGGCCTGGCCACCGGTTCCTGCCGTTCCATCCCGGGCGTGAATATCTACCGCATGCTTTCCGCCTGTGCCGACCTGCTGGAGCGCTTCGGCGGCCATGAGCAGGCCGCGGGCCTGACCGTAAAGGAGGAGAACCTCCCCGCCTTCCGGGAACGCCTGGAAGAGGCCATTGCCAGCTCAACACCGGAGGAATACTTCCTGCCCACTGCGGAATACGACCTGGTGGTTCCCTTCCGTACCTGGACCCCGCAGACCCTGGACCTGCTGTCCGCTCTGGAGCCCACAGGCTGCGGCAATCCGCCGCCCGTCTTCCTCCTGCAGGATGCCGAAGTCCAGAGCCTGCGTAAAGTCGGCAAGGACGGTGCTCACCTGAAGCTGACCATACTTGACGAGGATCTCACCGTGGTGGAGGGTATTGCCTTCGGATCCGGTGAAACAGCGGACGAAGCACCCCTGAAGCTGGACCTGCTCTACAGGCCTATCCGCAATGACTTCAGAGGACGGGTAACCATTGAAGCACAAGTCAGCTGCATTAATGAAAAACCGTCAATTTAACAGAATATTCCAAACGTGATATAATTGTTGAGTAACTGTCCAAATCTCTGATTTGGGTAACAGTTACCATGCTACAGCTGTCAAAGACGCGGAGCGGCTTTGGTAACAGCGATCGCAATATTGTCACTCTGATTTATTGGAAAGGAGGATCGCCGATGGCTTTCACATCCTATGAGGCAATGTCACTGGACCAGATGATTAACCGCGTCCAGAAATACCATCCCGGTGAGGGTTATAAGCTTGTGGAAAAGGCATGGAATTTTGCCGAAAAAGCGCACGAAGGCCAGTTCCGCAAATCCGGCGAGCCTTATTTTACCCATCCCCGCCTGGTCGCCTCCATTCTCACGGACCTGATGATCGATCCCCCCACCATTGCGGCGGGACTCCTGCATGATACCGTGGAGGACTGCGCCGGCGTGTCCCTGGAAACCATCCGCACTGAGTTCGGCGACGAGGTTGCCGACCTGGTGGACGGTGTCACCAAACTGAATAAACTGGATTTTGCCAACCGGGAAGAAGCCCAGGCTGAATCCCTCCGCAAGATGATCCTGGCCATGTCCAAGGACATCCGCGTCGTGCTCATCAAGCTGGCTGACCGCCTGCACAACATGCGCACGCTCCGCCACCAGCCGGAGGACCGCCGCGTGGCCATCGCCCGGGAAACGCTGGATATCTATGCCCCCCTGGCTCACCGCCTCGGCGTTTACGCCGTGAAGCAGGAGCTGGAGGATCTTTCCCTGAAATACCTGGATCCGGAAGGCTACAACCGCATCGTCCACCTGGTGGGCATGAAGCGGCAGGAAAGGGAGGAGAATATCCGCCTGGTGATTGACGAGCTTTCCGAGCGCCTGGACCAGCAGCATATCCATTACGATATCGACGGCCGCAGCAAGCACTTCTATTCCATCTACCGCAAGATGGTGCTGCAGCAGAAATCCTTTGACCAGATCTATGACCTGATCGCCATCCGGGTCATCGTGGATACGATCCCGGACTGCTACACGGTCCTGGGTATCGTCCACACCCTGTGGAACCAGGTGCCCGGACGGTTCAAGGACTATATTTCCGTTCCCAAGGCCAACATGTACCAGTCCCTGCACACCACGGTGGTCGGCGGCCGCAAGATCCCCTTCCCCTTTGAAGTGCAGATCCGGACCTGGGACATGCACCGGGTTGCGGAATACGGCATCGCCGCCCACTGGCGGTACAAGGAAGGCGCCAACCGGGAAGACTCCCTGGACCATAAGCTGTTCTGGGTCCGGCAGATGCTGGACTGGCAGACAGAAACCCGGGATTCCCGGGAATTCCTGGATACCCTGAAAACCGACCTGTTCTCGGAGGAAGTATTCCTCTTCACCCCCAAGGGCGACGTCATCTCCATGCCCAAGGGTGCCACACCCCTGGACTTTGCCTACCGGATCCATTCCGGCGTCGGCAACCAGTGCGTCGGCGCGAAGATCAACGGTAAGATCGTCCCCCTGGATACCCCGCTGGAAACCGGCGACCGGGTGGAAATCCTGACCTCCGCTTCCTCCAAGGGCCCCAGCAGCGACTGGCTCCGGATCTGCAAGACCCCCCAGGCCAAAGCAAAGATCCGCCAGTTCCTGAAGAAAGCCCTGAAGGAAGAGAACGTGGAACTGGGCCGGGCAATGATCGAAAAGGAATGCATCCGCCGCGGCGTCCATATGTCCGATATCGCCAAGCCGGAGTATTACGACCCGATCCTGAAGCGCACCGGCTTTACGGACTTTGATGATATCTGCGGTGCTGTCGGCTACGGCGGCATGGCAGCGGTGTATGTTGTCACCCGCCTGATCGAAGAGCAGAAAGCGAAGGAGCTGCCGGTTCAGAACGTTCAGTCCGTCAACGACATGATCTCGGAAGAGAAGCGCCTCAGCCAGCACCGGGCCCATCACGGCATCGTGCTCACCGGCAGCGAGGACCTGGACATTCCCGTCCGCTTCGCCAAGTGCTGCAGCCCTGTCCCCGGCGACGAGATCGTGGGTTATATCACACGCGGCCGTGGTGTCACCATCCATAAGGCGGAATGCGTCAATGCCGCCTCCGGCGAGCAGGAGCGCCGCATTCCCGTGGAATGGGCCAGCGACGGCCAGAACACCTTCTATGCCACCATTACCATCCTGGCCTACAACCGGGTCAACATGCTCGGTGAAATTGCCACGGTCATCGGAGAGAACGGCGTGTCCATCCGGGCCGCTTCCATCCAGAGCGATGACAAGACCAGCATCTCCACCCTGCACCTGACCCTGGATGTCCATTCCCGTGAGGAAATGAACAAAGTCATCCAGGCACTGCGGAACAAGTCGGATATCCTGGATGT
>JAEEGH010021685.1_pt1 | contig 13243 bp, 10 predicted proteins | sample 9134181 | NCBI WGS metagenome assembly JAEEGH01 (sample SAMN16246544, study PRJNA631951) | gut metagenome | biome: gut microbiome; feature: rumen; material: DP-attached | host: Bos | place: Iran: Karaj | collected 2018-10
GAGGACGGACGTTCCATGGCGGGAATTGACCGATCGTGAGCGCGACATCGTCCTCCATGCTCCGCCCGAAAAGCACCACATGGTTTACCAGATGAAAACTGGCGAGTCCGGTGAGATGGATTTCACCTTTTTCAATGCGGTCTATACGGTAGAAAATGCGCTCAAGAACGTCAAAGATGAGAAGGGATGGCTCGTGTTGCGAAGTTCTTAAAAGAAGGCGTCTGCCCCGAATGTAGCGGCACACGTCTTTCAGAAAAGGCTCGTGCGCCGCTTCTACGCGGCATTTCTCTTGACAAAGCCTGTGAAATGACGCTTACGGAGGCTGATGAATGGGTTCATGGCGTCTCGCAATCGCTTCCAGAGACGATGCGCCCCATGGCGGAACGCATCTGCGAATCCTTCCATGATACATCGCGACGGCTGATGGAGCTAGGTCTTTCCTATCTCACGCTTGATCGCGCCGCTTCAACACTTTCCACAGGTGAACGCCAACGGATGCAGTTGGCTCGCGCCGTCCGAAACAGAACGACAGGTGTTCTTTATGTATTGGATGAGCCTTCCATTGGATTGCATCCGTCGAATCTTGAAGGATTGACAGGCGTAATGGACGATTTGGTCGCCGACGGCAACTCCGTTCTGCTCGTCGACCACGACACGCAAGTTCTTTCCCATGCCGACTGGCTGGTGGAACTCGGTCCCGAGGCAGGCGCAAAAGGCGGGCACCTCATCGCAGAGGGGACCATTGCGGAGGTCGCGCACAACCCGGCCTCGCAGATCGGCCCGTTTTTGAAGTGCCCTGGCAAAGCCGCCCCTGCGACGCACGACACCTCCTCTGGACGCGGCAAGTCAGCGCCCTCCCCTCAGGACATCCGGCTTGCCACGGCAGCCATCCATACCGTCCATCCCCTTGAAGTGACCTTCCCCCAAGGCAGGCTCTCCGTAGTGACCGGGGTATCGGGTTCCGGCAAGACCACGCTAATCCTTGAAAGCCTAGTACCCGCCCTCATGGCAAAAATCGAGGGGAGCCCGCTTCCCGCGCATGTCCGCGAACTCTCGGCACCGTCCATCGGGCAGGTCAAGCTTATCGACGCGACGCCCATCGGCATCAACATCCGCTCGACCGTCGCCACCTACGCAAATGTCCACGACGAATTGCGGAAGATCTACGCACGCACTTCGGATGCGAAGGAGCGAAGCCTCAAGGCCGGCGACTTCTCCTACAACACTGGTTCCCTCCGATGCCCCGTCTGCGATGGCACGGGCGAAATCAACCTCGATGTGCAGTTCCTGCCGGACGTGGACATCCCGTGCCCGGAATGCCATGGCTCGCGCTATGCCAAAACCGCCTCCGCAGTGAAGCGAAAGGGAGTGTCGCTCCCCCAGCTGATGGCGATGAGCATCGACGAGGCGCTGGTCGCATGCCACGACCTCCCGCTGGTGAAAAGCCGACTGCAGGTCCTCCACGACCTCGGACTTGGCTATCTTACGCTGGGCGAGGAGACCCCAGGACTCTCCGGCGGCGAAGCACAGCGACTCAAACTCGCCAGCGAGATGGGGCGCGGACAGGGCGACGCAGTGTTCGTCTTCGACGAGCCGACCATCGGACTCCATCCCCTTGACGTGCGGACGCTCCTGGCGGTCTTCAGACGCCTCATCGACAACGGTGCGACCGTCATTGTCATCGAACATGACCTCGATGTCATCCGTGCGGCCGATTACATAATCGATATGGGGCCCGGCGGCGGAGAGGACGGCGGTACAGTCGTCGCCTGCGGATCGCCTGATGAGATCAGAAGATGCGAGAGGAGCATCACAGGCAGATTCGTCTGAAAAAACTGTGTGCACAAAGACCCTTCTCTCAGAACCAACACCGTAATAACATATTCTAATCGGCGATTGGATGTAATTTTGGATTATACATCCAATATTTTGTAAGTAAATATACACAAACTACTATAATTATAGTTAAATTAGAATTTAATATTTATAATTATCATAATTTGATGCTAATTATAAGTAAATATTCACTAATTTTATCAAAATTGGACAAAAATAAGAGCTGTTAAGGCATATACATAAATACTAATCAACCATCATTCAAGTTGGATTATACATCCAAGTGATTAAATGGATAAGAAAATTATCATCGCTATAGTAGCGGTAGCTGTAGCCATTATGGTCGCAGTACCGGTTGCTATCGTCTTGACAAACAACTCCAAAGACAAAGAGTCGACAACCACTGAAGGCCGTCTCCTGATCTATGGAAATGCCAACAATGACGACTTTTTGGATCAAAAGGACATCGATATGATCAGAGACATCATCGACAAGAAGACAACATGGGACAGGACCAAGAACCAGTTCGCGGACACGAACCATGACGGGTACATCTCGGAAGATGATGTCACTGCACTGCAGAATTTCATCGACCACAAAAACGGCGGAAAGATGTACTACATCAACGCGAAGGGAGACCTCGCCTCGATCAACTATCCGCTCGTGAAAAAGATAGGCGTCAGACACGTCTACCCCATCGATGCATGCATCATCCTCGGACTCTACGATGGCGTCGTCGGAGCATCGCATAATGTCTTCGAGAACAACATGGGACAGGATACCAAGAAGTACCCCGACCTGCTGACCACCAAATGCGCAGACCTGGGATCGCCCAACACCGATCCCGAGGCACTTCTGAGTTCAGAGGTCAAGACTTTCCTCACTCACTCCTGGGGCAGCTACCCCGGTCTTGAATCAGCAATCAGTTCCGGAACCACGGACGTACAGCTCGTTCAGCTGAACATGTCCAGCCGCGACCCCCGCGGTGCCGACAGACTCGGCAGCCTCCTGATGCTCGGTGTGATGTTCCAGGCAGAAGAGAAGGCCCACGAGTATGTGGACTGGGTTGACGGTGTCGTCGATTACATCACACAGAAATCGTTCCAGGTCACAGAGTACCTTGCTCCCCTGACCAGCTCTACCGAGACACAGGCCAAACTCGACTGTTCATTCTCTGACGGATACATGTTCGGAGAGATCTACACTCTCAGTATCATCAACTTCAAGGATGTCTACATCCCGGTCGATGACACGCATGCATGCCCCTTCATATCTTACGAAACGGTCTACAAGATCAATCCGGAGTTCATCTTCCAGATTCTTTTCAACGACTGTAATGATACGGTAGAGGAGACCCAGACCGAATTCGAGACACACATCGTCAAGTATAACGGAACCCAGGCCTACCAAAACAAGAAGGTCTACGGTTTCAACTACTACACCATGGGTACATACTACGGATTCTCACAGCTTGCACTGCTCTGTGCATACCTGTATCCTGACACATACTCCATGGATAAGGGATGGGAATACACCCAGTACTACTACGATCACTTCACATTGTATAAGGACATCGATGTGAAGACCCTCGGTGGTGCCGGTGTATACAAGATGAAGTGAACATAAACAGGGGGACTCTGTCCCCCAACCTTTGAGGTCAATATGGAATCTTCAGTGAATGACCCTTTGATCAAAGGGGTCGTTCGTGAATCAATACGCCAATGGAAAGCTGATATCGAACATGAGGACAGCACAGCAGCCACTTTGAAGAACTATTCGAAGTACATCAGAAGGAAATGGATCTTCATAGGCCTCTGTTTAGCTGCTACGATCTTCGTATCGGGATTCTCCCTCAGTGTCGGCGAGTATGACATAGGATTCTGGGAAACATACCAGATACTGATCGATAACATCTTCGGCAATCCGGAATGGACGCTGAAAGGATTCATCGTGATGGAACTGAGACTTCCCAGATTGCTTACCGCGATCCTTGCGGGAGTCGGATTGGCAGTGGCGGGTGTAGCTATGCAGAGCACTCTGCTCAACCCTCTTGCTGACCCTTACACCACCGGTGTTTCATCAGGTGCGATGTTCGGTGCGACCTTGGCAATGATCCTCGGCATCTCAGTCATAGGCGGGGCCAAGTACGGTATGGTCGTCAATGCGTTCATATTCTCGCTCATACCGATGTTCGTCATAGCTTTCGTCTCGAAAGTCAAGAAATCGTCCCCTACGACGATGATCATGTCAGGTATCGCAGTGATGTACATCTTCAATGCGATCACGACACTGATCAAGTTGTTCGCAGACCCCAACGCATTGAAGGAATTGTACGAATGGCAGGTCGGTACTCTCGCATACACCAACATGAACGATATACCCGTCATGCTCATTTTCGTGGTATCGGGATACATCATCCTGCAGTTCCTTTCAAGAAAGCTCAATCTGCTCGCATCGGGTGATGAGAGCGCGAAGGGACTGGGCATAGATGCAGAAAAGATGAGAAGACTGATTTTGCTGGTAGTTGCGCTAGTGACCGCCTCCATCGTCAGTTTCACCGGAATGATTGGTTTCGTCGGTCTTGTGGCACCCCACATCGTGAGGCTGTTCATAGGTTCGGACAACAGGTACCTCATGCCGGCATCGGCCGCGTTCGGTGCTTTATTGCTTGTCGTAGCAGATCTTGTAGGCAGACTGATCATCGCCCCGCAGATATTGCAGGTCGGTGTCGTGACAGCGTTCCTCGGCGGACCGCTGTTCCTCTGGCTGATCCTCAGGAAGAAGAGTAATGTGTGGTGACCATGATCGTTGAATTCAATAACGTCAGTTTTGGATACAGGAACGGTCAGACGGTCCTGCACGACATCAATCTTACCATCGATAAACCGGGGCTCTACTGCATAGTGGGGCCCAACGGTGTGGGTAAATCGACACTGATCAAACTGATCAACAAGATCATCAAACCCACCCAGGGGACGGTGACCATCGACGGAAGGGATGTCTCGACCATGAGGTACAAGGATCTTGCGAAGCAAATCGGATATGTGCCAGTGCGTTCATATGATGCTTTCTCCCTGCCGGTAACGGAAGCCGTTCTGATGGGGAGATCCAACAAAGGCGGATGGAGAACCACTTCGGACGACCTGATCATGGTCACGCGTGCCCTTCGCATGATGGGTATCGAAGATCTCGCGATGCGCGGAGTGAATGAACTGTCTGCCGGACAGTATCAGAAGGTATCGATAGCCAAAGGACTTGTCCAGGAACCGGAACTGCTGATACTGGATGAACCGACGGCCAATCTGGATATAAAGCTCCAGGTCTACGTTTCTGAACTCCTCAGAGCTCTGGCCGTCGAAGAGAACATGATCGTGCTGATGATCAGCCATGATCTGAACATAGCAGCGAAATACGCTCACCAGATCATCGTCATGTCCCCTCCCGGTATCATCAAGGACATAGGCGCACCCAAGGATGTCATAACGGAGGAGATGATCTCTTCCGTCTATGATATCGAATGCAAGATCATCTATGAGGACGACGTCCCAACGGTCCTGCTGGGATCTGTAAACTCTATCTAAACAGGGAGTACCAGCTCCCTTTTTTATTGATGCGATGACGGATGGAAGAGACCGATGATACTGAAATATCTTGGAAAGAAGGAATGGATCCTTTTCCTCATCAGTATCGCGACCATAGTCATCCAGGTGTTCTTCGATCTGCAGATCCCGGGGTATATGAACAACATAACCCTGACCATCGAGAACGGTGCATCATTGGATTCCGTCACCGAATACGGTTACCTTATGCTCCTGTCATCATTTGCCAGTATCGCGGCATCACTGATCACGGGTGTCATCATAGCCTATATCGCATCATCGCTCAGCAAGAAACTCCGTTCAATGGTGTTCAACAAGGTCACCGATCTCACACCGGGCGATATGGAGGGATTCAGCGTTGCATCCCTGGTCACCAGGAGCACCAACGACATCAACCAGATACAGAACTTCATCGGCCGGGCGATGCAGATCGTGGTCAAATCGCCCATCATGGCAGTCTGGGCGGTAGTGAAGATATCAGGCGGATGCTGGGAATGGACAGCGATAACCGTCGCCGGAGTGCTGGTCCTAGTAGTGATCATCGTCGCTGTGATGATGTACACGATGAAATTCTTCAGACGCATCCAGACACTGACCGATGGTGTGAACAGCAACGCCAGGGAGAGCATTGTCGGTCTCAGGACGATCAGAGCTTACAATGCGGACGGATTCCAGGCGAGGAGGTATGATAAGGCTTCAGAGGATCTGCTCAGGAACAATCTCTCCGTCTTCAGGGCAACTGTGCCCATGTTCTCCGCTACCGATGCGATATCGAACTTCCTTACCATCGCAATCTACTGGACCGGAGCGCTGTTGATTTCCGCCGCCACCGACAGCGGAACCCAGGTAGCACTCTTCTCCAACATGATCGTGTTCTCCTCATACGCGATCCAGGTGCTGATGGCCTTCATGATGATGACTGAGGTCATCCGCGGATACCCAAGGGCGTCGGTATGTTCCAAGCGTGTAGAGGAGGTCCTCGATCTGAGAAGGACCGTTGTGGAAGGGACATTCGATTCAGAAACCCCGGAAAAGGGCACAGTTGCTTTCGAAAACGTCACGTTCGGATATCCGGGTTCGGCATCCAGCTGTGTCGAGAATATCGATTTCGAGATCCGCCCCAATGAAACTGTCGCTATAGTGGGGCCCACCGGATGCGGAAAATCGACACTGGCGAAACTGATGCTCAGGATGTTCGATACAACAGACGGTTCCGTCAGGATAGATGGTATCGATGTGAGAGAATACCGTTCGGATGCGCTCTACTCGAAGATCTCCTATGTTCCGCAGATACCGATAATCTTCAACAGTACCGTCCGCGAGAATGTCGATTACGGCAAGGGTCCCGGAGAGAGCGATGACGAAAAGGTGTGGAAGGCACTGAAGATAGCACAGGCCGAAGATTTCGTCAGATCGTACCCGGAGGGATTGGATGCGAATCTTCTGCAGCAGGGCAGGAACATCTCCGGCGGTCAGAAGCAGAGGATCTCCATAGCCAGGGCAGTATGCCATGATCCCGAGATTCTGATCCTGGATGATTCGTTCTCGGCATTGGATTTCAAGACTGAACTGTCCCTACGCGAGGCCATAAGCAAAGAACTGAAGGATATGACGAAGATCATAATCACCCAGAGGGCTGGTGTGACCAGAGAGGCGGATCAGATCCTGGTCATGGAGGACGGAAGGATAATCGACAAAGGAAGTCACGACGAACTCCTGCAGAGGTGTCAGACCTATCGTGACATAATGAAGCTGCAGTTCTCGGAGGAATCCTGATGAGTCCCACACCTCTTCCCCGCTGGGCGACGATGGAGAAGCCCCAGAACCTCTGGAAGACGATGTTCAGGCTCTACAGATACATCGGAAAGTATCGTCTGCACATCTACGCGGGGATATTGCTGTCATTCGCATCCTCCATCCTGGTTCTCATCGCACCGCAGTATCTGAATGAGATCGTGGACATCATCTCAGCTTCCGTCGGGACTTCCGTCCCCATGGATGTCGAACGGATACTGGGCATCGTGTGGATACTGGTGGCGATGTATTCCGTCGCAGCCCTTTTCCGTGCCGCATCAGGATATATCATACCGTCAGCATCGGAATTCAACGGCAACGTGATGCGCATCGATCTCAACAAGAAGATTACCAGACTCCCGCTGAAGATCATCGACAGGATGAACATCGGCGACATAATGAGCAGGTTCACCAACGATACGGACAACATCCGCAACCAGTCCGCGGAATGTATATCCCACACCATCGTGGCCTTCACCATGATCATAGGTTCATTCATTATGATGTGCATCATGGAATGGCGTCTGGCACTTATAGCGATAGCACCTACCGTAGTCGGTCTTGTCATAATATTCACAGTCATCAACCGTTCCCAGCCGCTGTTCAAGGACCTTTCAGTCGACACCGGGGCCATCAACGGCCTTGTCGAAGAGACCTATTACGGTCTTGACGCAGTGAACCAGTACAACGGCAGACACAGAGCCAGAGACAGATTCAGAGATGTCAATGACAGATTGTTCCGCATCACTTGCATCACCAGGACCATATCCTCCTCGATGCCGAACATAATCGGGTTCATAAGCAACCTGAGCTACGTGTTCGTCTGCATCGCAGGTTCGATGATGATAATAGACGGGAAGATAGGATTCGGTGTAGTGGTTGCTTTCTTCATCTATGTCAAACACTTCACCGAACCGATGGGGCGCCTTTCCAATTCACTGGCCTCCATGCAGACCGTTTCTGCATCATCCGAAAGGGTATTCGAATTCCTTGATCTGCCCGAGATGCCTTCTGAGGATGGATGCAGGCAGCCGCCTGAGAGAGCTTCCGGAAGCGTGGTATTCGAGAACGTCTGCTTCTCATACAATCCGGGCAGGGAGGTCATCCACAATCTGAACCTGGATATCAAGCCCGGACAGAAAATAGCTATTGTGGGCCCCACAGGTTCAGGGAAGACCACCATCGCAAATCTGCTGATGAGATTCTACGAATTGGATTCGGGAAGGATCCTTGTCGACGGGATTGACATAAGAGAACTCAGGAAAGAAGATGTGCACAGGATCTTCTGCATGATACTCCAGGATTCATGGATGTTCGAAGGCAGCATCCGTCAGAACCTTACCTTCGGCGAAGATATCGATGATGAGACCCTGCTTTCAGCCTGTGAATCCGTCGGCATGGAAAGGTACATAGAATCACTGCCCGACAGATTGGATACGGTGATCGATGATGCCATGTCGATATCGGTGGGGCAGAGACAGCAGATAAACATCGCCAGGGCGATAATAAGAGATTCACCCATTGTTATCCTGGATGAGGCCACGAGTGCAGTTGATCCGTTCACCGAGAGGAAGATACAGAAGGCCATGAACGAGATCATGGAGTCGCATACATCCTTCGTCATCGCACACAGGCTCTCGACCATAGAGGATGCGGACATGATCCTCGTAATCAAGGACGGGAGCATCATCGAGAAAGGAAAACATGAAGAACTACTGGCCAAAGGCGGATTCTATCGCCAGCTGTATGACAGTCAATTCGAGAGCTGCGAATGATGTGTATTTCTCCAAGAAATGATATTTTTCCTTCCATACCATCTTTTGATCTATTCGTTTCGATGATGCACCTGATTGTTCCGTTCTGTTATTATTTTATTTTCAAACCAAATAATTAATAATAATATCAAACTATACGACAATGTGCAAAGGCCTCTCGCTCAGAACCCATTCTGAGTGTCCTCCTCTAATGCCTTTGCACCCTTCTTTCATCTCACGCAGCGGCACATCTCTTCAATTGAAGGAAGGGATGTCCCTCTCTGCAGCGAACAGGAGCAACTGAAGATGTATCTTGTGTCGGAGAATGTCTCAAGATACCTCATCGTCTCTGAACGTATTTCGTCAGGGGTTCCCGAGTAAAGGAAGGGCACTATGTCCGTACCGCCCATGATGACGCACCTGTCGCCGATGAGTTCCCTGATCCTAACAGGGTCGTTCTCCTCAGCGAACTGGAAACAGTCTATGCCTGAATTCAGAGCGGCATCCATGGAGACAGGATCGGTGTAATCGCCGTGGGGATGATAGATGGAATACTTCCCCATGAAATAGATCGTGTCCGCCATCTCCTCGACATACGGGATAGAAAGGGAATTGACAACGTCGGCTCCGAAGAGTGTCGGATTGTCCGTTGCGGATGCAATGAAGACCGCATCGATATCGTCATCGATCTCCTCGAGCATGGTCATCGACAGTTCCATTCCGATGTCGATGACATCCTTCACAAAATCGACATCATCATGAAGTGCCAGCGAAAGATTTTCCATACCCATCAGCACCGATGCTTTGGTCAACGGTCCTGTGATGTTTCCGATGATGGCAAGATCGGTGCCTGCTTCTGCGGTGATATGGTACGACTGTATCGCATCGGCCGCCTTGCCTTTCGGAACGGTGTCCGCAGAATCAAGTTTGGAAGGTTCGGAGAACGGATGTTCAATGACCGAAGGTATGCCGTGATCGGGATACTTCATACGGCCTCCGAACTGCTCCACCAGGAATGCAGGCGAATGGACACACCCGATGACGGCATCCTGATCCGTCATCTTCGCAAATGACAGAACAGATCTTGACGACAGCTCGGGATCGTATCTCTCCCCGAAGAGATCGGTCGTCATGCACCCTATGACATCGAGACCGAGAGTGAAGTCCCTCAGGAACATCGGCATCTTGTCGGGAACGATGCCTTCGAAATGTGAAAGGAACCTCTCTCTGTGATCCATGATGCCCTATGCATATGATGGGTTAAGAAAATTGCTTAAGACGACTGAGTTTCCTCATTCACCGCAGCATCGGGCTGTTTGATCTTGACCTGATACTCCACATTGTACAGTTTGCCGAAGAGGATGTAATTGGCCCAGCTGGCGGTGGGACGTACCTTCGTCAGCGGGGGCGTGTAGAACTTCTTGATGTCCTCTGAAAAGAGCATCATCAGCACCACGATGCCTAGCACGATTGCAGTCGCGTAAGGATTGAAATCGAACTCATGGACGAAACTGTCCGACTGCACCAGGAATGCGGACATGAATGTGGAGAATGTGAACGTGAAGCATGTCCTTACGACCTTCTTCCATGATTCCGCCCTTCTCGACGAGATACCGAGCAGTGCGAAGACGGTCGTCACAAGGAAGACGAGGTTCATCTGGAGCATGAAAGCGTTGATGACCGAAGGATAGAGAGCATCATCCGCGGCGATATCCATCATCGTTCCGGTGATCTTGAAGGCATATGATGCGCACATCACGGCCAGGAATATCTCCGCCAATATCAGTCCCGTAGGCATGCTGTTCTCCTTCCTGGACTGACGGATGTTGCGCGACCTCATCCTTCTCTTCTTGAAGACCATCGCACCGTAATGAATACCTTAAGATAAAACGGTTTTCAGATTATCATCGCACTTACAGATTTCACTTTCAATCATTATTTATCGGACCAATCGGATTCGGCCGTGAATGTCATCGCTGGATGAGGCCAACAATTTCGTCAATTGTGTCATGAACAGATACAAGAATGACACGATCATGCGTCCTGATGCGACGCTGCTCCTCATTGCGATACCTTTCATTGCCGTAGGGTTGGGAAGTGCCATCATCACCTACACCTCGGGGAACGAGAATCTGTTGGAGAATCTCGGTTCCGTCGCGATGATGATGGTCTGGTTCCTGATCCTCATCATGATGTTCCTGACATACCGCAGGCTCGAGGACCATTCCAACAGGGACAGGCAGTGGAGGGACATACTGATCCATTACGCCAGGGAACTCGGATGCAATACCGCCGATCTTATGAAGTTCGACAGGAACTGCAGGAAGAAGGACAGTTCAGCGGTGATCTATCCTGCATCGATCATCCTCGCAGCTTATTTCGTCGTATTCGTGCTCACGATCTGCTACCCCAAGGTGGTGTACTATCAGTTCGGATTCCGTCTAAACATCTACATCGTGTTCTCCGTAGGCATGATCTTCGTCTTCCTGATGTTCATTTTGGTGTACACATACAGCATGAAGTACCCCTATGCCCACGAATCTTCCCAGGTGAAGTTCGTGGCGCAGCTGAGATATGAGCTGTACGACAAAGGACTGGACATCCCTGAGATGATCCCTTCGGTCAAGCACAAGTGGTTCATCATACACGTATTCCTTTACCTGATAACAGGAGGACTGTACTCCATCTACCTCATCTTCATGGTCTACAGGAGCACCAACAACCACCTGTACAACCAGTGGTCCTACGAGATCAAACTGATGAATGCGATAATCACACATGAAGGCGGATGCGGTATCGAACCTGTTCCTGACAAAAAGAAGAAGGGGGCGAAGAGATGAGAGGATCCGCTCTACTTATCGCCGCCCTGTTCATCGCAGTCACGCTCATACCTCTCATCACATCCGACGGTTCAGATGCCGATCAGAACATCCCTACCGAAGAAGGGATAGTGATAACATACAGGATCGCTGCCGACCCCTACGGTTCAGAACACGGTCAGGTAGAAGCTGTGAGCTCAGAGAAGTACACCGGGGGCATGAAGGCACTAATCATCCCGGAGACCGTTGAGATAGCATCGAAGACATATGATGTCGTCAACATCGGTGAGAACTGCTTCAAGGACCAGAAGAACATAGACTCTATCACTCTGCCCTCGACCGTCGGTGTGATCGGGAAGAACGCTTTCAGCGGATGTTACAACGTAAAAGAGATCCATCTTAACAGCAAACCCGACATCCAGGAGAACGCCTTCAGTCTCGGTATCAATGAGACATACAAGGCGGAATGTTCGATCTACGGTTTCACGCCCACAAGGGATGTAGGCACCGAAGGGAACCCCTACGAGGACATCTTCGGAAAATACACCTCGGTGAAATACATGGACATCCAGCCCGACAGCAGGGATGCCATCATCCACATCGCACTGATTTCCCTGGGTGTGCTGGCACTTCTCTATATGGGCAGATGCGTGAAGGTCAAGAAGATCAAGCGCAAGAAGATCAAGAAGAAATGATCCTCATTATCTCCTCTATCGCTCTGTCCCTGTCGCTGCAGTCGATGACCTTGGAATCCTTCTGATTCCTGAACCATGTGCTCTGTCTCACCGCGTAGTGATGGGTGTTGCTTTTGATGAGACGGACGGCCTCCTCCAGCGGTATCTCGCCTGACAGATACCTGGCGATCTCCTTGTATCCGATGCCGTTCATTGATGTGCATTCCGGACCCACGCCATTCGATAACAGGGTGCGGACCTCATCCACCAGCCCGTCGGACAGCATCCTGTCGATACGTTCATCCATGCGCCTGTAGAGGATGGAACGCTCGCATTCCAGGACGAAGGACAATGCCTTGTATTTCGGTTCGGGAAGTTCGACCGAATCACAGTATTCAGAGTACTTCAGGCCGGTGGCGTGATTGTACTCCAATGCCCTGATGATGCGGGCGCGGTTGTTCCTGTCCATCCTTTCCGCTGCCACAGGATCCGCTGCAGATAATTCATCATACAGTCCTGCAAGACCTTCCCTTTCGGCACGTTCCCTTAACAGCTTTTTGTAATCTGGATCTTTTCCGGGGTTGCCGGTATCACCGGTGTACAGCAGCGATTTGATGTAGAATCCCGTGCCGCCGGCTACTATCGGTACCTTGCCCCTTGAGATGATGTCATCGATCGCCGCCCTAGCCATCTCTACGAACCTGGATACATTGTAATCCTCTGTAGGTTCAATGACATCGATGAGGTAGTGCCTTATCCCTCTCATC
>JAEEGH010021687.1_pt1 | contig 13242 bp, 17 predicted proteins | sample 9134181 | NCBI WGS metagenome assembly JAEEGH01 (sample SAMN16246544, study PRJNA631951) | gut metagenome | biome: gut microbiome; feature: rumen; material: DP-attached | host: Bos | place: Iran: Karaj | collected 2018-10
TTGACCACTATTTTCAACCCATTATGATTGTTGACAATTAAGACACAGCAGATTCTTTACACTATATATTGTGGTTATTGTGGAATAATCGGAAGAATAACCACAATATAGGCGTTTCATCCGGGTCTTAATCGTCTTCGAATCCACCTTCCCCCACCAGAAAAACGAGACGCCTTTCGGCGGCTCGTTTTTCTGCGTTTTGGCATTTGGAAGGTGGATTCGAAAGGCGGCTCTTATCAATCGCTCAAACCATCAAAAGACACGATCAGAACGCAAGTGCAATCAATGGGTTACGGGGCTGCTTCTTACAGTAACAATTTCGTCGCTGCCTCTCGTTACCGTAAAAACCGTCGCAACGCGGTATTTGCCGCTTCCTACTGTGGTCGTATATGTTCTGGAAAGAAAAGCTGCATCCACTTCTTCGCTGATTTTGGTTGCGCCGTTGATGTTGACTCTTACCCAGGTTGAGCCATTCCATTTCTGCAGATAGGTGTCAGAAGAGATATGCGTCGTTCCACTAAAACCGATGCACATAATGTCGATTGTCGCGGTGCCGGAAGAGTTTATTGATAGAGAAACGGATACGGAACGTATGTTCACGTATTCTTCAATGATTTCTCCCGTTTCCGGGGGCTCCTCTTCTGCAAAGCAGATCATTTGCGTAAAATTCAGAAGCAAAATCGCTGCAAGGAGGAGTGCTGTGATCTTTTTCATGTGCTTCAACCTCGTTTCAGTATTATTTGCCCGTAATTTGGCTTCGATCAATAATAGTCATCTGAAACGAGAAAAGCGACAGACAAAGAGAAAATTTTTCAAAAAAATTTTTCGACCGTGTTTTTTCAACTGAAATTATCCAACCGATTCAGATTCAGTCAGATTTGGTTCCACAGGGGCCATGCTCCCAATGATGCGATCGATCTCCTCCATGCTGATCGCCGGGCACCCAATTGCATAGAAGTATTCATGGTCTGTCCACAGGATCTCGATATCCTCTGTGTTATTTGGCGTCTCATTCTGAAAATGGATGATTTTCACTTTATAGCCTCGAAGGATCACGGTTTCTGCAACGACGTTTTTTGAAGAAACAGAAAAGTGGGTAGAAACGCTTCCCAGGGAATCCGGTTCAGCTTCAAATTGCTGCAAAGTATACTGTGAGAAATCGAAAACGTTGCCGGATTCGTCCGAATAAATGCGATGTTCAACAAACGGGAGATATTTTTCACTTACCAATTCATATTGATTCGGAATATAGGCCGGAGCATAGTAGCGCTCGATCTCTTTTGGCGCCCGTTCAAGATCCTCCTGTGAAAACGCAAACGTTAAGGCGACCCCATCGTCATGCACGAAGAACCGGATCAGCCCCTCTCTGAGAGCAGGGATGGCGGCGAAAGCTGTGGCCGCCAGCAGGACCGCCAGTATGACTGCAATGAGCACGCGCTTCCATGCCGTGTTCACGCATTTCCAGGTCTTGCGAGACGACTTGTTCATCAACCTGGCAATGTAATCCTGATAAGCATCGGACAATTGAACGGTGGAAGTATCGCTGTCCAGGATTCTTTGATAACGGGAGAGAGCTGCCGCCATTAAGGCTTGTTCAAAAGCTGATTGAATCTTCTTAGCCACGGATGATCCCCTCCTTCCTGCATATCTCCTCCAGGAGCCGCCTGCCTCGGGTCAGCTGCTGCCGAACGGTGCTCGTTTTTCGTCCAAACAGCTTTGCGATTTCCGGTACGCTTTGATTAAAAGAATAGTAGTGGAGGAGCACGTCCTGGTAAATCTCGTCCAACTGTTCTATCGCATGGAGAAGCTGATCGTAGTCGTCGCTTTGCCGGATCGCTTCGAAGGTCGGATTGTCTTCCGGGGAAATATCTATGATTTCGGAGTAACCCACCGTTTCGATCTTCTTCTCGTTCTTTTTGAGCCGCAGGGCAGCATGCTTTGCGCTGCTCAACATATACACGCGCACCGCTTTGGCATCGTGCGAGGGAACCTTTTTGAAACTGACAGCAATGCCATACAAAGCGTTCTGGACAGCATCCTCCGCGAGCTGGTGGTCAAATAAAACGCTGCGGGCAATGCGGATCATATCTTCCTGGTACAGTTCAACCAGCTCATTGAACCGCAGCAGATCTGCCTGGTCATCGATTAATGCGGCATAAGCAATCAAACCGGATCCTTCCTTTCGGCGACCTTTAGTTCTTATATTATTGCATATTCTACAAATATTGTCAAGCGATCCTATGAACGAACGATAATATAAAAAAACGCAACGAGATCGAGCGTGATAATTGTAAAATTTTTATGAATGAGAAATCTGCGTCGCTTTTTCATGCTGGGCTGACTATCAAGGGATAGAAGGGCAAAACAGAAGGGAGGGATGGCTATCTCTCTGTCACCGTTCCAGCGGACCTTGATACAGGCAGCATTAAAACGATTTCAGAATGAGCTAAATGCGGCATACGCTTCAGAAGCAGTGGAGCCGCAGGACTTGTGCCTGTGGATCGACTGGGGAAGAGGGATTGTTGCTTCCTCCGAAAAAGAAGGATTTTCACGTTTTTTCTGCAATTCCACAGCACATCGTGGCGCTGTCATCAAGTTATTAAAAAGCAGTCAATTTCACGTAATTCCCTGAACAATCGGCGGTAGATTGGACCGAGCCCTTCTGACAATCTATCGACGAACCGGATCAATCAGCCCGTCGATCAGGGACGCTCCGAAAGCACAAAACTGTCAAAAATAGTGGCGAAAGCTGAGAGAAAATGTTATAATGGAAGCATCAAAGGCAAACGGAAACACATGGGACGGATCAATCAGGGGACGGTTCTCTGATTGATCTTCCAATCGACCCGAAATAAATGTCAATCAAGGAACCGTCCCCTGATTGCGATTGCAAATACCAAATATATCCATTTTTGGGAGAAGATGAATTAGTAGATTATTACTCCTTTGTTGGAGGGGGACGAAAATGAATACGGTCGATGAAAAATACCTGATTTTTTACCATCCGAGTGATAAGAAAACAGGTCAATCAGGGGACGGTTCTCTGATTGATTTCCAAATCGACCAGAAATAAACGTCAATCAAGGAACCGTCCCCTTGTAGTAGAAAAACAGGGAGAATACCATCTTTTTTGCGCCGATATTCTCCCTGTTTTCTGCCCTTTCCGCCTAAAACTGGAACTTTTTCAGTGGTTTTGAACCGTCCCCTGATTGTGTATTGAATGAGGTGGGAATTATGGTATATCGTGGTTTTTGCGGACGGCTCCATTTACTCTCCGTGCTTCTTCTTTTCGTGGTACTTTTATCCTCCTGCAATCTGATTCATCAAGAAGAAAACGGTTCTGATCATAAGATAAGCGTTGTTTCGAGCACAGAAAATAGCTCTTGCGAATCAGAGACCTCAAATGAATACTCTGTCATATATTTAACACTTGAGACACTGGATCGGAGTGACAATGATGATCGGAGCGACCATCGGACTCCAACCAGCATTGCGATTACAACTAAAACCGTTGGACAAATCATGAGCCTTTACTTGGGCCCGGACGAATTGGATGCCTTCTTATTTCAAAACCCCGTCCATCCGGAAGCTCAAACAGATTCGGTTTATACCTTGACTGTTCCGCTTGCGCTGGATCCGACTAACGATTATACAATCTGGTGTTATTATCAACAGCAGCATCCAGTCGGCTACGAGGCCGAGTACGCTTTCAGCAACGTTGTTTTGATGCCTGGAGCTTCTATTTGCTTCCCGGAAGCTGATTGTGAGCAACTTGTTTTGCGTGTCGTAATGCCAAATGGAGACACAAGAGATTATATCGGCGAAATGATCTATATCACATAAAAAAGAACACAGTCAGGAGAATCAATCAGGGGACGGTTCTCTGATTGATTTCCAAATCGACCAGAAATAAACGTCAATCAAGGAACCGTCCCCTGATTGGATGGTTTCCTTCTTTTTCTTATGTGGAAACATTTGATACAGAATAATTGCCGCCAAAACAATAATGGGAATGGTACCTCGCAATCAAGCAATCAGAAACACAGGATGGGAACTCAGGGAATACACGAGGACGGTTCTGACACTTCAATCACGGGGCGCTGCTCCGATTGACCCGTGAAGCGCCGATTTTGCCCTGATTTCCGGCAAGAATCACCGATTTCCCAGCAAAAAGCAACTTCCGGGAGGGTTTCGGCCCTCCCGGGAAAGAAAAACGATCGCCGTCACACAAACCTCCTCTTGCCAGGGGAGGTTTGTGTGACAGCGGGGGCGGTTCAAGAAAAGAGTTGACAATTCCGGTGTTTCGTGCTACGCTCTGCTTGGGTATATTTATTCATCACCTCTGAGGGCTTTGCCTCTGAGGTCTGTTCTGCCTCGGAGGACGGATCCCTGCCCTTTGATCCAGGGAGATCCTTCTTCCGGGCGCGATCTGAAAGGAGGGTTCTTATGGCTCGCAAACAACGCATCATCTGTCTGCTGCTCGCTGCCTGGATGGTTTTCTGTCTGGCGGCATGCAAGGGCAACGATTCCGGAAGCAGCAGCGCAAACACGCCCGCGAACAGCACCGGTGAAAATCAACAACCCGGCACTGAATCCGGCAGCACTTCGCAAAACGCAGACCCCGCCGAGGGCGCGAAGCTCACCGGCAAGCTCGAGCTCATCAACCTGGACGACAGAGACCCGTCCGTCCTGCGCGGCGTGCGCATCAACGGTCTGAGCGTCGGCACCGCCGACAGCTTCAACGGCAGAGAGGCTTCTCTGACCGACGTGCGCTGCATTTTTGAATTGGGCGAATGGGTCGAATTCTACCCGGATACCGATGCGGCGTACGGTCTGCGCGTCTGGATTCTGAAGCACCGCGACGATCAGGCGTATTACAACACCTGCAAGTTCTCCGATCTGATGCCGAACTTTGCAAACTACTGCGATCTGCATTATCCCGAGGATGCGGACAATCCGGACGAGTGGTACTGGGGCAGCTTCTATCTGAATCAGGAAGAATGCGAACCCGGCTATTACGATTTCGTCTTCACCTATGAAGGAAAAGCGATCGCCGTTCTTCTGACCCGCTTTTATGCAGAAGGCGAGCTCTCCGGCAAATCCGATGCCGAGCTGGAAGCGCTGATGCACGAATGACCCGTGCCGCGAACCCGTAAATGCGGTTCGCGCCGGTCGTTTCCGGCCCCTGCGGGGCTTCTTTCCAGGAAGCCCGCCGAACAAAACCCTGAACGCCCGTTTTGATCGTAACGGCGTTCAGGGTTTTGTCGCTTGCGTGCTGTCACTCGGCGGATCGAAAATAGGCGGCGATCTCATGCATCCGTTCGCTTTGGCGGACCCCGAAGGGACAGCGGCTGTCGCAATGCCCGCATCGGATACAGTCCGCTGCATTCTTTTCAAGCGTCCGGTAATGCTCGACCGCCATGGAATCTCCCGCTCTGGCCAGATCGTAATACTTATTGACCAGACCGACGTCGATTCCAACGGGACAGGGCTTGCAATGATTGCAATAGACGCATTTGCCGCTGGCCTGCGGCGGCGCAAAGCTGCCGATGATGGAGTAGTCTGTCGCTTCCTCCGGCTGCTCGTAGTAGGCCAGCAGCGCCTCGACCTCCTTCACGCTCTGGGCGCCGGGGAGCACCGTCAGGATGCCGGGCTTGTCCAGACAGTACCGGATGCACTGATATTGGGTCAGAGCCTTGCCGAAAGGAGACTGCTTTTCGTCCAGAAGCTGACCGCCGGAAAAGGGCTTCATCACGGAAATCCCGATGCCTTCCTTTTCACAGCGTCTGTATATGGCGCTGCGTTCATCCACGCTGCCATTGGCGTATTCCCCCTGACCGTAGTCATAAGCGGGGTTGACCGAGAACATCAGCATATCCACGCTCGCGTCGTCCAGGATGCGCTGAATGACGGCCGGCGTGTGGGAAGAAAGCCCGATATGACGCACGACGCCGTCCTTTTGAAGCTGCCGGATATAGTCGTAAACGCCGTTCTTCCGATAGGTCTCCCAATCGGAAAGCTCGTCCTGGCAGTGGATAAAGCCGTAGTCGATATAATCCGTCCGAAGCGCCCGGAGCTGATTGTCTACGGAGCGCTTGATCGTATCGAGGTCAAGCGACCAGCCATAGGTTCCCTTTGAATAGTCCGCCCCGAAATGGATCTGGAAAAAGAGATTCTTTCTCACGTCATGGAGCGCTTCCCCGTAGATCGGAAAGGTCGTTCCGTCCCCGGCAGCCAGGTCAAAATAGTTGATCCCGCCTTCCACGGCACGGCGCAGCGCGCGAACGGCCTCGACCATCCCTGCACCAAACATGTAGGATGAGCCGACGCCGATCTCGCTGATCCGGTCGCCGGTCCTTTTGTTGATTCTGTACTTCATTTTTTCCTCCGCTGCTTTCCCGCAGATCATCAAACTTACGAAGCCTTCTGACTCCCGCTGCGTTCTGTCACGCGCGCCCGCCGAATTACGATCCGGCGTCCTCCAGGCTGATCGTGATCGTCACGTTACCGTTCCCGAGGAGCGCTGCCATTTCCGCGGCGTTCCGGTCGGTGATGCGGCCCAGCCGGGTATAGGCCCAGGAATTGGAGCCGTAGAACACGACAATCTGATTGGAGGAATAGAGGACGACGTCCCCGGCGGCGGTCGTGATCTGCGCGTCGTCGGAGGGCAGGCGTGCGCCGATGGACCCAACCTGCTCAAAGCCGCCGTACATGGACGCCTGAATGGTCAGGGGGCCGCTTTCGCACAGGGCCTTCAGGGCCTCCACGGAGCGGTTGTTTTCCCAGTTGACCCGGACGGCTGTGCCGCCGATTGTCATTTGAAGCATTTTTTCCACGGTCCTTTCTGCTGTCGTCTCAACGAGCTGCGTCTCGGACGGTTCCGGCGCTGCCGTCATCTGCTCCGGTTCCCGGAGCGCAGTGGTCTCAGGCGCTTCCCGGGCGTCTGCAGTGCTTGCAGCTTGGGCGGCGGTCGGTACCGTCTCCGGTGCTGCGCCGCAGGCTGTGAGGACTGCCGGGAGGGCAGCCGCCAGCAGGAGCGCCAATAGCTTACGGCCTTTCATGACCTTGCACCCGCTTTCTCATCTGTTCGGTTTGGAATCCCGCATGATCCGCGTTTATCATAAGGGATCGTTTCGGAAATGTCAAATACGCATTTTGATTCTTTCGCAATTCTTTCGGAAAATTCCTTACAGCTTCAAGGTTTTTTTCGGCAGCAGAGACTTTTCCGTATTGAATCCCGGAGATATTTGTGTTAGAATATGGGCCCATGTGCAAAGGAGAAACCGCCGCGATTCTGCATTCCGGATCAGCGCCGGGCCGCGATGGCGCCGGCAGAGCGGATCCCGGGAAGCGATCTGACAGAAAGGATATGAATCATGTTTACGATTACGGAATCTGACGTGCAAAGCGTTTTACTGGATTTTGGGATAGAAGCTCCTTGCGCATCCTTTTGCGAGCTGCAGCGTTACCGTTATGAAAAAGACGACCCGGCTTCCGGACAGGTTCGGCTGATCGTGAGAGCAGATCTGGAAAACGGGGCTTCCTTTGTCGTCCGCTTCAAGAACGAGGACGACGCTCCCATGGAGCTCATCGAGGCACAGAGCCGATTTGCCGCGCTGCTCTGCGCGCATGGGATCGAAACGCCGAAAGCCTGTACCTCGGAAGGGCGCTATGCCCGGCGTTACAGAATCAACGGATATGACGTGACCGTAACGGTGGAACCGTTTGTCACGGGCGAGCTCAAAGCCGTGGATGCTGAAACGGCGGAGGCGACGGGAAGGCTGCTGGCCGGGACGCACAACGTTGCGGAAAAAACCGATTCTCACGTGAACAGCGACGTGCTGTTCGACCCGTTCAAACGAAACGATCTGTTCAGCTTCGAGGATTTCAGCGCGCACGAGGCGGAGCTGCTTGCCATCGACGGTGCGCTCTATCACAGGATCGTGCAAGAACACGAACGGCTGATCCGGCGGTTAGCCCCCTTTGCAGAGGAACCGCGCTATGCCGTTCAGGGCGACGTCAGCGACTGCAATCTGTACCGGACCCCGGACGGCAGGCTGGGCGTCTTCGACTTTAATCGCTGCGGCGACAACAATCTGTTTTTTGACGCCGGAATGCAGGCCATCTTTGAAGCCCGGCTGATGGATTATCCGGCGGAGCTGGCGGGAAGACAGGAACCCGTGATTCTCTCCGCCTTCCTGAACGGGTATCAACAGGTCAGACCGTTTACGCCGGAACAGAAAGCCGCGTTCCCATACCTCTACGCCCTCGTATCCGCGTTCTGGCTCGCGGATATCAGATGGGATGAGAACAGCCTGATAAACGCGCTTGCGTCCGGCGACGCTGCCGCCGCCCATGCATGGATGAAAGAGATCTACAGACGGGAAATGACCCTTCTGCCGATGCCGGAGCAGCCATGCGCAATCGAACGTTGATGGGAAGGAGCAAAACGTGGACGTTTCCTTTGTTTCAGGACAGGACAAATTCAATTACCGAGTTTGTGCCGTCATACTTTCGGGGGACAGAATCTTAGCGATGCACGACGAGCGTTCCCCGTATTACTATTTGCCCGGCGGCAGAGTGCAGATGGGCGAAACCGCCGAACACGCCGTGGTCAGGGAAGTGGAAGAAGAACTGAATATCCGGGCAAAGATCGTCCGCCCGTTATGGCTGAACCAAGGCTTCTTCACCGAGGACGTGGATCAACTGAACTACCACGAGATCTGTCTCTATTTTCTGATGGACGTCTCTGAAACGGATCTGGCAGAGAAGGGGGAACGATTCACACTTTATGAGGGTCAGCATACGCATGACTTTGAATGGCTGGCGCTTACGCGTTTGCAGGAGGAATACTTCTATCCGATCTTCCTGAAAACGGAAATCTTCAATCTTCCCGAACACCTGACGCTCAGGCATGAATATGAGTGATCGGAAAGCACGATTTTCGGAGATATGAGCATGAACGCAGAGATACGAAAAGTCCGGCAGGGAGATGCAAAGACCCTCGCCTATATTCAAACGGAAAGCTGGAAGGCGGCGTTTGCGGGCATCCTGGACGCTGAGACCTTAGCGAAATGCACGGACGCCGACCGGGCGACCGCCATGTATCAAAGACTTCTGGATGAGAACAAAGGAAATGGATATCTGCTCTCGGTGGACGGGAACCCCCATTGCATTGCGTATTGGGACGCGGCCCGTGACGCGGCGTTCCGCAGAAAGGCGGAGCTGATCTGCATTCACAGCCTGCCGGACAACTGGCACAAAGGCTACGGCAGCCAGATGATGGATTTGGTTCTGACAGACATCCGGGAGGCCGGATACGACGAGGTCGTCTTGTGGGTGTTCCGGGAAAACCGCCGCGCCAGAGCCTTTTACGAAGCAAACGGTTTCACGATGACCGGACATTCAAAACCGGCGTTTGACACGGAGGAAATCCTGTATTCCAAAGCGATCCGATAGAGACAAATCCCGGCCTGCCGGATGGAAGACGGCGAGACGATCGACCGGGATTCCTGGAGAACGAGCGTATGATTCAGACAGAAAGACTTTCCATCAGAAGAGTTTGCGCTGCGGATTGGAAGGCGATCCAGGCGATCTGGGCAGATGAAGCCCGATCCCCGTACGCGCAATATGACAGACCAAACGACCTGGACGATCGGTCTGTATCCCGCAGGATCGAAACCTGGGCGTCCTTCCGGGAAAGCAAGGAGCATCTGTTTTTTGCCGTCTGTTTGCAGGACGCCGTGATCGGATATGCGGTTTTTCATAAGCGGGAAGACAGCTATGAGGTCGGATACTGCTTCCACTCGCGCTATCATGGAAAAGGCTATGCAAGGGAGAGCGTCGCGGCCCTTCTTGACGCGCTGAGAGACAGGGGCGTGGTCAGAATCACGGCGGGAACAGCCCTGAACAACGCCCCTTCAGTCAGATTGCTGCACGCGCTCGGGTTCAGACTGACCGGGACGGAGCTCGTCTCCTTCTACAAGGACGAGGCGGGCAGCGACATCAAGTTTGAAGGCGGGAGCTTTGAGCTCCTTTTCTAACAAATCCGTAAAGGAGGAACGGAATCATGTTGGTTATCTACGGAAGTCCTCTGTGCCCCGACTGCCGGGTGTGCAAGGCAAATCTGGACGCCCACGGCGTGGCGTACCACTATATTGATATCAACGAGAGCATGCGGAATCTCAAGGCGTTTTTGAAGCTCCGCGACAGCCTTCCGGTCTTCGAGCCCTGCAGGAAGGCCGGGTCTGTCGGCATTCCGGCCCTTGTCCCGGAGGACGGCCCCGTGACCCTGGATTGGGAGGGCTGGATGAAGAAGCACGGCCTGCCCATCGTCTGTCAGGAGAACGCCCCGGCCTGCAGCATCGACGGAAAGGGCTGCTGACCATGAATCCTGCAAAAGAACGGACCGAGCAACTGAAAACAGCTTACCGGCTGGAAGCCCACCCCGAGGGCGGATGGTTCTCCGAGGTGTACACAGCACCCTTTGAGAAGGACGGACGCGCGCTGGCGGGCAGCATCTATTTTCTGCTGGACGCAGGGGAGCAATCGCAGTTCCATCAGATCGACTGCGAGGAGCTTTGGTACTATCACGAGGGCTGCGGCGTTCGGATCACCGTGCTCCATGCGGGCCGCAAGGAGACCTATCTGCTTGGGCCGGACTGCGAGCAGGGCCAGCGGGCCATGGTGCGCATCCCCAAGGACGCCATCTTCTCCGCGGAAAACCTGACCCCGGACGGCTATACCTTCGTCTCCTGCGCGACCGCGCCGAAGTTCCGCTACGAGGGCTTCCGGCTCGTGCCGGAGCGCGAGATCCGGGAGAGACTGGAATCGTTATGAATCATCTGCAAGCTCCATGCGGCCTCTCAGCGCGATGGAGTCGTCATAAATCCAACGCGAAGGGAAGCATAGCACTTTGAACAAAGATCTGACCGTGGGAAAGCCGTCCTCGGTATTATGGCGGTTCTGCCTGCCGCTTTTCGGCAGCATCATTTTTCAGCAGCTTTATAATATCGCAGACAGTTGGGTTTCCGGAAAATTCATTGGAGAAAATGCACTTGCCGCCGTTGGCAACAGCTATGAGATCACGCTGATTTTCATTGCCTTCGCCTTTGGCTGCAACATGGGCTGCTCCGTGGTGGTGTCGCAGTTATTCGGCGCCAAGGATTATCGGCAGGTGAAAACCGCCGTTTTCACCGCTATGCTGATGACGGGAGCTGTGTGCCTTGTGCTGATGGTCTTTGGACTGGCAGGCTGCCGCGGGCTGCTGGCCTTGCTGCACACCCCGCAGGAGGCAATGGCGGATTCGGCGCTGTATCTGAAAATATACGTCCTGGGTCTGCCCTTTATGTTCTTCTACAACGTGGCGACAGGGACCTTTGCGGCGCTGGGCGATTCCCGCACGCCCTTTCTCTTCCTGGCGCTGTCCTCTACGGCGAATATCGGGATGGACGTTTTATTCGTTACCGCCTTTGGCATGGGCGTGGACGGCGTGGCCTGGGCCACCTTCATCTGCCAGGGGATCAGCTGCGTGCTGGCAATGGTCGTGGTGCTCAGACGAATGCGGACGCTGACGGCGGGAATGGGCAGGGCGCCGATCTTTTCCGCCGCGCTGCTGAAAAAGATCGCTGTCATCGCCGTGCCCAGCACCTTGCAGCAGAGCTTCATCTCCGTGGGCAATCTGGTGATCCAGGGCGTGATCAACGGCTTCGGAACAGGCGTGATGGCGGGCTATTCTGCCGGGGTCAAGCTGAATAACCTGGTGATCACCTCCTTCACCACGCTGGCCAACGGGATCTCCAATTACACCGCGCAGAACATCGGCGCGGCCAAGCGGAACCGAGTCCGTCAGGGCCTGCAGGCCGGGCTGAAAATGGTGTGGCTGCTGTGCGTCCCGTTCTGCTTGCTGTATTTCTTTGCGGGAGAGGCGCTGGTACGGTTCTTCATGGATGAGCCGACGGAGCTGGCCTTAAAAACCGGCATCGTCTTTTTGCGCATCCTCTCGCCCTTCTACTTCGTGGTTTCCGTCAAGCTGGCGGCGGACGGCGTACTGCGCGGAGCGGGCATGATGCGGCAGTTCATGATCGCGACCTTTACCGACCTGATCCTTCGGGTGACGCTGGCTGTCCTGCTCTCCCGCACGGCGCTGCAATCCACCGGCATCTGGTGCGCATGGCCCATCGGCTGGTCGATTGCCACCGCCCTGTCGCTGCTTTTCTATAAAAGGAGCTTTTCTCCCGGTAAGGATATAACCTGATAGTACGTACTTGATTTATCTCTAACGCTGTATATAATTGTATTATGAGCAAACGATCGGTGAAACGCGAGGCTCGCAGGCTGGACCCCAAAGCCGGAGCAGCGAGTCGTCCGTCTTCGCCCCACAGGACCCGCCCGGAACGGCGAGCGAATCTTGAACGGCTATGAATGTAAATGAACTGATCCATTACGTCAATCAGACCTATCACGCAGCGCCGGAGTACCTTTGGGCGGACTACCCGCAGGCCTTCATTTTTCGGCATGCAAACAACCGGAAATGGTTTGGCGTCGGGATGGAGGTCGAGCGTTCCAAGCTCGGTCTGCCCGGAGAAGGCCCGGTCTTCCTGCTCGACGTGAAAACCGGGCCGATCATCGGCGGCTCCTACCTCGGCCAGCCGGGCATCATCAAGGCGTGGCACATGAATAAAAACCATTGGCTCGGCGTCCTGCTCGACGGAAGCGCGGAGGATTAGACGATCAAAGAGCTGCTGGACGTCAGCTATTCGCTGACGGAATAAGAATACTGCCTTTTCCCATCCCGGGAAAGGGCAGTTTTTTCACGCCGTGTCTGTTGATCCCCTTCTCCGTCCCGGAGGTACGCCTGAGCGTGTTGGAACGTGCGGGCCTGCGTAGGGGACGGGTTCCCCGTCCCGAAGGTACGGCGGAACGAGGTTCACCTCTTTCGTCATCCGGCTTGCGTCAGACGCAGGATGCTGCCATCCCAGCAAGAGGAGGGATCTTTCCTAAGTCGATCAGTCCCTGCCACCTGCCGAAGCGTCTCACCGGGCAGCAGACAGCGCGGCGGCCAGAGGTCTGGCCGCCCTACGCAGGAGGGGGACTGAACAGTTACTATATGAGAATGCAATTATGTAAAACTTTGTACCACGTCTATTGACTTTGCCTCTTGACGTGGTATAATCAAAAATGATTCGGAGGAGGGGACTGGCAGGTACAGTTCCATGATAGTTCTTGGTATGGTATAATCTT
>JAEEGH010021688.1_pt1 | contig 13242 bp, 10 predicted proteins | sample 9134181 | NCBI WGS metagenome assembly JAEEGH01 (sample SAMN16246544, study PRJNA631951) | gut metagenome | biome: gut microbiome; feature: rumen; material: DP-attached | host: Bos | place: Iran: Karaj | collected 2018-10
GCGACGCGCATGTCGAGGCCTCCTCCCTCCTTCCGGCGCCGATCATCCTGGAAACGACCGCCGACGCCCCCACGCCCAGCCCGCTTCCGAGTCCGGCCATGACGTTGTAGAGCGGGGCCACCAGCGCCACCGCCGCCAGCGGATCCACGCCCAGCCCGGAGCACCATGCCCTGTCCGCCAAGACGTTGGCCTGGGCGGCCAGCAGGGAGACGAGTATGGGCATCGCCATGAACAGCAAGGCCCTCCTGGAATCGCCTAGGAGGACGTCGACCCTCCTCTCCCCGTCCATGCACCTCCGAGAGGATGGTCGTTAATAACTGTGACGTGCACGCGCCATGCTTAAATCGTACGGAAATGTGGACGCGTCATGGATGGCATGGAGACGGTCAGGAGCTTGATATTCGGAGCCGACGGCGGGGATTCCGAAGCCGCTGGGAGGCTCATCGCATTGAAGGACCACGAGGTCGCCGGACTGGATTGCGAGGAGGTGGAGAGGATGGCCGCAGACGGAAGCCAATGGGCGGCGGTGCTCCTCGGCCGCATGAAGGAATGGGCGCTCGGGACGGACCATGACGACTCCGCCGCGGCCCGTCTGTACGAGTCGGCGGCCAAGGACGGCAACGCATATGCCATGGCGGCTCTGGGAAGGCTCTACGAGAGGGGCGAAGGGGTGCAGAAGTCCCTGCATCACGCCTATCTCCTGTATTCAGCGTCCTCGTCCCGCGGATGGGCGGCGGCCGACGAATGGCTCGCGAAGAACCGCGAGCGGGCCGAGGAGCTCGGACGCATAATCGACGGCGCGGATGCGGGGGATGCGGAATGCCAGTTCCTGCTGGCGAAGGCCTACGATGACGGCGAGGTCCTGGAGCATTCCGAGGATCGCGCGGTGAACCTTTACGCCAAGTCCGCGGACCAGGGCTATGCTCCTGCGGCTTACGAGATCGCCCGCCGCTGCGAGTACGGAGACGGGATCCGCGAGTCGATGCGCACCGCCATCCACATGCATGTGGCATTGGCGGACTCGGGTTTCCAGGCCTCGGCCGACAGGTTGGCAGGCATGGACTTGGAGGAGCTGGAGATGGCCGACATCGGCATCCTTTCCAGAATGTCGGAGGCCGGGTCCGAATGGGCCGGGAGGGTTCTTAGCAGGCTGTCCCGCGCGAACCGAACGGTTTTTCGTTCAGAGCGACCATCGGACGGGCGTGAGCAGGACGGACAGGTTCTCGGAGCTCTTTGCGCTGGGCGACGTGGATCCTTCCCGCATCGCCCCGTTGATGCGGTTCGGAGGGTTCAACGATTTCGACGTCTACCTAGTCGAGACGGCCTCCGGCGCATCTCCGGACGATTTCGCGGCAGCGATCTCCGACCCCGATGCGGACAGGGCCTCCCAGGCCACGGTCAGGCTGCTCTCCAGGATGCCGTCGGGAGCAGGTCTGGCAGGACTGATCCAAGACATGAGGCGGGCCTCCGGCCTTTCTGCCCTGAAGGTGGCGGACGAGGCCTCCGACACGAGGCAGGTCATCCGTCCCTTGGTCGCGGGAGGGAGGGTCCCGGACAAGGGCTCCATGGTCCGCATGGGGATCCCCGCCGGATACGCCTCGATGGTGGAGTACGTCCACACCTTCTGCCCGAGGGAGCTTCGCGCCCTGGCATCGGAGACGGACGGGGCCGTCGTATCCGCGATGATCTACAGGATCTGCGAGGAAACGGGCCTGGATAGGCGCGCGGTCGCCGGGATGGCCGAGGACGTGTCTCCGGAAAAGAGGCCGGAGCCCCCGGAGAGCGTGGACCAAGGCCTTTCGTTCAAGAAATACCGGGTGTCGGAGGCCTACGTGAAGAGGTATTCCGGAGCATCTTCCGACGTGCGGATCCCCCGGACGGTCGACATCGGGGGAAGGACGTGCGAGGTGGTCGGAATAGGTAGCGGCGCCTTCAACGGGAACGGAAGCATCCGTCGCGTGTCAATCCCAGACTCCGTGAGGGAGATCGGGCGGTATGCGTTCTTCAGATGCGGATCGCTGGAGCGCGTGGATCTTCCGGCCGGGCTGAAGGCCATCGGCGAGGGGGCGTTCTGCAAATGCGGCAGGCTGTCGCCCCCGTCGTTCCCCCGCGGCCTGGAGACTATCGGCCAGCAGGCCTTCCTCGGATGCGAGTCCTTCGACCGCGTGCTGGTGCCCAAGGAAGCCGTCCTGGGGCCTCATGCCTTCCCAGACGGTACTGCCGTCGTAAGGCGCCGATCAGACGTAGCGTCTCCTGATCTCCAGGGCCTGCTTGGCGCGGCTGGGCGATATCTTGGCGGCGGACGGGTCCTTGAGGTACTCCAGCACATCCTCGATCACCCCTATGTCCTTGGGGTCCGCGGATTCGCGGAGCATCAGGAGCCTGACCTTGCGCCAGTCGTCGAAGGACCTCAGGGCGTACACGGCCTCGTCGGCCTCCTTTCCCGTCTTGCGGCTTCCGGCAGCTCCGGCGGCGCCTGCGGCGGGACAGCACTGGAGCACGTCCTTCTCGACGTTGGCGGGCATCTGGGAGAAGGACTCCCAGCATGACCTTCTGCGGCACTCCGTCACCATGTTCCCTCCGGCGTCGGAGATCCCCTTCAAGTATTCGGAAAACGCCTTGGCGGCGTCGACCGCATGGAACACCACCGGCGCAGGGGCGGACTGGTTGCTCCAGATGTCCTCGAATCCCAGGACGCGTCCATTCTTGGCCAGGTCCGAGACGGTCTTGGACACGGCGTAGCAGCTTATCTGCGGCCTCAGATACCCGTCGAACCAGCTCTCGCGCCCGATGACGTCGTACACGGCCTCGTACAGGATGGCGGTCGCGACCGCCTCCTTGAAGTAATCGTCGCCGTACGCGGACGGGTTCTCCGAGAATCCCGCGGACACGTCGCGCGAGAAGAGGCTGTAGCAGGTCTGTCCTCCCCTGGAGACGGAGTCCGGGTGGAGCTCCAGCATGTACCTGTACCTGGCGAGGTCGATCTTGTCCATCTTGCGCTTCCTGTCGTAGGTCCTCTTGAACGCGGAGCGCTCCTGGTCCCCTCCCTTGGAGGAGTCCTGCTCGAACTGGCCCCTGGTGCGCTCATAGTACCACCTGAGGTCGCTGCCAGGTATCGTGCATCTGCGGGAGGCCTCCTCCATGGCCATCTGGAACCCGCTGCTGGACGTCAGGTCCGATTCCTTCACGGCGTTCTGCGTGTTGACGAACACGGATATGTTCCTGACGACGTCGAACGCGTCCTCGGACGGGACCACGACCAGCTTCATCGGGACGTAGATCTCGGACAGCTTGTCCTTGTACTTGCTCTTCAGCTCCTTGAAGAGGGAGACCGTGGTCTGGCCGCCGTTGACTATCTGCAGGTTCGTGAACGAGGTGATCCCCTGGTCGCCGATCTCCACCTCGGAGGCGGTCAGGGCCACCCCGTTGTTGTAGGCGAAGAACATCCCGGGGCATTCCCTGATCGTTTCGCGTATGCCCCTGTTGACCTTCGTCTTGACGGTCAGGAACGAGCGGACGTTGGACTCTAGAAGCCTGCTGCCGTAGTCCCTGTAGATGAGCGCCAGGAACATTCCGGGGACGGTGCCGATGTACGAGGTGCATCCTTCGGACGACCCTGCCTTGACGCAGGGTATCGCCGAGTATCCGAAATCCGACACGCGGATGACGCGGTCGTCGTCGGGGCGGGAGGACCTCAGGGTGTCGGCTATGTACTCCATGTCTATCAGGCGGAACAGGATGAGCTTCCCTCCGAGGTCCCTCTCCCTGACCTCCTTGCATCTCGCGCTGCGGAGCCTGTCGGTGACCACGTAGACGAAGACGCGGTCGTAGCCGTCGTATCCTTCGCAGATGTTCCTGGCCAGCCTCGCTCCAGGCTCGTCGGACCCGGCCTTTATCTGGCCGTCCGCGGCCTCCTCGATGAAGGCAGCGCAGCGCTTGGAATGCTCTCCGAATTCCTTCTCCGTTATACGGGGAGGGTCGTCCTCCCCCGAGAAGTCGCAGACGAACAGGCTCAGGGTGCGGTCGTTGAGGCCCCCGTCTCCGTCCGTATATGCGAATCCGTGGATCGCGATCGACTTGTTGTGCCTCCCGGTCCCGGAATATGCGCACGGCTCCGCCTCCGGACAGACGTCGAACGCCGCCATGTCCTTTGTGGCGGCGACCAGGAACCACTCCGACGGTGAGGCTCCGGCCGCTGACGCATCCGCCTTGATGTTCTCGATGTATTGCCTGCGGAACGATTCGATGTCGTACATTGTAAGAACCCCGTTAACTCGAATATGCGCCCCAGACCGCCCCTAGACAGCGCTCCGCCTCCGCCGCGACGCGTTCGGTGACGTCGGGACCGGGATCGGACAGCGCCGACACGCATTTCCAGTCGATTCCTCTGGCGCTGAGGAACGGCTTCACCCTTTCCATGGGGGCCGAGCGGACCTTGCGGCCAAGCGCAACCACCCTGGCCGACTCCGGTATGTCGTGGTCCCTCATCTGGAACGCGGCCTCATCGCAGAGCCTGGGGATGAGGACCAGCGTCAGGGCGCTTCCGTCCTTGGATGCGCGGCACATGCTGCACATGCTGTCCGACCAGACGCGGGACACGACGTACCCTCCGGACTCAAGCGCGGACAGGTAAATCGCCTCGGCGGCCGCGAAGGCGAAGCTCTCCGGGACCCCTTGGGCGTCGGCGCGGCCCTCGGGCCTGCCTATCCTGTCGAACGGGAACGTCTTGGAGCACATCGGGGAGACCGTCGGGTTGCCGTAGGGGTCCCTGGCCACGATCACCTTGCCGCCGTAGGCCTCCACGGCCCAATCAGGGCATCTGAGCACGCGTCCGGCCGAGGTCCTGGGTGCGAGGAATCCCGACATGAATCCGTCGTCCGGGATCCTGGACGGCACGGGTATGGCGGCGCATCTGGAGCAAAGGTCCTCGTCATCGACGTGGATTTCGAACGGGGACGTCATGGAGAACGGGATCTTGAGACCCGACAGGACGGAGGTGCAGCGGCTCATCACGTCCCAGTCCTCGGACACGAACCTGATCCTGCCGTCCTCCGCGGAGGCGAGAAGGCCGTCCGCGAAGCTGTCGCCGGTGACCGGGACGTATCCCGGGGCGGGTTTCGCGGATGACAGCAGCCTCGAGGCCATCGCGTCCGATATCCTCATCGGGACGCGGACGGGACTGTGGGGGACGCTGCGGACGGGCTCCGATATTCCGCACGAGACCGATCCGCCGTCGTTTGAGACCAGGTCGAACGGTCCGACGACGCGGCCGTCCGAGTACAGCAGGATCTTGGAGACGCCGTCGTAGACCGTGGAAGGCTGTTGGGACCTGTCCTGGATGCGTCCTTTGTAGAGGAACGACGTGAGGATCCCGTCTTCTGCCGGGATCACGAGGTAGACCATCGGATCCCCCTCCTGCGGAGGTCGCACATGTACTCGAGCATCGACTCCACGCGTTCGTTGCCCTCCTGCTCGAAGTAATGGGAGAACGGAATGACGTCATCCTTCAGGAAGCAGTCCACGGAGTCCTTTCCTATCAGTATGTCGCAGTCCAGGCCGCTCTTTTCGGATATCGACGATTCGTCCGCTATCGGGCCGTATGTGAATTCCAGGCCTTTGAAGTCCGCCTTGCCCTTTCCCATGGGCGTCACCCCGTCGCATTCGGCCATGACGAGGTCCAACAGCCTCAGCAGGACCTTCTCGCGCATGGCCATGTGTATCTTCGACGCATCCGACGCCGTCGCGGGCGAGGCGGACGCGCTGTACGTGATCATCGTCGACGGGTCCTCCGTCCTGGGCTTCCCCTAGCATTCGCAGTACGAGGCGCACAGCCATTTCCAGTGTCCGGAGTATTCGTCGCGGATCCATTCCGCGTCCTCGGCGGTGCTGCACATGGACAGCGACTTGGAGAAGGAGCGCAGCTCGGGCGACCCCGAGAGGCGGTACATCCCGTCCGACTCGTACACGATGTATCCTTCCTTGGATAAGGCCCGGAGGGTCTCCTTGAACTTGGGCACCACGGTGAGGAAGGCGCTGGATGCGGGCCCGTCGCAAAGGGTGTCGATGACGAAGGTCTTGCGCGCCTCCGTGTCATCTTTCATCTCGGCCCATGCGGCGCTGACCTTCGCATGGCATTCGGGACAGAGTATCAGCGGGTCCGTTCCCATGCTGTTATAGCATTCCTCCGGGTCCACGGAGGTGCCGCAGCGGTCACACACCAGTCTATGCGCGGACTTACGGGCGGAAACGTCTACCATGCTTTTACTTCTCCGACCTTGTATAAAATCCTTAGCCGTAATGGAGGACCCGGTCAATCCGAATGATGCCTTTGCGGCCTGTCATGGAGGCATATCTGGGACGAGTCGGGTCAGGGAGGGCGTTCGGTGATTACGTTTATCAATGACGCCGGCGATTCGCATTTGTCTATTCTGAAGGGCGGCGCAGGCGGCACGGCGTTCCGTCATGCGTCTGACGGGTTTTCGAGCAGATACGAGGATGTGCAGGCGAGAGGGCATATGCAGAACGATCGCGGCCGCAAGAGGACTCCCGAATCGGCGAAGGGGGAGGCGGATTCCTTCTACAGGCTTGGGAGGAACTACGAAAGCGGGAAGGGCGTGAAGCAGTCCTACGAGTCCGCGGTGGAATGCTATGCCAAGGCTGCCGCCATGGGGCACAGCCGCGCCATCCACAGCCTGGGAAAATGCTATTTCAACGGCAACGGGGTCCCGAAATCCAGGGAGAACGCCGTCGCCCTGTATCTGAAGGCGGCGGAGCTGGGCAACTCCTACGCCATGCATAGCCTCGCCAAATGCTACGAGGGCGGGAAGGGCGTCGAGAGGTCGTACGAGAAGGCCGTAGAATGGTACAGGAAGGCGGCGGAGCTGGGCAACTCCTACGCGATGCACAGCCTCGGCGAGTGCTACGAGAAGGGGAAGGGCGTGGAGCAGTCCTACGACGAGGCCGTCAAATGGTACAGGAAGGCGGCCGACCTGGGGGACGCGAGGTCCGTCAGCAACATGGGCGACTGCTATTGCTTCGGGCATGGCGTCGAGAGGTCGTACGAGAAGGCGGTCGAATGGTACAGGAAGGGGATAAAGCTCGGCGACTCCTACTCCATAAACGGCCTGGCCTGGTGCTTCTACCACGGCAAGGGCGTGGAGCAGTCCTACGACCAGGCGCTGGCCTTGTACAGGGCCGCGGCCGACCTGGGAAACACCTATGCGATGCACAGCATAGGGAGCTGCTACTTCTACGGCCACGGGGTCCCCGTGTCCTTCGAGAAGGCGGCCGAGTGGTACGGCAAGGCGGCGGACCTCGGGAACGCGTACGCGATCCACAGCCTCGGCTGGTGCTACATCAACGGCAAGGGCGTCGAGAAATCCTATGAGAAGGCCGTGAAGCTCTATGAGAAGGCCGCGGAGATCGGGAACAGCTACGCCATGCACGGGCTGGGCTGGTGCTACGAGAACGGCAAGGGCGTCAAGAAGTCCTATGCGGAGGCCTTCAGATGGTACTACGATGCGGCCGAGATGGGGAACGTGTACGCCATGCACAGCCTCGGCGAGTGCTACGAGAAGGGGAAGGGCGTGGAGCAGTCGTACAAGAACGCCGTCGAATGGTACAGGAAGGCGGCCGACCTGGGCGACGTGAAGTCCATGAGCAACCTCGGCGAGAGCTACTACTACGGCCGCGGGGTCCCGCAGTCGTACGAGGACGCCATAGGGTGGTACACCCGCGGCATGGAGCAGGGAAACACGTTCTGCATGTACAGCCTCGGCTGGTGCTATTACTATGGCAAGGGCCTGGAGCAGTCCTACGAGAAGGCGGCCGAGTGGTACAGGAAGGCGGCCGACCGTGGAAACGGGTACGCCATGTACGGCCTGGGCTGGTGCTACTATTACGGAAGGGGGATAGGCCAGTCCTACGAGAAGGCGGCCGAGTGGTACTCCAGGTCGGCGGAGCTCGGCAACTCGTACGCCATGTACAGCCTGGGCGAGTGCTACTATTACGGGCGCGGCGTGGGGCAGTCCGACGACATGGCGATCAAGTGGTACATCAAGGCTTCCGAGATGAGCGCGAGCCGCAACATGCTGAGGGACGAGGCTTACGACGCGGAGATGAAGGACGACCTCATCCGATCCGGTCGTGCCGGTTCCGGGAGGGAGTCGACGTATGACGCCCACGAGATCATGTCCTTGAACTCTATGGAGTCGCCTTCGTGCATGTTGAACAGGATCTTCTCGCATTCGACGAGTATCCTCTCCAGCTCGTTCTTCATGTCCTCGGGTATCTTCCCGGCCGTGTAAGCGGCTTCTATGCGGGGGCCCAGCGGGCCAATCTCCTCCCCTCCGAGCTTCTTGAGGTACAGCTCCATCTTCGAGCGTATCTGCGTGGCGGTGGCGATGGCCTTGAAACTAGTGCACGGGACCAGCATGATGGCGTGAGCGAGCGTCATTCTACTTTAAGTTTGGGTCTTGCTCTATGACGGCGCCCGATGCCCGCTTTCCGTTCTGACATTCGCATTGCGAGGCTATTATCTATGATGGACGTTACTTCCAACGTCCTATGAAATCCGTATCATTGCTTTACTTGGCAACTTCCAATCAGATCGACATGATGGGCCGCTCCGCCTCAAGGCATCCCGAGGTGGAGGTCAGCTCGTACAACCTCGCCCGCATGGCCGTGTCGGAGATACCGGCGGAGGGGGATCCGCCCGACATCGTCTTGGTCATGCTCCCGGCGGTGGCCTCTCTCGACGACATGAAGGACTTCCTCCGCAGGCGGAATCCAGGCATGGTGGTGTCCGTCGGAAAGGATCCGCGGCTCTGGACGCTCAACACCGTTCCCAAGGAGAAGGCCCTGCGCGTGTACGAGTACCTGTCGAACAGCGGACAGGACAACTACGACGGCGCCTTGGACTACATCCTGTCGGAGTTCGCGGGATTCGACCTCGTCCCTTCGCCGCCCAGGGGGCTTCCCATGCACGGGCTGGTCGACCTCACCCGTCCAGGCGAGGTCTACGGCTCTCTGGAGGAGTACAAGTCCGGCCGCGGATGGGACGAGTCCAAACCCTCGGTGTGCTTCTCGGTCTCAAGGGAGGCCTGGATGTCCGGCAACTACGGCATGCGCAGGTTCCTTTTCGAATGCATGGAGGAGGCCGGCCTGAACGCGGTGGCGGTCATGTCGAAGCCGAGGGACGACCCCGCCTTGGGGGCGTGGGGCCTGACGACAACGATGTACAATCTCCTGACGGACCGCGGGGATCCCAAAGTGGACGCGTTCATCGCGAACTCCTACATGCGTTACGACGTCATGGGGGCGGACGGGAAGGTCATGAGCGAGGCGGAGCTCGTGGCCAGGATGAACGTACCGGTGTTCTGTCCCATGGACCTCCGCTCCATGACCATGGAGGAATGGGAGGCCTCTCCCGGAATAGGGCAGATGTCCGCCTCCAGGATAGTCGTGCCGGAGCTCAAGGGGTTCATCGAGCCGATTCCGATGAGCGTGATGGAGGACCGCTCCCCCTTGGCCGACTACATACCGATCGAGGACAGGTGCCGCCGCATCGCATCCAGGATCCGGAGGCGCGCCATGCTTCGCCGGACCCCCAACGGGGACAGGACGGTCGTGTTCGTGCTGAACATCGGCGCCTGCTCCACTGTGGAGGCCACCCTGGGGCTCGCCCACGGGCTGGATTCGATGGAGAGCGTCGTCCGCATAATGGCTGCGATGAAGGAGGACGGATATCGCTTCGACGTCCCTGAATCCGGGGAGGCGCTGAGGGAGATGATAGTATTACGCCGCGCCTATCCGGAGTTCAGATGGACCTCGGTGTCCGAGACGGTCTCCAAGGGAGGCGTCCTTTATCGCATGGGGAGGGACGAGTATGCTTCGATGTTCGGCACTTTGGGGAGCAAGACCAGGGAGGACGTCGTCAGGGTGTGGGGCGAGCCCCCGGGCGAGGGCATGACTGACGGCGACGACCTGATCATCCCGGGCGTCCGTCTGGGGAACGCCTACGTGATCGTCCAGCCCAAGCGGGGATGCGTCGGCAGGGAGTGCAGCGGGAAGAAGTGCAAGGTCCTGACGGATCCGTGCTGCCCTCCGAACCACCACTACATAGCCACCTACCTCTACCTCGACCGCGTCATGAAGGCCGACATGATGATCGGCATGGGGTCGCACGGGACCCTGGAGCATCTTCCAGGCAAGTCCAACGGCCTGAGCGGCGACTGCTATCCGGACGTATGCGTCGGGTCGCTTCCCAACTTCTACGTGTTCAACGCCTGCGACTCGGCGCATGCCACGATAGCAAAGCGCAGGGCGTATGCGACCATGTTCGGCCATGCTCCCGCGAGGACCGCGCCCATGGAGCTGTCGCAGGACATGAGGTCCCTCATGGATCACGTTGGGAGCTTCGATCCGGACAACGAGGGCGAGGCTTACCGCGCCTCCTTTTCCGAGAGGCTGGACGAGCTGTCATCGGCCGCCGGAATGATAATCCCCGGGCCTCCCGGCGAGGCCTTGGACCGCAAGGTCGGAAGGGCCAGGGACTTTCTGGACTCCGCCGCGTCCTCCTTCGTGGAGCTCGGCGCCCACGTGTTCGGGGAGGCGCCTTCCGAGGAGGAGATGGCCGACGTCCTATACGCCTCGGAGGCCGACGGCGCCACCGACGGCCTGGAGGATGCGGTGAAGGCGGCGGTATCGGGAAGGGCGTCGTCCGATCTGGAGCGCAGGCTGCTTGCCCTGGCCGATTCCATGCGTGCAAGCGACGAGATGGGCTCCTTGATGAACGCCGCCTCGGGAGGCTTCACCGCGCCGGGGCCGGCCGGGAACCTCGTCAGGGGGAAGACGGCGATATACCCCACCGGCCGCAACCTGTACGGCTCCAACCCGGACATGTATCCGACCAGGACGTCGTATCGTGTCGGCTGCGACCTCGCCGACCGTCTGCTGGAAGCGTACCGCGAAGAGCACGGCCGCTTCCCGGAGGAGGTGGCGCTGTCATGGATGAGCAACGATCTGGCCATCGCCGGAGGCGAGATGATCGGACAGGTGATGTCGCTCATCGGAGTCGAGCCGACGTGGTCCTCCGACGGGAAGGCGGAGGGCTTCAGCATAATCCCCGCCGAGAGGCTGGCCCATCCGCGTATAGACGTCCTCATCCGTCCCGCCGGCACCGTCCTGTCCGTCTACAGGAGCCGTATCGACCTCTTGGACAGGGCCATCGCGGCGGTGGCGGACCTGGACGAGCCTCCCGACGTGAATTACGTCCATGCCCATGCGATGGATTCCGTCAGGGCGGGGGCATCCGTGGACGAGGCCTCCTCCAGGATATTCGGCGCGGGCGCCGGGATGTCCTCCGGGCTGTTCTATGCCATCATGGCTTCGGCATGGGAGAAGGACTCCGACCTGGCCGGGATCTTCATGAGCAACAACGGATACGCGTACGGCTCCGGGAAGGACGGGGTGCCCATGCACGGGCAGTTCGGATACCAGCTGTCGAAGGTCTCCGCGACGTTCAACAAGATATCCTCCGACGACAAGGACCTCCTTCTCAGCGGCGGCTTCTTCACGTCCCAGGGCGGGATGGCCATGGCCGCGGAGGACCTCACGGGAAGGAAGGTGTCCTCGTACTACGGCGACTCCAGGAGGTCCTCCAAGGTAGGCGTCCGCACGCTTTCCGAGGAGATCAGCCGCCTGTCGGCCGTGAAGATCCTCAACCCCCAGTGGATAGAGTCCAACATGGCCTCGGGATACGGGGGCGCCACCGCGATGATGGGGGCCGTCCAGAAGCTCTACGGGTGGCAGATAACGACCAAGGACGTCGACGGCCGCGTGTTCGACGGCGTGGTGGAGAGGTACGTCAAGGACGAGAAGGTGAGGGAATTCCTGATGAGGTCCAACCCCTACGCGTTGGAGGATCTTGAGCGCAGGATGCTGGAGCTGGACTCCAGGGGGCTGTGGGAGGCCGACCCTGACGCCCTGGCCGCCCTCAAGGACGATTATCTCCGGCTCGAGGGCGACATGGAGGACATCTCCGAGGGGGAGGGCTGCCAGAGGTTTGAGATCATCGTGGACAGGATGGACGGGAGCTACGACGTCGGCAGGAAGGTCGAGGACGCCCGCAAGGCGATAGGGGAGAGGCTCGGAAGGCGACTCTCGGAGGAATCTCCCGGTGGCGCTCTCCGGACATGACCTCACGTCCTCCGGAGTTCCGTTGACGACGATCCTTCCGCCCTCGTCCCCGCCCTTCGGGCCCATGTCTATGACGTAGTCGGCGTTCCTGATCACGTCCAGGTCGTGCTCTATGACGATTACGGTGGCGCCGGACTCCACCAGGCGCTGGAACACGGACATCAGGACCTCGACGTCCAGGGGATGGAGCCCTATGGTCGGCTCGTCGAACACGAAGACGGTCCCGGCCTGGCCGCGCCCCATCTCGCTCGCCAGCTTCAGGCGCTGGGCCTCCCCTCCGGAGAGTCCGGGAGTGGCCTCCCCGAGCGTGAGGTATCCCAGCCCGACGCCGCTGAGCGCCCCCAGCCTGCTCCTGACCGCCGGGATGTCCTTGCACGCCTCCATGGCCTCGTCGACGCTCATCTCCATGATCTCCGGAAGGGAGAGGCTCCTTCCGTCCTTGGACGTGCGGACGATCCTGGAAGCCTCCTTGCGGTAGCGGGAGCCTCCGCATTCCGGACAGGGGATCTCGACGTCCGGAAGGAACTGGATGTCGAGGCTCACGGTCCCGGTCCCGTCGCATGTGGGGCATCTCATCGAGCCCGTGTTGTAAGACAGGTCCCCGGCCTTCACCCCGGCCTCCTTTGCCTCGGGGGTCTTAGCGAACGCCTTGCGCAGCTCGTCGTGCACGTTGGCGTAGGTGGCGACGGTCGAGCGGACGTTGATCCCGATCGGCGTCGCGTCTATGAGCTTCACCTGGCTTATCCCGGCCGCGCTTATCGACAGGACGTGGTCGGGCAGGTCGGACTCCGATACCAGGGCCTCGAGCGCGGGGACCAGGCTGTCCAGGACCATGGTGGTCTTCCCGCTTCCCGACATCCCAGTAACGACCGTGAGGCGCCCTTTCGGAATCCTGACGTCAAGCGGCTTCACCGTATGGATGCCGGACGTGCGCATCTCTATCATCCCCAGCGAGAACAGCCCCTCCTTCGGAGCCCTGGAACGGAGTCCACGGCTCTCTCCTCCGAGGAAAGGACCTATCCTGGACTAGGGATTCCTCGCGAG